>Ga0114919_10000195_pt1 | contig 42427 bp, 51 predicted proteins | sample BlataG_FD_88682 | JGI IMG/M metagenome (GOLD analysis project Ga0114919, IMG submission 88682) | Deep subsurface microbial communities from Black Sea to uncover new lineages of life (NeLLi) - Black_00105 metaG | ecosystem: Environmental > Aquatic > Marine > Oceanic > Sediment | place: Atlantic... | reverse complement strand
CTTGGCGAACTGCATCTTTTTCGAGGCAAGTTGATTCACGGAGGGATATCCTTAAGGATCAAGCTTGACGTCAAATATCACATAATCGACCAGGCCATGGTCAGTCACAGCATAATTTGTAAATTTATTCGAGTAAATTTCTTAAAGACTTCAGAGTATACCATTCCAAACACTTCTGTTGCTGTTCCAGTTGCCTGAGACATGGTCAACAAACTCTTGTTTTTATTGACTTTACTATTGAGCGTTGCTTTTGCACGTTCCAAACCAACTGCTGCTTCCTGCACTGTCCAGCAGTTCATCTTTCCGACGTAAGTTGAAAATTTTCGCCCTAACAGAAACGTTGACTTTCTCTTAGACAGGTCCATTTCCTCAGCTGACTTTCTACTATCGCTGCAGCTGACAGGACATCCCACATTGCTATTCCTCACAGGTTGACAACTGGCGAACTGAAAGTGGCCAGGTCGACGGGCTTCCAATTGGATTTGCCTACGACTGCTACGTTATTGCTGTCAACGGAGCAGATTCTGTATGTTCTGACAAGGTTGTCTACTATGGTTCTTTCACAACTGGAGTTTTTGAGATCACTACATTATTTCCTTCATCAGAGGGTCTTGAATATGGACAGTGGTATAAGAGTGATATGAGACTGGATGGTACAGCTGAGATTGTGACGGCAGGTGTTCCAGCGGGAGGACCAACCACTGCACTCAAGGAGACAACTGGGTGCGATAACGGCGATAAAGCAACTATCACAGCTGGATTTGGGACAGTTGGACTTTTCAATGGAGTCAATTTCAAGCAGTTTGTGGCCGACTTGGATGCTATCGAATACCAGTTTTACAAGCAGACTACCAGTCCTGTGGGTTGCACTCAAAATGCCTTCTCGGCCCCCTATTTGTTGTTCACAGTGACTGGCCCGGTCAGTGGAGTGGAAAAAACCACCAATTTTGTGCTGGAACCAACCTATCACCCTGACATCAACCCAACCATCCCGAAAGACACCTGGCTTCAGCCGTTTACTGGATCCACAACTGGCGGAACCACCTGCTTGACCGCTGGAGGCAAAGGAATCAGTGTAACTGGTCTTAATTCCGTGTTTGGTCTGACACAAGGATTCTGGGGAGATTATAGATGCAGCTTGGCTTCTTGGGTGACTCTTCTGGAAACAAACGGCTTCTCTGACTTTGTTAATGACAGTAAAATTGTAGGAGTGTCTGTAGCTTTGGGAACTTTTAACAGGGCTGATACTGGGTTTGTGAATAACGTCCGGGTTGCTAGCAGCCCTTACGACTGGACTTGGAACTTTACAAGTATACCGTAAAGAGGTACATGAGTTGCCAGATATGTGTATCCACAACTATAGTTATGTAGACCTACATACACGCACGTAGAGGTATGTAGCACTCCTTTATGTTCACTATCAGTGCACCGTACAGCAATCATTATCATACAGGACTATTAAATACTAATTAATACTTTTCTCCAGTGTAACTCAATTTATAAATACATCTAAATGGAATACTTTTAGAAGCTACTACCGTGTCAGACTCGGTATATATATATATCTGAGAAGAGGGGGGCTTGGGAGTGGCGTCGTTGGCACTGTTGCTTGAGGAAGGTGTTTTGTGTGAGAAGGTTTGAATGATGATATGGTAGGCACTCGATAAGATGAAGTTGTTGCGTCGAACGGTTGGTTTTCATATAGAGCGAGGCAGCAGATAAGATCAGGAATGAAGGAAAAATCTGATCAACATTCCAATCTAATCCTTTCAGGTTGGGGCAAATAATCAGACTTGAAGACAGCAGAAGAAGGGATCGTTAAATTCCTATATACATGTATGTAGTTTATGTCTCCTGAAATAGGAGGAACGGCTCCCTTATTACTCCTCTGGTGGGCATTCTCAACTCTCTTGAGACCAAGTTTTGACTTTGCAAAGTCAAAGGGGAGGCCAATTTTTGCGGGTATTCAAAACTTAGCATAGCTTCTCGGTATCTAATTGCATCAATTGCAACATGATGACCTATCAAGACGCTTCAGAAATAGCTAGACTGTTTAGAAAGCGAATGAAGACAAAACTTCTCAACTCAATGTCTCTCTGGAAATGCTCAATGCTTAACACTCTTCTATGCCTTTTATTGCTTGTTGCCTTATTGCACGCTGCAATCATCAGCGTGCAATTGACATACACCACATCAGAGCACAATTCACCTCCAACCAAGCTCCTCAAGATCGACTCCACTCCAGACCCCGACTTGGATGCGTATTGGGCAGAGAGCTACTCGGATTTCAACGAGGTCGTTGAACCACCTCATGCTGCCTTCCTCACAGACCTCGCCAATGAATTACACTGGATACAAAACAGCAATGATAACAATGCATCATCATCCTTCCCCCCTAGACCACACAGCAAGGGCATCATCATCCCAGCAGGAGGAAAAAAGTACCTCTCTCTAGCCGCCATCACCATCCATATTATCAGACACCATCTCCACTCCCCTCTTCCCATAACCATCACCTACTGGGGCAATGAACCCTCAGACGTACCAGATCCACACATCAAGCAATTTATACTGGATACCTTTGATGTAGTAGAGTTTTTAGATCTCAGTAGCACCATGGTGACATATCCGTCATCACGTCATCGACCTCTCTTTAACGGGGGCGGGTTTAATGGATTTAAAACCAAGGTATTTTCATTGTGGGCCTCTCCTTATAAACAGGCATTATTATTAGATGCAGATTCTATTCCCCTTCTCAACCCCCAAGAATTATTTTCTCTCCCAGAGTATACCACCACAGGCAGTTTATTGTTCCCTGACTATACCTGTACCGAGGTTCCCCTGTTTCCATCACTGGCACTGGCTGTAGATGGATTTACAAATCCATGGAGGCAAAAGTGCAACTATAAAGTACGCCAAGCTGAATCTGGGCAGTTGTTAATAGACCTGAGGAGACACAGTGATGTCATAGACCTAGCTCTGTTTATCAATATTCATGACGAATACAGCTATGTGTATGCATACGGTGATAAAGATATCTACAGAGCAGCATTCATATTAGCAGGGAAGGCTCACCTGTATACTCAAGTTGCACTTCCCCCCTCTGTACCAGTGGAAATTGTTTCTAGTACCAAGTTGAGAAGTAAAGGATTTGTTCAACATCACCCAAGAGGCCACCCTGCATTTCTACATATGATTGGTGATTCAAAATTTAACCCCCTATCCTCATCACCATCGTCATCAAGGTTGCATATTGATGCATTGATACGACATCCTGCTTGTTCATTCAATCAAAATAGATGGAAAGCAGTTGCCTCAATAGAAGGCAGTACACTTCCCATTCAAGATGTCGCCTTTATTGATATCAAGGAAGAATGTGGAGGGAATATTCCAATAGATATGTGTATACTGAGTAGTAGTACTGGATATGATGGGATATGGAATGGAGAGGGAGAGAAACCACCAGCATATATTCTTACAGATGAATCTTCATTGAAAAAGGTGGAAATGGCTGTCAACCAGGCAATTGAATTACTGCAATCATCATTGGTATCTATTTTACAAACAGAGCAAAAGACCCCCTTGTAAAAAGTTTCAAAACCTAATGTACGTAGAAAATGAAGAAGTCCCTCGTGATATCCCCTCAATGTTTATAATAAACGAAAGCCTCCTTCCTTTTTCCTAATCCTTTCTACAAACGCCTATCAGTAGCACTGGAAGTCAACCCCAACACAGAAGCAGCCCCAGCACTTCCCCAGGCAGCCAACACCAGCGGAGTATATTTCCCGCCAGTACCATCATAGTACAAAGGTCCCAACACAGCCAGATGTCCGATACTTGCCAACAACAAGGCAGTATTCAAAGTCTTGGGTACCCCCTCATCCAATTCATCCCTGTCACTCTTCTCTTTGAGAGCGGTGGTAATGGCGGGGAGAATGGTGAGGAGGCCTCCTCCAATAGTACGCCACATGAAGACACCGTCTCTCTGAGCAGTGAGGTAACCCATAAAGTTGCTGAGGGTCCAACCTGGAGCGGCAAGGTAGGAGACACCAGCCGCAAAGAAGGCCGGAGTGAGAGCGGCATAGATAGCAGAGGAGAGCTTAAAACTGCCTGGTCTGAAGTCGAATAGACGCTTGGTGTTGTCGAAGAAGCCGCGGAGACGGGAGCCGAATCTTCTTCTTCCCTTTTCAGTTCCCAGCAATCTGCCAGCTGGTACTCCAAAGATGAGGGCAGCAGCAGCGACACCAGCACTCAGTCCATTATTGATCATGTCGTTGGAATGAAGGATGTGTACACCGGCAAGAGCGGCTCCAAAGCCCATCAGTCCGAGCTGGAGAGCCTCAGAGGTGGATGAGTCAAGGTCGTTATTATTACCTGCTTCTTTCAGAGCCCAGGATGCTGCTGCTCCTGAAATGAGACTACCAGCAAGGAGACCAGCCAGTCTCTCATGTTCTACAGTGTGAGGCAAAGCTACTGATCCCAGCAAGAACTCAATAGTGGAGTGAGGTTGGGCAAGAGCGAGCGCGGCAAGACCCGCTTGGCCGAATGCCAAGGCTCCGAATGGTGCTCCAGTGCCTTCCTCTTTGTGGTGGTAGCCTGCTGGCCTTGGAGGTGGTTCTACGTTCATAGTAGCAATGTATGAGCTGTTTTATAATCTGGGTTTATTTCTAATAGTATGAAATTCTAGGAGAATGGGTTGAGAGTATGGTAGGTTAAAGAGGGGATTTGTAGAACCACCTTCAACGCAGCTTCCATCACCTCCTGATGACCAGGTTTCCTTTCATTCTCCCTTCCAGAGAGAGCTCTCTCTATTTCCAATCCATTCTTCTATCAACTGTTTTAACAACACACATCTATTTATTCATCAAAATCTATGGCGAGCTTCCCATCATCATCAATCCCTCTTCCATTCTGCTTCTCTCCTCTTCCTCCTCTTTCTTCCTCCGTCTTCTCTTCTCCCCCACCTGCATCTCCTGAGCTCAATACTAACTGATATCTCGACAATAATTGTGGTACAGATGCTATAATGGGTCCATAACGCTGAGCATGATCATAAATCTCAAATAAAGGTACTGCAATCAGTCTCATATTCTTTGGAATGGCTAAAAACGCCTTTTCTGGTAGATTGACTACAAACTGCCTCTTAATTTCTTTAGGCCTCTCAATGTGAGCTGGGCAGTAGGGGTAGACAAGAGTGTCAAAGTTTGGTCTGTAAAAGGTGCCAACACAGTCTCCAATGTGCCAGTCTGGTTTCATGTTTTCGGCTTCGGGAGCGAGGAGGGTGTCCATCTTTCTCAATAGACATTCATGTTCTGTAGATACGTTGATGGTCGGATGTGGTTAGATACTACGTAAAAGAAAAGGAAAAGGGGGATCACAATGCACAATGCAAGGACTAAGATACTCCCAACATATAGAGAGGAAAGAGGGACACACCTTGCTCTCCAGGACGGAGTCTGCCGCCGGGCATCTTGAAAAACATGGACCCTATTTGAATTAGGAGGATATGTGGATGTCCGTGTTCATGGACTATTAAGATAGCATCTATAGATCGTCTAACACCTTCCTTGGCATACCTACAGAGAGAATAGAAGCAAAATCAGCAGATGGTACAGGAAAGTAAATGATCAGGAGAAAAGTCGACTTACTTGTCCTTTAAACGCTCCATTCTTCCTAAATTGGATGGGTCCTTGTCGAATTTAGGTGGCTTTGTTCCAAAAGTATAGTTACTTAGTGGATACACTTGCAAAATTGGTGTTGGAGCTGCCATTATGCCTCTTTAAGCTCAGGTATCTGCGTCATCAATAGTTGATGTTATGATTATTGTTGAGATTGTGCTGCATCAGCTACAAGCTTACTGCCCGAAGAAGAGCAGAGAGCTTGCTGTTTGGGAAGAGGCAGCTCAAATTCGGCAGCTCTCTTCAAACACCGAGCCGGCCATCCCGGCTGGTGTTGACTGCCGATTTAGTCCCTCTGACGTATGTTTGAACCATAAATATTAGTCTCACATAGACTGGACACATTGAACCAAACGATAATCAGGACTGCTGCCAAGTTTAGTTGCAACTAGACGGAAAAGGTAGGTAATTTGTGCTGCATTGATCGTTTCTTATTTCCTTCTAATCAGACAAAGCACGGATTATAAGCCGCATTAAGCACAATGAGACATTCTCTCAAATTCTTTCTTCTCTGAAATTAAGCTTCAACGCTCTTATCACTCCCCAACCCTCCTTCATCCGCAGCCATCGACAATGATGACTGGTCAATCCGACGACGATCCCTCTTCCTCCCACATCCAGGAGCAAGAAATTGAAGACATCAGCAGCAGCAGTGGCAACAACTCAGATTCAGACTCCCAAGGTTCATTCCAACCAACCCATCAACCAATCAAAATATTATGGGACAGCAGTCATCATCACAACCAACCTCAATCTCTACCTTCCTTCCAAGGTGAGGCTGCCACCCTCAAAGACATTGGCAACCAGCTCTTGAAATCTGGTGACGCTCATGGTAGTTTAAAATGCTATGCTGAAGCTCTAGAAATACTGTCAGGTAATAATAATAACGATGATGAAATCGCCAAGTTACAATCTATATTATACAGCAACCAGGCTGTAGCCTTCTCCAAGCTTCATCAATACACCATCGCTCTCCAGTCAGCCTCCCAAGCCCACTCTCTCAACCCCTCCTGGCCCAAACCACTGCACCACATAGCCAGAGCTTACCTCCACCTCAACAACCCAAGAGCAGCAGTCAAAGCATGTCTAGATGGTGAGAAGCTGGTCCCAATCAGTTCAGAAGGACTGTCAGAATTTACCGCATTAATGGAGGAGGCAGTGGTGGCTGCTCAGTGGTATGATGGTATTGAATTAGAAGTGCGATGCGCAGGGGATGATGCTTGGCTTGGTGGTCCTGCTCCTCATGTTCCTGAGTTGGATGGACCAGAAGACGATGATGGGAATGGTGGTGGTGGTGGTGGTGTGTATCATCTTGATCAAGATACTTGTCATCATCCTGCATTGCTGGAGACACAACACCAAGATGTTGGGTCAGGAGCTTTAGCAGTTACTACTACTATTAGTGGTACTGATACAAGCAACACAGACGCTCTGGTATCTTGGAATTACAGCTCCAAAAGAAGAAAGACCAGTTTCAGAAGTATTAAAGATGCAGTCGCAGCAGCAAGAGATGGTGATAGAATCCTGCTGAGATCTGGCATTCACAATGGTATGGGTGAGAGCATCACCATACATAAACGTGTACTAATCATGGGTGAAGGTTCACTTGGCGATACAGTTATAGATCAAAGAGCTAATTGCCCTACATTTAGATGTGTGAGGGGAGGTGTGACTATAAAGAATATTGACATTGATCAAACTGGGTTTAGAGAGGCTGTGTTGCTGGAGAAAGGAGGCGTTGTGCTGATAGATGGGTGCAGGATCAAATGTAGTGGAGATGTTGCCGTAGATATTGGTGATGAAGCTCAACCGACATTATCACATTGTATTATAACAGCTAAAAAGGCAGGAGTGAGAGCATTTGGTTCATCTAAAGTGAAGCTGACGAATTGTATTATCGAAAAGTGTGGTCACCAGGGTGTGAGGGCGCAAGAGAGCGCTGTTCTCTCAGCCAGTCATTGCTTGGTCCAAGAATGTGAAGAGGAAGCTGCCTTGACGATGGACACTGCCAAGTTGGCCTTATCCAACTGCACTCTGCGCAATAACAAAGGGCCCGGTATTGACTGTAGTGGGGCAGGAGAAGCAGTACTAAAGGATACCAAAGTGAGAGATAATGTGGGAGGAGTATGGTTGTGGGATGCTTCACGTGTAGAGATGCATCACTGTGAGTTGGAAGGTGGTCCTTCACATGTGGTACTGGTAGATGGGAAGAAGACTAAGATTGAGGCTAACCAGTGTGTGATTAAGGGGAGTCTGCATGTGACTGATGCAGCGTCGAGGGGTCTGTTATCGGCTGATACTGGAAATATGTTCTCGGATCCTGATGTGCCTACTGATTTCCCTCCTGAATCTGGACCTTTTATATTTGTTCCTTCTCCTTATACTAGGATATAATTCCGTGTTTTTAAAGAGATATACACTGTGCAAACATATTGTAGAACATATCTCCTAATGTTTTATATTTCTTTCCGACCCAATACTTTCTCTCTCTCTCTTTCACTCTCTCTCTCTCTCTCTCTCTCTCTCTCACACATGTGAAATCTTGAATTTATATATATCAAAACATAGTATTATTATTCTCAGATCTAGCCACCCCCTGAGGTAACAATGCAAACCTATCCTCCTCCTCATACTGCTCCCCGGGTAACTGAAACCCACCTCCATTCCTCCTAATAGTCCACATCTCCTTGGCCTCCCTAAACGCCAATTTACTCAACAACAGCCCAGCACATGCCGCTGCCCCATACAACATATAAAACACATTATCAAACCCACCAGGTAATTCTGAAATATATCCAGTTGCTACTGGGCCAATAGCTGCCCCAATAGAGCCCATTCCATCAATAATGGCAGTCACTGTAGCTAGTGCTTTTTCATTACCTGCCAATGACCCATGCGTCCCCAGGTCAGCAGACACAGCAGTGGTGATGAGAGCGTACGGCCCATTCACAAAGAACCCAGCAGTTGTCATCAGTGCAATGTTGATTGGAAAGGAAATAGATCCATATGCTCTGTATGCATACAAGAAGGGTATGGCTGTGTAGACAAATCCTGTAGATACAAGAGCAGATGCCCTGGTGGAATCTGATAGGTAGCCCGCCACCACTCCCCCCATGACTCCACCTACATCAAACAAGATGGAGAGATTACCTGCCTTGGTAGGTGAGAGCGTCTCACCTCCCACCTCTGTAGCATTAATATAGTAAGGCAATCAATATAAGAATGTATACGCAACTAGCTTAGCGAAGAATAATGTAAATGCATAGACAGCAACACCAGGAATGGCTAGAGCAGTGACAAAACTGACACCTGCCTTTCTTCTCCTGACAGTGGTGGTGGCGACTGAGCGGGGGGAGCCTCCCACTAGCGAGTCGCTGTCTGTCACTCCTCCATCATCCATTAAGACCAAAGTGGAGCCTACTGTGTAGAGGCCATGTCTGCCATGTGGGGGGTGTACTGTGTGGTGAGCTGCTTGGCGTGCAGCCATGGTATTACTACCTCCTCCTACACCATTTCTTTGCGACATCAACCTCTGCAGTCTCCTATCCAGTATGTCTCTAGTATCGGCACTCATATCACTACCTGCCAAGCTACCAGGAGTATCAGCTCCTTCTGCATCCTCCAGCAATAATTCAGAAGCTGCTGTGCCATTGGGTAAGAAGCCAATATCCTGAGGCTCCACCACCAGAAAGGACCAAATAATGAGACCGAGACTGGCAATAACAGCTCCTGGTACTACAAAGGACCATCCCCAGCCCCATTTCAGCATATAAGCAGCAATAAGAGTCCCAGCAATATTACCAATTGAAGTATGTGCATTCCACAGTCCCATAATCAGCCCTCTGTTGCCCTTTCCATACCAGTTAGCCATGACGCTAACCACACTGGGCCACCCAGTTGCTTGGAACAGCCCTCCTGCCATCTGCACTGCTATGTAGTACGGCAATGAATGAATCTGCCAGAAATAACCAGCTCCAAATGCAGCTACAGCAGCTCCACTTCCCAGCATTCCTATTGTTAAAAAGTGTCGTAAGTCTAGTCGATCTCCCAAGTGACCAGATACAAACATACCCAGGGCATATGTGCCTAAGAAGGCAAGATCTAGGTCACCTAGGAGCGCTTTACCGGTAGATGGGTTGTTGAATGGTGACCACCCACTGTCTGTCTGTATGTGATGGTGATGATGGTGAGATCCATTGACTGCTGCTGCTGTTAATGATGATGTACTATTGAATCCATAATATTGTCCTCTATGTTCTACAGACTCATGTGTCAATCCATAACCGATACCACCACCATCATCCTCTGCATTGCCATGCAACACGCTCTTCACAATAGAAGGTGGTTTACGAGATGCATGGTATGCAGCATAACTTAGGAATGTAAGTACTAGGACGATCATACGATTAGCACGCAGACTGAGTCCTTTTTTACCTCCAAAGAGGTAATCTAACAAACGATGGCCCCATGGAGCTTGATATTGCCAGGGTACATCCATTCTTGGTGCTGGCGATGATACTCCAAGGGGGAAGAATCTTCCTAGTGGGGAATTTGTACGGAGAAGACCAACACCACCAGTTGAATCAGTGACTATAGAGTCAAAGGCCACTCTTCTAGAACTAGGTTTATTTGCTGCACCACCACCAGGAGGAGGAAAAGGAGGGGTAGTATTGGTATTAGTAGTAGAAGCACTACTGGAGGAGACGGAAGAGGTACTCAGGAGAGGTTTTGTATCAGAGGTAGAGGTAGCCTTGTTCTTGGCGCTGGTTGTTCGAAGAGAAGCAGCCGTTGGCTTGGGAGCAGTGGATGTTGTAGAGGCGCTTGGCGCCAATGCTCCTTCTTCGTCGATAGGATCCAACGTCAGGAGGGTGTATTTGGAATGTCAAATTCCTACTAAGACATCAAACCACCAATGAAAACGTGGTGGTTTTTCAAGATGCCCAAGTTGATGGAAATGATCACTCCTTCAGTTTCAGAATACAGGCAATGCCACTGTCTTCAATTTATTCAATGTCAACGTTTAAACTCCAAAATTTAAACCTACACTTTGTGAATCACTTTTTTGTAAGAACATCGGAATCTCCTTTTTGTCAACATTTCATCGATATCCTCACCTTGGATTTCCACTTTCTCATTACACAACTCAACTGCATCGTGAGGCAGTAGATCACCCAGCCATGTTTTAACTAAGGTTTCCATATTCGAAAGGGAGACCAAAGGGTCAAGTGTTTGCGTCATTGCGTAGTGCCAAATTACGAGCTGTTGTCAGGGCTTTGTCTAATTCTACTCTGGTAGCGACTAGGACCGACATAAGAGCTCCTGCACTTGATCCTTTAAATTGACTAACAATGTCCTTATTATTAATATATAATGAGAGATGACAATGATTATATTGGCGTTACATCGCTTAGCAGATGCCTAGGTAGCAGTAGAAGAAGAAGTAAATACGGCCCCCTTGTATGTGGAGTTTCAGCTTAAGAGGTATAGGGGTGATAGTGTCATTTGTAGTTAGTGGGTGGCTCTTATTGTATCTACTATTTAGGATTATTATCCACTACTATTCAATATTCATATAAGTTGCAATTGCTGAGATAGGTAGGGTTCTAATGTGTGTAAATTTGTGACAGGTCGGAGCCCCCATCTGGGAAGAAGATGGGCAGAAGCTACCCCTCCTTCTTCACACTTCTTATAATAACCCAGCCTCACTATCCCAGTCCATAAACAATCAAAGTAGTAATTATACCTCAATATGATGGCCTCAGACATCAAACAACGCCAAGAAGGCTCTTGGGAACGTGGTTTCCCCTCAAATGAAGAGGAAGAAAGGTACCTCCCTCTCCCTCATTACGACACCCATGACCTTCACAGTCGTGTCATCTACACCACTCCACTCTCTCCTAAAAGACCAGAATGGGCTAGGTACGTTGGAGAAGGTGGCAATTATTCCAGTGCTGCTGCAGTGACTACACCTACCAAGCAAGCAGAGATGAGAGGCAGGGTTCCCCGTGTCTATGCCAGCTCTCTTGCTGGTGGAGGAGGCCCTCCTTCATCAGTGTCAGACACCACTGGAGCAGATCAGATCAGAGAATACAGAATGCGTATGGTTAAGAAAGAAGATGGAGTGCATACATTTGGCAACCAGTACATGCCATTTGCAGCTGGATTTGATCATATGTCTGGCGAGGCTCCCATCTATCGTTCTCGTAGGCTGCACTACATCAACCCAACTGCCAGCGTGAGTGAGGATATGTCCTACTACTTTCAATTGGATAATTTGAAGAAGACGGCTGCTACGAGGGGTGCTGATCCTGAGTTTGGGTCTAGGGAGCATGTGAGGAACACCAGGCTGCAGAGTAAAGGGGGGTGGTTTAACAGTTTGATGCAGCCAATCAAGTAGGGAGGGAAGGAAGGCGGGGTGAGTCGGTAGTCGGTGTGTTGGGGACAGTTTTCTCTCTGCGGCATTGTTCTCTCTTATTGGTTGATTGTCTTGAAAGTGGATGCTGTAAATGAGTATGTCCAACATTTAAAGAATGCATCTGTTGAATAAATAGCGTGGAATTGAGGGAAGAGTGAGCTGAAGATCATTTTTGAAAGTGATCGGAGAACAGAATGTCCATAGATCTATCTCAGTTCGCATCCGAGGGATTTGATCCCAAGGCATATATCAATGATGCATGCTCGGGGATTCCAGATGACGATAAAGCCTCAGAACGTCATCTTGCCGAACTTGAGATGAAATTGCACCTAGCAGGAGAGGATTTAGGTCTCTATTTGCAAGATCAAAGCACTAAATACTCACAGAGAGTCCCTGCAGCAATTAAAGAACTCCTTAGAATCAAGGTAAGTCTTCAATTGTCAACACACTTACTCCCCAACGACTGATCCCCGCCATCTCTCTCTCTCACATATACACACATGCCACATACACACCCGACTAAAAATCCACCCTTCACTTCCAGGACGATGCCATCACTGTCCATGCAGTTGTTTCCACTGCCTCCAAACAACTAGAAGACAACACTAAAGGCCCAGCTAGTGATGTCATCCTCAAACTGAAGGAACTCGACTTAGTCAAACGCAGAATGGAAGCAGCATGCAACACCCTGAGAGAAGCATCAGGCCTCTCCTCTTTATTCCAACGCGCAGACGACCTCTTCAACAGCGGGGACCTGGTCCGCATAGCTGATGCATTACAGCAAATGAAAAGAGGTCTATCAGTTGTAGGTGACAGTCTACCCGAATTTAGAGGAGCAGATGAACGTCTTAATATTATGGAGGAGAGGTTTGCCACCCTGATTGACCACCCTCTCTCTACTGCCTTCACCCAACACAATGGGCCAGAGGTAGCCTCTCTAGCTTGTATGTTGGATGCTATTAATAGAAGAGAAACAGTGAATATGTTGTATGCATCAGCTAGAATGGTTCCTCTCTCTAAATTATGGGAAGAAGGCTACCCAGCTAGTGGTGGGTTGGTATCATGGTTGGCATCGTATTACCAAGACCTACACCAACAGATCTCATCTGAAATAGAATGGTGTGCTCAACATCTACCTGATCGCCATCCTGGTTTGGTGCTATCTCTCTTGTCTAGTTATTTCATGAGGATAGAAAAGCCATATAGACAGAGATTGAGTGTTGCACTGGCTACTACTACTGCTACTACTACTGCTCCTGCTCCTGCTACTGTTGGTGCATCCTCCTCATCCTCATCCTCATCCTCACCTGCATCCAGTTCTGCTCTGTTGGAAGCAGTACTATCAGAAACTGAAAATTTTGCCAAGTCACTGTACCACCTCTTCATGACTGATGTACCCCAAGGGTTCCTCCAAGAAAGGAGAGATTCCATGCTGGGCCTGTATTCTCAGTTAATTGCTCCCCTGGAACCAACATTAGTGGAGTATGCTGAAATAGAGGCTACATTTTTGTCGGAGATCTTTCAGGAAGGAGCAGAGGCTGCCAACCAAGCTCTATTCAGCCATAGCAATAAAGACAATGCATCATCACCATTGGAAGACTTCTCACAAACTATTATAGACCAACCACTAGCAGCATGTGAGACAGCATTGGAGAGAAGTGTTCTCATCACTGGTGGGTTGGCATTACCCAGTGTTGTGAAACTCATTGATCAAGCATTGCAAAGGTACCTGTCCTCCATACAATCCAGTGTCGCAGATTTATCTCAAGAAATAGCATCATCGTCATCAATGTCGGAGGATAGTGTGGCTCCGTCGGTATTGCTGGTCATTGAGTCTAGTTTGACCAAGAGAGTGACAGTGTTGAAGGAAAATATACATCAATTAGCATCAGAGAGTATCACTCTACTCAACACTACTATTACTGATAATCATAATAATAACGATGACACCACCACTGTTCCTTCTCTTATATCAATCAGACTGACAATGAACCCAGATTTGAAGTCAGCCCTAGCAGCACTCCTTGCCACGTCCACAGAAGGAGGCAGCACTATAGCTAATAGCACTACTAACACTAATAGTAGTCTATTGCCATCATCATCATCAGTATTGCTGAACCTACAACAAACCATCAAACACACCACCCTAGATGCATTGCTATCCAAAATCAAACCTCACCTAGCATCAGTACCTGGCCTCAGTGAATGGAATGCACAGCCACCTAGTGGAGGGCCTAGTGTGCCTACATTCACTCCTTACCCTCTCTCTTATATGACTTGTATTGGGGAGCATCTCATGTTGCTGCCTCAGATGCTTGAGAATGCATTACTATTAATGGGCAATATTAATGATGAAAATGGTGACGGTGATGGTGAAGGTTCATGGGGAGAAAGCGTGGCAGAATGGTTGGAGGTGACAGTACTGGCAGCAGCTGAGATGGTAGAAAGTACACTGAGAAGTGTTACAAGTAGAGGTAGACTGAGTGCTCTAGGAAGGGTGCAGTTGGGAGCTGATTTGGAATATTTTATGAATGTGTTGACGACGTTGGGTGTGGATGTACCGTCATCATTGAATGAGTTGTACAATGGTGTTGTTGAAGGATAAAACGTAAGACTTGATTGATTGATTTACTGTGTGTTTACAAAGTATTCACTCCTTTACTCTGCACCAAAAGAAAGGGGGGGGAGAAAAGAAAGGACACAGATTGTTAGAAACCATAGCAAAATCAATGTACCAGTATACATTTTAAATCTCAAAAGACAACACAGATAAACAGCGCTGGTATTTCAAAGCAAGGTATAACTGGTGGTAGACATGTATGGATGGAGCAAGGGGAAAAAACATTCTAGACATTAATGCATGCAAATCAGGAGAACTGAGACAAAGGCCTGAAGGTATTCAGGCCAAGAGGGCTGCACCAATGGCAACAGCAGCAACCATTGAGACAGTGGTAGCATCACCAGTGACCCTAGCGACAGCGTCATTCAAGATCTCCTTGACCTTATCAGCACCAGTAGAAGTAGCATCTCTGATGTTCTGGCCAGCTGCCGAAGCAGCGTCTCTCACAGAGTCGGTGAAGTCTGGTTTCTTTGCTTCGGCATCACCGTCATCCTGCGGTGTGAATTGGGGTTTTGGGGTTTTGAGTGAGATGATGCAACAATATCAGTGAGTATAGTCGGGGTGATACTTACCGCAAAGACGACGAGAGCCATAATGAAGGCGAGGAAGAGTACAACTAAGAATCTCTTGTTCATGTTGATGAGTTTGGGTGTTTGGCAGCTAGAATTTAGCTCGAAAGGGACTGATTTATAGTAAAATTGTTGGATTTGGCAACACGTCTGGTGGATTATCAAAGCAGGGAGCAAGGGGAATACCTTCTTTCTATAAATCCTCCAGAGGAAATCACCCGGATCGGAGCGAGCAGCTGGGCGGTAGAGGTAGAGGGCAGGGAGTCTAAAACTGGTGGAAAGCGCCAAATTGCCGCAGTTTTAGGCGTGCATCGGGATCGTAGGTTTACCTGAAAGATATCCGAAAGGACTCAGCCGCCAAACTTTCAAAAGAAATCTACCAGATTATTTAGGCAGTGAGTTTTCAATATTTTAGTTTTCTAAAGCCATATTTTCTTAAATTTGACCAATTAAATTTACCACATATCAATTAGGAGAATTGCTGATATATTGGTGGCAAATACACTTGAGATACTCCACAAATTAGCCATCCATTGGGACAGAATGCCACCATTTGTCAGCTCACCAAGCCCTGTCGGCCACAATATCAAGACACATGCAAGCTATTTACAAAGAGCATTCACCGTTTCGCCCCAAGTGAAACCCCAACAACGTCCCCGACTGCTCCCAACCCTAGCAGCAGCTGCCGACAACAACAAGCAGTCGACTGTGGTAACAAAGCCAGCTCATCGCTCTCTTGCCACCAAGAAGAAGGCTACCACCACCCCTGCCACCATTACATCTACAAGAACCAGCAGCAACAAGACCATTATAGCTGAATTAGCTCCTACAACCTCAGCTTCTACTAAAAATCTGAACAGCAACAACAACACGAAACAACAACATGAAGATACCACCACCACCACCATTGCACCCTCTAGCACAAATGGAATCAATAATAACAACGATAATCATAAGGGAACTACAACAACTGCTACAACTAGACCAAATGATGGTCTAGAACAGCAACAAGAGATTAGCGATGCACTTAAAGAAATCATCAAAAGAAGAGAACAAAGGAAACAGAGCGCTTTCTCCTCTTCTACATCTAGTGTTGGGGCACCAACAAGACCATCCCTCACCACCACCACCACCGACAAGGCTGGCTTATCAAAAGGAGGCAGGACACAACAACAGCAGCAGCAGCAGCTTGCAACGCTCTCCTCGTCACCTGCACCCACACCTCCTGCTGCCATGGGTGCACTCACCACCAAGGTAAGATTCTGGCTTCAATTTCATGCCGAGTGGGGCCAAAGATTGAGGCTAGTAGGAAGTTTCCCAGAATTAGGAACCTGGGCTCTGGACAAGGGAATTGAATTGGCCTGGAGTGAGGGAGATAACTGGCATTGTATTGTAGATATCCCAGCAGGCAAGGTGGTAGAATATAAGTATGTGTTGCTGGATCATAGTGGCCATCATGCAATTGCCTGGCAACAAGGCAACAACTCAGTACTGGCTCTAAGATCTGCTGATTCATTTGTAGAAGTATTTGACAACTGGGGATCAACACCAGGAGCAAAGCTAGTAGCTGATGGAGCTGAGCCTGTGACGAGAGAGAAGAGACTGCTGGCCTGGGCCACTGAAATTGAAGTGCAGATGGCATCTCATAAACAAGAACTGAGAAGAGCCAGGATGGAGTTGGCTGCTGCACAGGAAGATGCTAGAATTTCAAGGATGGAGACTGCTAAAGTGAAGGCACAATTGAAAGAGAGTGAGACAGCTAGAGTAGAAGGAGTAGGTAAATTGAAATATGCAGAGACAACGAATCAGATATTACAAACAAAGATGTTGGAGACGACATCATCATTTAGAGAGGCGATGGAGAAGGCTGCGAGCTTGTTGGCTGACATCGATAATGAGCTGGGAAAGACTACTATTACTAATAAGAGCCCCAATGTGGGTAAGAAGGAGAAACTGTAGTGTAGAATAGTTTAGTAAGAAAGAGACAAGAAAAGTATCCTTGTAAAAGACATATCAAGACTACTGCTGCTATGACTTGTATGGAATAGTATATAGAAATACCTACATACATACGGAACATACATGTATGTATGTACAGGTATGTGTGTACTTAGTCTTAAAACTTAGGTAGACCATTCATAGTAGTATACACCTCCCTCCTCCCTCCTCTCACTAGTTCTTCTTCTTCTCCTCCATACCATCTTTACCTCTGCTCTGTCTCTGATGATGATCCCCCACTCCTTTTCCATACACTGGGTACTTGACAACCTCCACCATTGACAATAACGCAGCACCACACCACCCTCCAACTGCAGTCAAATCCCACTTTGCTTTCAAAACCTGAGCAGCCAACCAGTTCCTTCCAACACTCATTGTACGCAGCCATGCAGCTCTCCTGTCCTCCATGGCACAGCTGCCCCAGCTCCACCAATGACGGTATTCAAAAAAGGTGTGATGACCGGCCATTCTGCCGCCCTTGTGCATATCAGTACCGTTGCTGCCATGGTTGGGGATGGGGGTAGGGTGGAGGGATTGTTTGATTTGGTCTTCTAAACCCTTTCTGCAGTAGTCAACTGAGTGGAAGAACATCTCCAGTTGCTTTTTGGGTCCTTCTGGAACATAGGCAAACACAAAGTCACTGGCGCAGCCAATTCTAGGATTGTCACCCAGGAAGGCATAGTTGTGCATGTCGGTGAAATCCACACCAAGGAGCTGGAGGAAGGGTGGGTTCAGGTTGTACTTGCACCCAGCAGCAACCACCAACATGTCACATGGAAGACGTTTCCCATTGTTCAACACAACATGGTTGGCCTCACACCTCTCAACACCCCCCAGCTCACATGTCAACTTCCCTTGATGAGCCAGCCTGAAATAGCCATCATTGCATTGACCAGAATAGTCAACCTCTGATGGTTTACCAACAGGAGCAGTGTGCTCTAGGTTGCAAGGTAGGTAGAATTGATGTTTGATGTACCACCTGGCAAAAGCACCCTTCAAGCTCCATGGGAGGAAGGGTGCCTGGCAGATGGTGGTGATGGTGAATTGACGAGAAAAGGGGATGATCCAACGGTATCTTGGTCTGGAGACCACTGTAATGTGTTCAGCTCCTTTTCTATCAGCAGCCTCCAAGGCTTCTGCAGCAAACGCTCCAGACCCCAATATGACGACTTGTTTTCCCGTCAAGTCGGTGTTGCCAACTACAGAGTCTTGTCCCTCGTGTTTTCCAGCAAAAGTGACGATTCCTTTAAATTTCTTGAGATCTTTGACTCCTCTTTCTTCAGCGGTCCATTGTTTGGCAATGATACCACAAGTTATGCATAGGAAGTCGCATGTTATTTGTCTTTCTTCTCCAGTGTCCACATCTTTGCATATGGCAAGGAAACGGGGACCCTTGTTGTTGTTGGACTTTGATGAGCGGTTATTACTGGGGCCAGGGAAGTTTTCAATGGACACGACCTCAGTATGCATCCAGGAATGTGAAGGGACTTTTAAATCCTTGGCCATTTCATGGAGCTTATCCAGTACTTGTTGTCCAGAGTTTTTTGTGAGAGGATTTGGATCCAGCTTGTACCGAGAGTCCCACCGATACATGGGTTCGAAAGCCTGAAGCTGGGAGTAGTTGTTGGAGAGAGAGTGCCAATTACCACCAAGAATTTCTTCTCTATCGACCAATAGATAAGGAATGCCACGTTCAGTGCAGTTTTTTGCGGCTAATAGACCACTGATCCCTCCGCCAATAATCAACATCTCAGTGGACATGGCAGAAGCACTTGCCCCCGCAGTCCTACGTGTACCAACCATTATGAGCTTCAAAGCACTTTTAATGATCTTCAATGAAGTATTTAGATGTAAAGTGACGGTCTAAGGAGGGTGGAAGTATGTTTGTATGAGGTCTTTGCTGGAACGGGAAGACTACAGGTCAGGTCAAAGTCGGGAGTGAACGAAGTGGAGAGATCTCCAGAGTGGGACGATTGGCATTAATTTGTCTCATGTGTGGCTAATTGAGGGGATATGCACATAATTGAATTGAATATCCAAATTTAAGAGACGATTCAAAGCTTATTAAAGCCATCAATCGCCCTTTTTATTCTCGATTTGAAAATACAATTAAATCTCTGCGATTATTATGGTTTCACAAACTTAACGTGACAAATGGCAGACACAGAGAGAGACAACAAAACCTCCACCCAACTCGTCCCAATAAGCATCATCTCCACATCTGCCACAGCCATCTCACCCAAACGCATCGTCCGCCAACAAGTCCCTCCAGAAATCCTAAACAACCCATCCCTCAACGACGCCATCAAACTCCTCCCTCGCAACTACAACTTTGAAATTCACAAGACTATCTGGAGAATCCAATCCAATGCAGCCAAGAAGGTAGCTCTTCAGTTCCCAGAGGGCCTTCTCATGTATGCCTGCATCATCTCTGACATCCTAGAAAGCTTTGCTGGAGTAGAGGAGACTTTCATCATGGGAGATGTCACTTTTGGAGCATGCTGCATTGATGACTTCTCAGCAGCTGCCTTGGATTCTGACTTCTTAGTACACTATGGCCACAGTTGCCTTGTGCCAGTAGATGTCACCAATATTCCTTGCATGTATGTCTTTGTCGACATTAAAATAGATATGGACCACCTCGCTGGATGTATTAAAGCCACCTTCCCCGCCAACACCCGCCTTTTACTAGCAGGCACTATCCAATTTGCTGCTTCAGTCTCTCAATTGAAAGACCAGCTTGCTGCTGATTCTTCCTACCCAGATGTGATTATTCCAAGATCATCTCCATTGTCCCCGGGTGAAGTCCTAGGATGCACAGCTCCTCAGGCTCCAGGTGATAGGGAGGCCCTTGTATTTGTTGCTGATGGAAGATTCCATCTAGAAGCCATCATGATGGCCAACCCTTGGTTGCCTGCATATAGATACGACCCCTATGGAAGGGTGCTGACGAGTGAGAGTTATGACCATCAGGGGATGAAGGAGGCCAGGCGAGGGGCCATAGAAAGGGCCAGTGGGGCCCGTCACTGGGGAGTGGTGCTGGGTACACTAGGGAGGCAGGGAAATCCAGCTATATTAGACAGAATACAGGCGTTGCTGGAAAAGAGAGGGTTGACGTATGTCACTGTTCTCTTGTCAGAGGTGACACCTGCTAAATTGAAGAGTATGAGCACTAGCGGTATAGATGCATGGGTGCAGATAGCGTGTCCAAGATTGAGTATTGATTGGGGAGAGGAGTTTGTACAGCCTACTTTGAATCCATTTGAGGCCTATATTGCTCTTGGAGAGACCCCTGGGTGGTGGAATAATGATGATGATGGTAGTGGTGACAGTGGTAGTAAGGCTAATGCATCATCATCATCGTATGCTATTGATTATTATTCAGCTGATGGAGGTCCTTGGAGCTCTAGTTGGTCCACAAAGAAGAAGAAAACGTCTAGTGGTAGTGGTGGAATGAGTGTCAAGGAACTGTTGGCAAAAATGAGAGCAGCCAAGCAATAGATAGAGTTATTACAAACAATGTAATATACACATATAGTACTGTTATTATTATGATTCAACCTAATCACTATATAATACTGTACATTACAATAAGTATCACTCACTCACCCACCCACCCCAACTATCCTAAGACCAGGTCTCTTCATCCTCAACTCTGCCACCGCCTTCTTCTGCACCCTTGTATTATGTAGACTCAACAACTCCAGATGCTCCAATGCACACAGGTTGAACACCCCAGTACCAATAATGTGGCATTGAGATAGATTGAGTGACCTCAGCTGCTTGAATTTTAAGATGTGCGGTATGCATGCTGTTGTGATTCTAAAGTTCATCCCCAGATTTAAATGTCTCAGCTGCTTGAGATTTGTTAGTCTAGCCACTCCAATGTCAGTCACACTTCCCCCGCACACCTCAAGACTGACGAGATTGTCAAGGTTTGATAAACTATGGCACCCAGCATCACTGATCCTAGCTCCAAACAGATCAATAGTCTCTAAATTAGGCAGTTTGTTGCACACTCTCTCCAACCCAGTATCAGTCACAAGTCTACAATCCAGGTTGAGATGACGCATTTTTGGCATCTTTTTTATCTTTTGTAAATGCGCATCATCAACATCAGTAAATGCCATATCCAGGGTGTGTAGGTGCGGTAAATGCCTCAACACTGCTACCATCCCTCCCTTTGCCTTTGTATCCGACACATCCAGTGACACAAGCCGACTCAAACATGGGAGCAACACAGTCAGACTCACATCCCCAATTTCACAACAAGAATCCAGGTTTAGCATCCTCAATTCTACCAGTGATTTCAACAACACCAGGCCCTTGTCTGTTATATCACAACAATATGATAAATCCAGCTGCCTTATATCTCCACATGTTGTCGCAATAACCTCCAAACACTCATCATCAACTGCCTCAAACCTCTCCAAACTGAGCGTCTGCAGCAGGGGCATTCCACTCAACGCTCTCCTCAATCCATCACTATCATTTACCCTACTTCTATTATTATTAATATTGCCTCTACTACCACCACCTAAACCAACACGCAACCCACCCAGGTTTAACAAGGTAAGTTTAGACAGAGATTTTAATGCATCCAAATTGCTATCAATTGCCGTGTGGCACAATCTCAGTTCCACAAGGTTGGTCAGACATGCCAGAGGAGATGGATCCTTGATGTTGATGCACCATCCTAGGTCAAGACTGGAAATTGACGACGATGATGATGACGATGTATTAGTGAGAAGGTGTAGGTTGGATATATTATTGCACCTAGTCATACTTAGTACCTTCAATCTCTGAATGTTCCCAACATAAGATAAGCCCTTGTTGGTGAGACCTTCACATCCATCTAGAGATAGGTGTGTGAGCAGAGGGAGGTGGTGGGATACTGACAATATTCCTGTGTCCGTGATATGGGGGCAGTCACTGAGGTTGAGGTTGGAGAGACGAGGGAGAAGAGATGGAGAGGAGGAAGAGGGTAGGTAGTAAAGGAGAGCAGCATCAGAAATAAGGGTGTCTCTCAGGATGAGGGTATCTAGACAGATGTTGTGGGCTACTAAGACTTGTAGCCAGGTGTCTGTGGCAGGGAAGCCAGTGAGATCCAGCTGGAAGAACTGCCATTCGATGTTGCTCAGTCCCAGTTGGTGGATAGAGCGGTCGTTCAATTGGTTTGTGGTGAGGAGGTGGGTGAGCAGCAATTGAGCGAGATCGGGAGGTAGAAGCTTAAGCAGTGATGTTGGATGGATGTCGAGATTGTTTGCAGCAGTCTGCAGCGCGGATATGAGAAGGGTTTGGCCTGAATGGCCATCACCACAAGTGAATGAGCAGTTTAGCTCTTTGGAGCTGCGTCTTCTGAAGTATGCGTGTCGGTATGCCGAAATTGAGTCACTGTTGAACCCAGGATCTCTTGTATCCTTATCTTTCGTGCAAAGGATGCCCATATTCGAAAGATTTCAACTGAATTTTAAACAAATCCAGGGTTTCACAACTTGAGGTTGATTTTCGTCCTCTTAAACACGTAGATTCTTTGAACAAAGTGGGTGGCTGAGTGTTATGATGCAACAATGAGTCCAACCTAACAGATCTGTAGGCATGATCTATGGGTCCAGCCGAGGTCTTTCTCTGCTCTGCAGGTACTCGCATCTCTTCTCTCCACCATGCAATCAAGAGACATGCTTTCTAGCATATTCCTCTCCATTGTATCCTTTGCATCCATTGTAGAGCACATGTTATATATAAATTCAACCATTGACCCACACACAACTCTGGCACTTTGCATCTCTCAAAGCAGATCAGTTTCTATATGCCAATTCCAACCAGGTGGAAGCTCGTTACTTTCCATCTAGTCCTAGCCTTCTCCATCTACATCACATCAACCTGGTCCCAACCAGCCCCACCTGCCCAATGCGGCACCCTTGATCTGACATCCCCCCTCACCCAACATTGTTTCCCAGCCGATGGTAAGCAAAAACGCCACCTAGCGACCGACATTGACAATGAAAGCAGCGAGTTGCTTCCCGTCCCCCCCGTCCCCCACCCCTGGCACTTCTTCTTCTTTACTTGTCTCTCACTCCACCGCTCTTCTTCCCTTACCTGTAGGAAGTCATCACTTCGTTTGCTGTGTAGATATCCAGATGCCAGAAAATAGCAATTCCCCCCATGGCAATTACAACCCATTAAAACGACATATCCAAGCTGCTAGTAACTCTAGCAGCTATAGTTGGTGTACCTGTTCAGAGCTCATTTGTGAGTTACAGCTGGGTGGGAGAGTGGCATGGAATATGAATGGAGTCGGGTGGAGAGGATATGTACCTCCTAGGAGAGGAGCAGGTGGGTCTATGGCACCGTTGTATAATCAAGGGACAGGGCTTCCTAATGGTGGTGGTGGGGGACATGATGAACTTTAATCATGATGGCAATTGATGAGGGGCATTGGTGGAGGAATAGCGAGGGGAATTCCTTGAGAGGAAAAATGGAGATATTACAGAGGTGTAAAACTTGTAAATGTTTACGGGTATACACATAGATTCAAGGGTTTGGATTGCATCAGTGTATACAGAAAAGGACTATACAAAACACTGAGCGACTTTTGATATCAAAATCAAGGTGATTCCTAATAGTTTGGCGGCCTAGCTTCAATAATCGCATCCTACAAGTCCTAAAATGGAGACATCATTTATCCTGGACAACAAATCAAAGCAGCTTGGCCTCCAACTCAAGCAAAGATTTGAGCACTCTAGTGATGTGCAGCTAAAAGTTAGTGGTGTGCTTAATACCGTAACTTCAGAGGGCCAATTCTTCGGCAAGCTCAACAAGTTCCTCCGTCTCGGCAAGCTCCCTCAATACACCTCCCTCGACATTTACCGACCAGATACAAGGCTCCGCCTCGGTATCGGCGCCAAGGCCTTGTCAGTCACCGACGACGTCTTCTTCAGCGTCAATGCCAAGAAGAAGTTCAGCCTCCACAAATCACAAGATGTAGTCAGAGGTAGACCCCTCCTCAACAGCTACACTCAAATTGTCGCTGGTGTCACATACGATTGCAATCTTAGAAATCAAGTTTGGGCAGGCCAGGCAGATGTCAAACTCAGCCATGCCATGTTCTCCTTTACCAAGGATCAAGATATCAGGGTCACTGTTGGTCTTAAGGCTCCTATTAGCCCAGTTACTGGTGTTGGTAATTCAGAACCTTACCTTAGATTACAAGAGAATTGTTGGGGGGTGGTGGTTGATAAACACGGTGGATGGCGTGTGACATATGATTTGTAAAGAAATAGAAATAGAACTAGAAAATAAGAATCACAAGAGAAGATACTGCATTGTATTACATACTTGGAAGGCATTGCATTACAAATCATCATCATCCCCGCCTCCTGTGTTGAGCCTTATTCAATTGCAGCAACAATGAATCAACTTTATTCAACAACTCGTCTAATGGTCCAGCTTCTTCTTGTATGAGTATGCCATGCTCATCATTATTATTATTATTATTATTATTATTATTTTTTGGAGAGATCTGGCTCTTAGCTTGATGATGGTGGTGTTGCTTGGAAGATGGGTACAAATGGCGAGTGGTTGTCTGCTGCTGCTGCTGCTGCTGCTGCTGCTGCTGATGATGATGATGATGATGAGAAGCTCTCCCAATATCTACAGCATTCCTAACTACACTATTGTTCTTATTAAATACAGGTAATATTTCTCTAGGAGTATTATGTGTGCTACCATTTCTACTTGTACTCATTTTTGATTCAGCAGTATTGCTGTCTCTATGTGTATCAATCTTAGAATGTACTGCGCTCCAGTCTAATTTGGGAAGAGTAGAAGGGACTACTGACTTGGATTTTCTCTTTAGAAATGGTTTTGTTGTTGTTGATGATGATGAAGATGGAATTGAGAGGGGGGTAACTTGAGGTGCCAACCTATGTGATCGCTGCTGCTGCTGCTGCTGTTGTGTGGTGTCTTGTGGTGGTGGTAGAACACGACTGGTACCGTAACTGGCCTTGATGGTGTTGATATCTTCTATCTCTATTTTCTTGGTAGTTATATCATCTATGGGAGCTGAATTAACACCGGTGATTTTATATGCCTTTATTCTTTGTTCTTTTAGTCTTTGCAGAGCACTGGGGGGTGGTTTGGAGGCAGAAGGAGTCGGGTCGGAGATGATATGGGGTGATGGAGTAGTTGCAAAGCTCTGGTGTTGTTGCTGTCGTGTTTCGGGGGACATAAGTCTAGAATGTTGTTCAAGCATATCGTTGAAGAGAGTTTCAAGCCTGTGCTGAAGCTCTGCACCTCGACTGGGTGATCGCTCTCCCATTTTAAAGAAGAAAATGGAAAGCCTAGGTTGATTAATTAGACTCTCAAGGCTTGTATACGAAATATATGGCACACCCAATTGGTACTACGTCATCCATTATTTGATTCAGCGAAGAATAATTGACACCTACTTCAAGTTACAGTTCAAAAAGCATCTCTCAGAGTCTCGTTCCCCATCATTCAACAATCTCTCTACCACCTCTCATTCTCCCTCCCCCTCTCCTCTCAATTCTGTCCCTGTCGCATACATGAAGTCAAACACTCCAGGAACCCTCTCTCCTCTTGACCATGTTTCTTCCCTTCCAAACTGTATGATGATGTGAGGCCTGTCACGCAATAATGTCTATTCAGGACCTGGAATAAGAAGTTGACATTCAGAGCCTGCCCATGTCCATCATCACCACCACTACTACTATGCTGGGTTCCAAATAGATAAAACAATATATCAACCTGAACTTGAGGTAAATTACAATGCAGCACTCTTTTCACTATTTTCCTGAAATCCCCAGCATACACATTGCCATGCACACTTTGCCAAAAGTCCAGTGCGACAGCAAGAGCAGGCAGCCGCTCCCACGCTTGACGAAACACCTGGAAATCTTTGAATGTAATCTTACTGGTAGCTAGATATTCTGGCATATCTTGAACCTTATCCAAGTAGCCATCCATGTGTTTTAGTCTCGCTGGACCCACCACACTATATGCAAAATCCCTACCGCTGATATACCCTTTTTTATCAAAATCATAAAAGCAATACTCTAGCCTGACCAACTCAGCCCTGAAATCTTGAAGAAACTTGAGGAATGTCTTCAAACTCAGAGTTTTCTGTCCCTTTCCAAAGAAGAGCTCCAGCAGACCAGCTCTGGCCTCTCCTAAACTACCAGTTGATGATTTCCTAAGAGATGGGCTCATTGGTCTTTTGGATCTGTCATCCAGGGCTTCTAAAAGTCTGGAAAACTCGTCCTTGTCAATAGATCCATTACCATCTTCATCAATACAGGTGAATGAGGCCTCTGCATAAGCAAGTGGCATTGATAGTAGGGTTCTGAAGAGGAGAAACTCATCAAAACCAATGACACCATTAGCGTCGACGTCAAAGAGTTTGAAAAATTCAGAAGGTTCATGGTGTACATGAGGTAAAGGTTCTCCTGGTAGGTTGCCTCCCCTGATTATTTCGCTGTCATCTGAAGGGTACAGGGATGTCACGGATCTCATCATGTCGCTGGCAGTCATGAAGAGACCTTCGACATGTGGGCGTCCGTTGGTGGCGAAATATTCAAAGACTTTTTCTGGAGTGCTGTATTCTCTGAGACGCTTTTCGTACTTGAAAAACATGCGTCTTCGTTGGTTTATGCCGACAAAGGTGCTGCTGGAGTCAGTGGTGGTGGTGGAATCAGAGAGGAGGGCGGTCGTTGGGGCAGTAACGAGGGCGAGTGCAGCGACGGCGATGATTTGATTCCATTTGGGACGGTTGTGAGGCGTTGTATGGTACAGTCTAATTTCATTCGTCAGAGTGTTAGTGTCTGTTTGGAGAGCTGATACGAGCTGCCTCAGCAAGCTCACTCTTTGCGATGATGATCTATTAAATACTTCACGAAACATATTCAAGGGTTACGGCTATAAAACAAACCGTAAGAATGATCTCTTAAAGATCATGGGTTCGAAGACACAAACATAGGTCCCAGTTGAGACTTCTCCCTCTCTTAAAATTCCTCTCTGTCAACTCTGCCTCGTCGAATTCCCTCACGTGAGAGTGCACTCTCACACAACTGCAACGTCTAAGTCTTCCGTTCAGTGGTAAGGTGCTCGAAGATATCTATCTATTACTAATAGAGAGTAAGGCCAGACACAGATCACTCTTTGGTCCCTATCTATTGCAAAGGCAGTAAGCTCAAACACCATCTTTGACCAATCAAACTAAGCACAATGGCAAACTATGTGGGCAACAAGTTTGGGCAACAAGACGTAGATAAATTGGTACGCATCTATAGAAAGCCAAAGCAACACATTATGCGTCTATATCTTACCAAGACCTCAATCATAACTAATTCACCAATTCCCACCCTTTTCCCGCCTATTTGCAGAGAGAATTCGAGAAGAGAGTCGATCCCAACGACAAGAATGCTCAAGCACTGCTCGAAGAGATGCGCCAGCACGTCAAGAAGCTCGAGGACATGAGAAAGAACGAAGACCCCCGTCTCTCCTTCTCAACGCCAGAGTTTAAAGAAGCCCAACGTATCTTTACCGACGGTTTCAAGGTGAGTGGTCATCAGATCCATTCCCAATCACTGACCATCCATCCATACCAACTTCTAACATCATCACCACCCCCTCCCCTCTCCCCTCCTCTCCTCTCCATTTCCACACCACACTTAATTACAGAAAAACTTTGGCAAGCCAGTTGATTGGGCTCTTGTCAAGGATCATCCTTGGTCAACCCCTCAATTGAGAAAGTTGGATCATCCTGTTGATGTGCAGGGGAAGCCTTGGCCACTTGATGCTGCTGGAAACCCTATTGTCAAGTAAGAGAGAGAGAGAGGGAGATGGCTGTTGATGGTATGCCAATGAGCATATTGATAGAGGAAGGGAGGTGGGGGCGATAGGCTCGCACTCTCTCCCCCTACTGATCTGTTGACTTGAGGGCTGAAAAACGCCATCTCTGGACATTGTAAGCTAGTTTGAACGTTGGCACTTTGTATTACAGACACCGAAAAATAGCCTCAGAGCACTCCAATTGGTAGTTATTACTAGAAGGGTAACAAGGAGACTGGATTAACATTTGAAAGAATGATAGCACCGAAACAATCAGGGAATAGAAACATCTCGGGACTGAGACCTCAGCAACCGAGACCAGGTGTTCATAAAAGGAAACACCGATGCCACATCGTCATCGCCCTAGCAGCCAGCAATGCACAAACCAAACGGTGAGTGAATCAACGACCCTCCCAAACCCACCACGCACTTCTTTTTCTCCATCCTTAACTCATCCACCCCCTCCACCACTACCACCTTCCAGACTTATTCTCATGAGACACGCAGAGAGTGAAGAAACAGCACAATCAGGTAGAGACCACGATAGAGCCATCACTCCCCAAGGCACCAAAGATGCCCAGGCCATTGCCAAGGCATTAGAATCCAAGGGCTGGGTCCCCTCCGTAGCCGTCTGTAGCAACGCACTACGAACACGACAGACATTTGAATCCATGTGCAGAGCATTTCCTTCATTAGAAGAAGCAGATGCTCACTTCTTAGGATCTTTATACACTGCTGCAGCTCTTGATGGGGAGACGAGAAATATGTTGCAGGCCCTGGTGGCAGCAGAGGCTGGATATGCACCTTCTTCTTCCTCTACATCTTCCTCTTCTTCTTCCTCTCATCACTGTGTGTTGTGTCTGGGTCATAATAGAGGGTGGGAGGAGGCTGCCAGTTCTTTTGCTGGAAGAGATATTAAATTGGGGCACTGTTATGCAGCTTTATTGGAGATGTCTGATGTGGCGTCATGGGAGGAGGCATTTCATGACAAGGGCAAGGGTGGTGAGATGGTGGAAAGTAAGACGTGGACATTGATAGGTGTATTGGCTCCTTGAATGGGGAGGTTGGTGGATGTATATATGTGGAATGTAAGATATTATTGGTTATGTGTTAAATGACATGGAATGGGAAAATTTCTCATGCAAATTATTAAGTTTTTTATAAAGTAAAATTTCATTCCAAAGGAATAGATAAATCTGCTTTTTTGACAATCAGTGCCACGACTAGAAAATTGTTGCTCTAGCTGTGTCACCGTTGTGGAACCCCACCAGTAGGATGGAAAAACGAAAGGAGACACATGCATAGACAGAGGTGGGTAAGGTCCAGACCCAAATAAAGAAGAAGAAAAGTGTTGTTTACGAAATGTCGTTCAAAAAACTGCACCTCTGCTCATCCCCTTTGTAATGGGAGAAGCAGAGGAAAAAGAGCTACATGCATGCATTTCAGGTAAATATATAGTATTTCATGACCCCCGAATTCATTTTATAAAAAAAAAAAGAGGCAAATCATTAAGTAGATTCTCATGTAAGGTAGGTAATGTAAAGCTGGGTGAAAACAAAAACATTATGGAATTCATATATATTACGACTCGTTCATCGATATCGACTCATTCAAAATCATCTTCTCTTCTCTGACAGGTATAATAGTATCAATAACTTAAGTCCCAAAAAATTTGCTGGTTAAGAACCGGATAGAAAACATTCACTCACACAGAGCACACAGGTGTGTCTCTTCTCTCTATAAAAGATAACTGGGGGTGAAGAAAAAAGAGTTGAAAACCTTCACTCCTCAATTTGGGTGGGGCGTAAAAAAAGAACAACATTTTAAAGTTGTATTTTTCAAGGGAAGTTCATGTTGATGTTGGATGGTACGACGGCATCCGACAGTCCAGCACTGTCATGCCTGGTCATATCATCATCATAGTCATTCTTATTACTATATTGTTGTTGTTGTTCATGTTCATTGTCCTCATCCTCATCATTAGTCAGACCAGCCTCATTGCACAGCCCAGCTGCCACCAAAGCCTCCAACTCAGCCTTGCTCACAAACCTGCCCTTGTACCTAGGTCTCTTTTCAGCATTGATACGTCTGATTTCATATCTGGCCTTTCTTCCTGGAAACCTGTTTTTAGCGGATTTGCGGCTCTTTGATCTGCTATTGCGTAGAGGAGGTCTCGACTTGGTGTCCCGGTATTGATTGATGATGGCTCCACCCATTGGCTGTTGTTGTTGTTGCTCAATAAGCAGCGCATTCTCAATGGTTTCCGGAAGCAGACTTTGGTGCATTTGCTGCACAGTTGGAAAATTAAATGTTGGTACTACTGCTTCTGCTGCACTAGTAGGGCAGCCAACAGGGCAGTCGTGGCCGCTCATCTCCTCCCAGGCCTGCATGACAGTGCTGCAATCCAATGAGAGATTGAGAGGAGGACGGTTGGTTTTAAGATTGATCAACTTGTTATTGATAGGTGGTGTAGTAGTGGCAGATTTCTGATGACCAAGCATTGCTACAGCTGCTGCTGCTGGGTGTACAGATGGAGCATCAGAAACAAGGGCAGTCACGGTGGTGGCTGGGGAAGCAGTGAGGTTGGGTACCATTGAGGACTCAAAACCATCAAATGGTAGAGTCGGGACCTGGTGAAGGTCAATAGAGAGATCAGAGGATAAGGTTGGTAATATGCTGTTGGAAGGGGCCAGTGGGGATGTGGCAGCAGCTTGCAACTGTGGGGCATCACGTATTTGGGAGTCATCTTCAAATAGATCGCCGATGAGCATAGATGAGCTGTCGTGGCTGAACACGTCTCCATCCACATCTACGAAGTCTGTGGTAGTATTGGAGGGTACCAAGTTCAGTTTGAATTGAATATCATATCACAAAACAGACGTGGTATTCCGGAGCAAAATGCCCAATTTTTTTCATTTTTTGGAACTCTGAAGTATGCATAACTTACTGAATTTTTTTGCTGTATTGTAACCTCCACTAAATCCTGTGAACTTAACATGCCCTGCTGTTGCCATATAATCCAGGTTGGGCACATAATCAGACTGCATCATTTTAATGTCCCAAAAACTGTTATTTGTCGTCCCTCCTTGCTTTCCCGTTCTCGATGAACTTCAATCAACGCATAAAGTGTACTGTGTAATTAAATTGATGAAAATGTTTGCCACCCGGAAGGAATTCCGGCTGAGTGAGTATCAACCCTCCCGATCTCGTAGGATCTGATATTCTGACGGCTTTGTGTCTCAGATGGGTTTTCAACTTTCTTCTTGCCACATTCTTGCTTCCACCCTCACTTTGCAATATATATCTACAAAATACATTCTTATTCCATTCTTACACATCATACACAAGCATACATACATTCCAAACCACAGCCTCCATCTCATCATCTATCCCTTGACACTGAGTGCTGCCAATCCTCTCCCTCCAGTCAAAGCATCCTTCTCATCTTCACTTCCAGCAAACTCCTTCACTTGTGCCACTGTCTCCCTCCACCTCCCCAACTGACCAGAAAGCTCATTCCATTCTTCTGCCCCAAACATACGAGGTGTACATTTACCAACTTCCACCATCCCTCTTAATTGATCAATGCGAGCCTCCATGATCTTTTTACCAATGGCTTGAACAATGCAGCTTTCAACATCACTGGCATCCATTTCTAATGCTAATTGTAAATCTGAGAAGGAGAGTTCTCCTGTGTGTGATGCCCCTCTTGCCAGGCCCATGAGAGCTAGCAGCCTCATCTTCTCCAGGCTCTGATCTGCACTGATGCCACAAAGTTCCAGGGATTTTGGGTTTTTAGATATGAAGGCTTTATAATCTGGAATTCCTCCATCGAGGTATACTGTCAGCAAGCCATGGAGAGGAGCGTATTGATTGTCAGATGCTAGTTGGGCCACTGCTGGGGAACTGAGTAGATCAAAATGGTACAAATCAGGGGATGCAATGAATTCCTTGATGACGTCAGCTGCCACTTGTTTACCAGAGGTAGCATCTGCTGGAGATACATATGTTGTCAGACAGCGGGTGAGAAGACGGTACCTCTCTTTTGCTGCTGTTTTGGGTCGGCGGACTGCTGCTCGGAGAGCATCTGCACAAGCGCACAGCATCTCTCTTTGTGCTGGTGGGTCTGCTGCTAGATCAGCTGCCCAGTCATCAACATTCTTACGAATAACATTTACCATAACATCAGCTAATCCTGGAGATGTCTTGGTATACTTTAGGGTTGTCAGCAGTACAGTAGTACGTCCTTGGTGTCCTTGGACCACATTGTAGAGGGTGATTAAGCTTTGAAGACGTTTATCTGGTCGAGATTGTGTAGATGAAGCTAGGGCTGCAGCTAATTTCTGAGCTGCTACAAAGGCATCTGATGGGGAAGGTATGCGAGGAATGATGTGGCAGATGATGTCAAGGCAGCAGTCTAGATCAGCGTCGGTGGCGGAGGAGCCGAGGAGGAGGTCGAGCTGCTGGATGAATCGGTCAAGGAGTTCACCGTGTTTCTCCTCCATGTATAGGGCCTTGCATTCGTTGGCGAACTTGGATCCACCGGTTTCGATTAGGTTTGACTTTCCCTCCTGTCAGGAATCGAGTAGGAAAAGGAAGAACAAAGTCAGGTGATGGAATTCGATTTTTGTTGAAGAAGAGGTACAAAACAAGCATTAAATCTTACCAAGTTTCCATCAATTAGATCTCCAATGAATTTTGCTATGGAAATATTGCTATCCTCTTCGCTGGTTTCAATCAGCAAGGCATTCATGATGGCTTGTTACTGACGGCTGGGAGTATTACTACTTCTTATCAGTATTTGTACAGGTAGCTGTATGACTTAATGCGTCCCGATAAATTAAAGTTGATAGATTGACTAGCTAGTTTACAGCACCCGGGTTAAGTGCAAATGCTCTTGGAAACGCTCACAGTGCCCACCTTCCCTCCCTTTTCTCTCTCCCGCCATCTCTTTTCTCATCCTCTTGGTCCAGTAAACGCTACAGGCCTCTCAGGCACCCCACCCATCTTAGCCTGCTCCACCAACTGATCTTGAGCTTCGATCACCCTCCCAATCACCCTCTTTGAAGGCTCCTGCACCTCCCCTGCCAACAACAACTCATCAAGTATAAAATACGCCTTGTGGAAATTAAATATCAAATCTAGCTCACATACATTGCCAAAGTATTTATCCAGTACCTCTACAAATGAATGTATGGTTTCCAGTGTCAGGAGTTCATTGTCATCTGGGTCAATTGCACAGACAAAGTACAGGCTAGCGTACCTCTTGTAGACAATTTTGTAATCCTTCCAGTCTAGGAAATTGCAGAGTTTGGGGGCTCTGGCTAAAACTAAAGAGGTGGTTTCTTTAATGATCTTGGCGCGTTCTTTTTGTGTTAGGGTGAGGTACCATTTGGAGAGTCTAACCTTGCCCTGTCGGCTGAGAAGCAGGACAAATCGGACGGCCTGAAAGTGGGAAGGGGAGTCGGGTGAGAGAGTTGTGTGGGTGGGTGGGTGGGGGGGGTTGGGGGGGGGACTAGGAAAGAAGTGTCGGATTGGGAAAATGAAGATGGTGTGTGATGTCATGATGGAAATATTATGCAAATGTTGTGCATTGAGAAGCTTGGTAACAAAAGAAACTCACCATTTCTTAAAACGATCACCAAATGATGATCAAAGTGCCTGGCTTCTACCCAACCTCTACTTTGTCTTTAATGGACACAGCTACAAGGACAAACGCTTACAGAAATTTTGTTACAATTCTTTTACACCAGTCGTCACCAGGGGCAGTATTATATGCCAATGGGGTCCCTTCCCCCTGTTTCGCCAGCGGTTCCAGCAGAGGAAGACAGCCTGTATGGGAGCTACATTCTATGTATACCGCTGTCATAACGTCTTGACTCGCATTTATAAGTTTGATGAACCATAAAAAACCAAATTGGAGGCACCCCTGATACAAGACCGAATTTCGGAAGCAACCTAAAATAATAATCTCGAAAGTCTCAAAAAAAACCCGGTTCTGTGGTTAACCAAACTCGGTATCATCTAAAACTTGAATCTGTCACCTGATACGGTCACCGAAAGCTCAGAAAGGCAAGTGCAAAATCATAACAAGGTAGCGAGGGCTTTGATTTGGTCAGAAAATTTCATCCCTCCTTTTTGCAGACCCGCAAGTCTAAACACCCAGAACTTTAAATCCCGGATCTTGACGTGCTCACCAGATCCAGGCTCCAACCATTCTCTCCTTTGCCTTAATACACTTTGCAGTGCAACAAACTGCTGAGAATGCGCAAGCCTGTCGCTCAATCCAACGGCCTGGAACGCCTATCCTCCCAGCCCTTTCTCACCGACGACCAACGCGCCGCTCTCGACGCTGCCCTCGCCAAAAAGCGTGCCGAACAACCTCCACCTCCTGCAGTCTCAGACACCGATGCAGCTGCAACCTCCATTGCAACCAAACCCCATCTGTCCGGCAAGAGTGCTTATGTCGAACGCCCCAAGACCCGTCGTGAGCAGGAGCATGACGCCCATCTTTCACGTCGTGGCCGTGGCCTCGGTCGCACCAAAAAAGGAGGTGCAGGGGGCAAGTATACATGGGGAACTCTAGACCCCTATGCAGCTGATGGTTCTCTAGATGCTGCCACCCAACCTCTAGACAAGGGCGATCCCAACTACGACTCTGACCTGGACGAGAGCATTGCTCTGGTGGAAGAAGCATCTGCCAGCTTGGCCGACTACAAGAGATCAACTATAGAGCTTCTTGAGGAGTACTACAACTCAGGAGATGCATCTGAGGCTTCTCTTACATTGAAAGAGCTAGACAGACCTCAATTGAGTCATTGGTTTGTTAAAAAGGCTCTCACACTGGCTCTAGACAGACACGACAGGGAAAGAGAGGCTACCAGTGTTCTGCTGAGCAATCTGTATTCCACTACAATCTCTTCTTATCAATTGAGAGTAGGTTTCTCTGAAGCTATTGGTCTTCTAGATGACACCATCCTGGATGTACCAGATGCGCCCAACCTGATGTCGTTATTCACATGCAGAGCCATTGCAGACGACGTTCTCTCCCCCTCTTTTGTGCACAACATTGAAGTGGAAGAAGGCCTGCAAGACTCGGTTATTGCAGATTTTAAGAACAAGTGTGAAACCATCTTGTCTGATAAACACTTCTCTGAACGTATGCAGCGTTGTTGGGGCATTCAAGGTGCAGGTGTCAGGTTGGCTGAGACTAAAGCATCAATTGCAGCTGCTCTGAAAGAGTTTAGGGAATCTGGGGATGTTGCAGAGGTGGGTCACTTGTTGAGATCGCTGGCTGTTCCTTTCTTCCACCATGAATTGGTCAAACAAGCCCTTCTCATGTCTATGGAAGCTCCCTCCTCTGATGGTGATCCAGTTGGCAAGAGTGGCAATGTAGCAAGATGGCAAGATTTGTTGGATTCACTGGCCACCACTGGACTTGTGTCTGTCTCCCAGATGACTAAAGGATTTCAAAGAGTAGCAGACTCTATTGCTGACGTGGAGCTTGATAATCCTAAAGCAAGGGCCTATTTTGCAGAGTTTGTTGCAGTAGGGAAGAGCAAGGGATGGGTGGAGCAAGAATTTAGTTTCAAGCAAAATCAACAAGGGGGAAGGGAAGGAAATGGAGTGGCAGCCAACAACAGACCAACAACACCTCCAATAGTTAATGGCATCATCGCTCCTTACGACCATCACCACCCCAGTGTTGCTGCATATAAAAAAGCAGTACTCACAGCTGTCAGAGAGTATTTCGAATCTGGAGACGTTGAAGAAGTCATGAGGCAGCTAGCAGAGCTCAACGAACCAGCTTTTGCCCACATTTTCATCAAACATGCTGTCACTGCAGCAATGGATAGAAAGGACAGAGAAAGAGAGCTCATTAGTGTTCTTCTCCCTCAGCTCATCCCCACTGATCATCTCATCCCCCAAGATCAGGCAGATGCAGGCTTCATCCGTCTCTTGGTTGCAGCTGACGATCTCACCCTTGACATCCCTGATGCAGCTCACATGCTGTCCCTGTTCCTCTCTAGAGCCATTGCTGATGAAGTCTTGCCCCCGAGGTTTTTAACCGAAGCCCTCGCTCACATTCCAGCTGGCAGTTTGGGGGTGGAAGTCGTCCAAGCAGCGGGTGGCATGCTCACTGCTAGACACGCAGGAGAGAGATTGGCCTATTGCTGGCATCCTAGTGCTGGAGGTGGCATAGATGCTTTAGCTGATGCAGTCCATGACATTTTGGCAGAGTTCAAGATCAGCGGTGATGGGGTAGAGGCAGAGAGATGTATTCTGGAGCTTGGGGCTCCTCATTTTCAACACGAGTTGGTCTACCAGGCCATTATTGATGCTTTTTCCGATGATAGTACTACTACTACTACTAATGGTGGTAGTAAAGAGCATGGAGTGCCAACATCATTGCAATTATTGGCAAGGTTGGCTGCATCAGGGGAGGTCAGTCAGACTCAGATTGTATATGGATTTGACAGAGTGGAAGCTGACCTGGATGACTTGAAATTAGATTATATCAAGGCTCCTGAATTGTTACGGATGTATAAGAAGATGGCAGTACAGGGTGGGTGGTTGAAGGATGAATGATTTGAGTTTGGATGGATAGATTATGGTTGAGAGGAGAGAGAGAGAGGAGAGAGATGAGAGATTATGCGTGTGTTGATTGTTGTTGATCAAGTATGACAACACAATGTATCTATAGTCTTTGTACATGTATATCTATGTCTTGTTGTGTCTTCTGTTGAGTGTCTGTGTCAAAAATCATGAATGTTAAAAATTGCAAGTAAAAAAGACATTTGTAGGATGGGGAAAAAATTCAGATAGAAAAGGATATGGCTAAAGATTCTGAAAAGAAAAGTGTAGCAGTATATCAACTGGGGGAGAGGAAAATTGTTGGGTTGTTTTAGATCTTATTTTCAAAAAGGTAGGTGAGCAGCCAGTATGCTGGGGCTCATCAAGCCAGGCAGCTCTCCTGGTGAGTTGAACATTGCTGCAGATGGGATGTCACACCCCTCTTCAAGTCTTGGAGAAAAGAGACCATTACCACTGCTTCTTGTTGTACGGCGTTGCATACTACTACTTAAACCGTTATTTATAGTACCAGCATTGACTGGGGGCAGGCAAGAGAGCATGGCAGCCAGGCCTGGGCTGACAACTGATGGTGATGTTGTCGGTTTGATTGGTAGAGTGAATTGTAGTTCTGCAACCACTGCCTCAGCATGAGATTGCATGATTCTATCATTATGCTGCCTCTCTTGTTCATGAGCAGTAGTAGCATTATATATATTATCACCATCAGGACCACCAACAGCAGCAGCACCTCCATCTCCCAATATCAGGGCTGGGTCATCTTTACTAAACTCCAACTCTCCAATAAATTCTTGTAAAGCTTCATAATCAATATCTTCCTCCTCAGCATTGTCATTATTGGTGTTACCTTGCTGCTGCTGCTGCTGCTGCTGCTGGTGGTGGTGGTCCTGCTGCTGATGATGACTCATGTGTTGATTCTGAGCAAGAAGGAATTCAGTGAATGGGGTCATATCAATCGGTTGTGGATGATAGTGGTGGTCAGGAGCAGGACCTAGGAGAGATAGGCCAGGAGGAGTGTCAAATACATCAGATAGCTTGATATTATTATTGATGATATTATTTACTGATTGTGGTGGTGGCGGGGGGAGAGATTCTTTCTCTTTACCCTCCTTCTCATGCTGCTGTGCATGCTGGGTGGGTTCATAATAAGAGCAGCCATTTCCTTCTGGACCAGCATATACTTTGATTTTGAATACACTATTGGATTTATGACTCTTTGATGTGTTGTTGTTACTCTTATTGTGGTGGTCGGTTGCTGATGGTGCTGGTACCAATCTGAGTTGTGGTAAGGGGGGTCTCCCAGTGAATGATGATGGTCCTGCATGTGATGGTCTGGTGGTGGTAGTGGTAGTACCATTAGTCAACATCATTTTATCCAGCTGTCTTCCAATAGAAGCAGCAAGGTGACCATTATGACCTGTTTCAAATGCTTTCTGGACAACATCGTTCAATTGTTGGTTGTTGTTGTTGGGTTGTTGTGCTGCTGCTGCTGATGCTGCTTCTTTTCTTTGTTGTTGGTATTCTTTTTGCTGCAGGCGATGGTGATTAGAAATGGGTGGTTTTGGTTTTTGTTTGGACTTGAGGGTGGGCAAAGTGACATCTGGCGAGTCCAATGATGATGATGGCGATGACGGAGGTGGAGATGCCTCACCTCTTTCCCTCCTCTCATTTCTCGCCTTTTGGTCTGCCTCCTTTTTCAATATTCTCTCCAGGTATGGGGCCAGGTCTTTACTGGCAGCTGCAGCCCAACCTTTAGCTGCTAATAAGAAACCATCTACCTTTCCCTTCTTGGGAGGCTTGTTGGCTGGAGCCTTCGTCCCCTTTTCACCAGGCTGTTTCCGTTTTTTGCTATTGCTATTGATGGTAGTGGCTGTGGCAGTGGTTGAGGGCATCGCAGCTAATTGCTCCTTATCATCAGGGTTGGGTTTTTTGTCTGTTTGATTGTCTGATTGCGACTGGGGCATTTGTCAGCAAGTGTTTGTATCAGATTGCAGGGGGGGCGGTAGGTTGAAGGAGCTCTGAGACGTGGGCGGTCAATCAATGTCAGGGTAAAGGCAGCGTTTTGAGTCTCACTGCGAATATTGGAAAGCCTGTGGTCGTTCTAGATGCTATTTTGTGATTACAACTGCAAGCAATGTTGTTTGAAGTGGGCTAATGACGGTCTTCAATTTCCTTGAATCTACTGGTCAATGCTGAAGGAACGTCTCATTTTTGAAATTTCTCTAAGATTAATATACACGTCATAAAATTTCCGAGACATTACGATTCATGTGTTTATGTATTTAGAACATGAAGGACTATGCAGTTTCGACCCTTCATCTTCAGCAGGAGAAGAAGAAGCAAGAAGGAGGAGGCAGGAGACGGAAGGACATCTTGGTGAGTCCCTTTCACTTCAACTAGAAGACTACACAGAGTATTTTGTAATGACTGGCCAAAACAAAAAATATGGAAGTATGAAATGAGCCTTTGAAAACTAGGGTATCAAGCCTCCCCCATGCACAAAAAAGATTTGAACATCATCGCTGACGGGAGAGCGGCGGTCTATTATGGCAGGAAGGAAGGCTTAAATACCATGAAAGCGTCGATTCTATGACTAAATACATCACGTCAAACATCACTAAGGATATACATCGACCAATAGCTATTTTGAAAAGCAAGTTACCTCGTCATCTGACTGATTCAATCATCTGTGATTATTATTCTAGAACAGCTTCATAAGCATTTATTAGTATTCATAAGTGTAGGATGAGGATTGAAGAAGTTGGATCAACCGCAAAATCCCAAAGGGTTAGCTCCCACACACACATTCGTGGGCTTGGTTTGGATCCTTCAGGAGTCCCTCTCCCCATGGCAGCCGGCTTTGTAGGCCAAGAACAAGCCCGTGAAGCTTGTGGCATCGTAGTTGACATGATCCGCCAAAAGAAAATGGCAGGCAGAGCCCTTCTCCTCACCGGTGCTCCCGGCACAGGCAAGACCGCCTTGGCTCTCGGCATTGCTCAAGAACTCGGCACCAAGGTCCCCTTCTGTCCCATGGTTGGCTCAGAAGTATACTCAGCAGAGGTAAAAAAGACAGAAGTTCTCATGGAAAACTTTAGAAGAGCTATAGGTCTCCGTATAAAGGAAGTTAAAGAAGTCTATGAAGGTGAAGTCACTGAGCTCACTCCGGTAGAAACTGAAAACCCTGGTGGTGGGTATGGTAAAGTCATTAGTCACGTAATAATTGGGTTAAAGACGGCTAAAGGAGCTAAACAATTGAAGTTAGACCCAACTATACACGATGCATTGGTTAAGGAGAAGGTGGTTCCTGGAGATGTCATTTATGTGGAGGCCAATTCAGGCGCGGTGCGTCGTGTGGGGAGATGTGACGCCTATGCTACTGAATTTGATCTAGAAGCTGAAGAATATGTGCCCCTGCCTAAAGGTGACGTGCATAAGAGAAGAGAAGTCGTTCAAGATGTTACTCTACATGATTTAGATGCAGCTAATGCCCGGCCAGCTGGCGGTAACGACATTCTCAGCCTGATGGGACAGCTCATGAGGCCCAAAAAGACTGAAATAACGGAAAAGCTTCGTTCTGAAGTGAACAGAGTGGTAGATAGATACGTAGATCAAGGTACTGCAGAACTAGTACCAGGAGTATTGTTTATCGACGAGGTACACATGCTGGACATTGAATGCTTCACCTACCTGAATAAAGCCCTGGAAAGCAGCCTAGCCCCCATTGTCATCCTTGCAACAAACAGAGGACTATGTGAAGTGAGAGGCACTGATTCCTTGGCACCCCATGGAGTCCCTCTGGACCTACTAGACCGACTGGTCATAGTAAAAACAGTGCCATACGCTTTGGACGAAATGGTCAAGATCTTGGCGGTCAGAGCTGGCACGGAAGACATTCAGGTGGATGAGGAGAGTCTGGCCATGTTGGCTGAGATTGGGGAGACCACTAGTTTGAGACATGCAGCTGGTTTAATGACCCCTGCTGATGTGCTGGCCAAGACTAATGGGAGGCAAGGGGTGGCTAGGGGTGATGTTGAGGAGGCTCATCTGTTGTTTAGGGATGCAAAGTATTCAGCTAGGTTGTTGACTGAGAATGCAGATGGGTACCTTACATAGAAGAATATGGACGGGTTCTATATATTGTAAGAGAAGTGTAATTTAACTATAGAGAGAGTTTAACACCCCTATCTAAATGAAATTACAGATATATATACATTCACATTCACTTTCGATATCATCGTCATCTTTTATTCAAGGTCACATTTTCCCATGTCAATTCAGAAATATAAATTATATCATCATCTCTATAGATCTATTCTCTAATCTTCAGTAACACATGCCTCAACCTCTTCATCCCCTCCTCTATACATTCATCACTCGCATTCGAAAAAGATACCCTGATGTAAGGACTATAGAAGGAAGCATCCCCCCCAGCTGCAGCACCTCCTCTCCAATGAGTAGCTCTCCCAGGGACAAACACTACCCCAGCTTCTAGGAAATCTCCCCATATATCATACGCATCTCTTATTATAGTAGTAGTAGTAGTACTACCCTTTGGAAATAACAGCTTGATCCATAAGAACATCCCAGCCTGAGGAACACCCCCCCACTCTGCCAACCCAGTCAAATACCTCTCTGCAGCCTCCCCCACCATCCTTGCCCTCCTCCCATATTCCCCCTGCACCTTGGTCAAATGATCATGCAGCCCTGCGTCACCCCATGTGCCCAATGTAGGTGCAGCTAGTACTTGGGTAATACCACATGGTCCTACGGTATGTGCCTGTATGGTGGCGACTATCTTTTCTACGATCATCTCTGGACCAGTGACCCATCCTAGACGCAGTCCTGGGGCTAGGAATTTGGCAAAGGAGTCTATTCTTATCACACGGCCGTCTATATCTAACGACAAGTAGGATTGGGGGCCTTGGGCTATTAGTCCATTCAATCCTGGCACTTTACTATTAGTACCATATTGAAGGTAGAAGTAGGGATCATCTTCAATAATCCACAAATCGTATTTTCTACAGATATCATATATAGCTCTCTTTCTCTCTAAAGTACATGTAGAACCTGTGGGATTCTGCCCAGTAGGGATTGTATATAGAAGCTTAGGAAATGACAATGATTGTGATTCATTACTTCCTGCTGCTTGCTGTTGGCTCTTCTTTCGTAGGAGGTCAGCCAGGACTGCCTCCAGTTTCTCAGGGATGATGCCATATTGATCAATATCAGTTCCTATTGGCTTCAATCCTTTGGGTTCAGATACACTTTCTAATATTATTGGGTAGGTGTATTCCTCTATGATGAAGGAGTCTCCATGATTGAGGAGGAGAGAGGTGGCTATTTCAATGGTGTGGTTGCCTCCATTAGTAATGGCAACAGCTGTCGTATTTTTATTATTATTAGCAGTAGTAGTTGTCATTGTTGATTTAGAAGGGTAGAGGGGAGGGGCGTGTAGGGCCTGGACATGTGCTTGAGCCCATTGTAAGAGGGGAGGGAATCCCCTGAGGGAGGTGTTGTATTGCTGTGCTGCAGTGATGAGGGGGCCATTGAGGGAGACGACGGTGCCGTCGTTGAGCTCTGCTGTGATGGAATTAAAAGGGAGGACGGAGGGGTGTGGGAGGCCTCCACTGAGAGATATGATGTCGTCTCTGCCGCTGAATTGACTGACTAGTGACCTGTTGTTGTTGTTGTTGTTGTTGTGGGG
>Ga0114919_10000192_pt1 | contig 42656 bp, 36 predicted proteins | sample BlataG_FD_88682 | JGI IMG/M metagenome (GOLD analysis project Ga0114919, IMG submission 88682) | Deep subsurface microbial communities from Black Sea to uncover new lineages of life (NeLLi) - Black_00105 metaG | ecosystem: Environmental > Aquatic > Marine > Oceanic > Sediment | place: Atlantic... | reverse complement strand
TAGATCTATTTTTTGAAAGAACGTCAGGTAAGCAGAACGCAGAGAATGTGGTGCGGGGGGCGAAACGTCGCGGGGGGGGGGGGGGGGAAAGCCGACCAGGCTTAAAAGCCAGCTGTCTTCTGACCCAACAAACTAGAAAATTTAAAGCAACCGATTCGACAATAACGAGAAACTGTTCTGAACATGCAAAGGTCAGCTCGTCAACCCTCACCTCCAATTATTGTTATCAACAGAAACAGAAAGGAAAATGAATCCACAACAAACGAGCAAGCTCCGGAGCAAACGACAAACAATCAGGATCAATGGAAGGTATCTTGTCGATATCAGTTAGATATGGATCTTCGTAACAATTCCACCAACGCATTTCTTCTTCTTCTTCTTTCCTCTCACCCGTTTCTTCCCCGCTCCCTCTCCCTCCTAATTAATCCAAGATAAAAGCACACCAGCTGGCAACTGTTGTATTAGCTCAGCAAAAACAAATCATAGCAATAAAGAGGTCAAGTCAGCCAGATGATTGGAAGGAAGATTACGAAGCCAAGAAAAAGGCATTGCAAAAGGCAGCCAAAGCAGCAAGAGCTGAGGTACTCCAGCTCCGCGACAGAATTGCCCATACTACTGCTACTACAACCAGAGATGCATATAGTACTACAGAAGACTACGGTGTGCAAAAGGCTCTTATTATTGCTTTAGAGCAGTTGAGAGTTAGTCAGCTGACTATATCTGATCTACAATCCCAAGTGTCCAACCTTCAAGCTCAGCTCACATTGACAAGGCAGGCGTTGGAGGCAAAAGATGTAGAGATATCAGTGATGGACAGGGAGTCTGCGCTTGATTCTCCCACAGTGTCGTCATCATCATCTGCAGCAGCAGGAGTTGAAGACAATAAAGAAGAAGATGAAAGGGTGATGGTTCTCATGACAGAGTTGACAGCAGCAAGAAACGACTTGAATGCATCTTGCGTTGAAATCTCATTGCTCAAGGGTATGCTGCAGAAAAGAGAAAAAGAGATATATGATAAGAAACCAGGAGTTGCTCTTAATAGCAAAGACAGCAGTAGTGATACAGTAGTAGACAAAAGCATGATCGAGGAGAAGGAGAAGAACGATGCAACAAAGAAGAAGAGAAAACCAAAAATCCTCCTTGGCAGGATTTGTTTTGTTGGAACGGTGATAGCAGCAACTGTAGTAGCTGCTATCCACCACAAGTAGTAGTACCATGTTGTATATATGTAGAGAGCTATCTTACAAACACGTATTTTAACAACAACAAATAAACCACTTTCTTCTCTCTTTACGCATCAGCAGCCACAGGTCCTCCTGCCCCAGCTCTTGATCCTCTCTGTTGTGCCATACTAGCTCTCATCATCCCTTCATAATCCTGCCTCTCCATTGCTACTGCATCCCTCTCACCCACTACTTTATCAATAATTCCATACTCTATTGCCTGCTCTGGTGTGAAGTATCTATTACGTCCAATGTCCTTCCTCACCTCATCCTTGGGACGTCCAGTAAACTTGGCCAGGTTCTCTACATATGTATTGGTATTAGATTCTAATTCATTAGCTTTAATCATGATATTAGAGGTGCTACCAAAGCTACGATTAATCCTAGGGGGGCATGTCATTATTCTAGAGTGAGGGAGTGCAAAGCGGTGGCCCTTCTTACCAGATGCCAGTAACATGGCAGCATTGCCAAATGCCTGTCCAATGGCTAGAGTGTAAATATCACAACGGATGTAGTTCATGGTATCCAGTATGGCAGTAGCTTCTTGCTCAAACCCAACAGCTTCTCCTCTGGCATTTTGAGAACCACTGGAGTTGATGTAGATGTATACTGGTTTTTCTGGGGCAGCATAATTCAGCCATAACAGTTCGGATATGACAAGTTCAGTGACTGCTGGTACTAGGGGCATACCAATGAAGCAGATACGACCATCTAGGAGTAGAGATGGGAGATCTGGAGGGGCTTGGCCGGGTGCTTTGGTGTCGACAGCCATACGGACTGTTTGTCTCTTTGTTTCATCAATGTTGTCGCCAGCGTAGAATGCTTTCGCCGTCAATGATTCCTGTTAAGAGGGATGGGATTGAGTTTGGGGTTAGAAATATAATTGTAGGATATACTTGTAAAGATAAAGACATGGGGTCAACCAGGTGCAGGCAGGCACCTCCCCTTTTCTCTCTTCCACACACACATCCCCCCTATGTCGTTCTTCACTCACTGCTTTGATTTCTGGAATCTTGGTCATGGCGTCATTCGTTAGACCTAAAACTTGCATTTGCTTCACTGATAGTCCATAGTCTGGGCCTGGTACTAGAAGGTCGTTGTCAGAAGGCGGAGATAACCCTTCTCTGCCTGTTTTGAAACCAATGCCCATGCTTGCTCTAACGACAAGTTTCCCTCTTGGTGCACACGAATTTGTATGAACACAGTTTTTCAACATTCTGGTTGAGCTATGTTTCGTCAAGGAAGCCATTGCTGGACCCATATTTCTCCCGATAACTAGGATGATGCTTTTATGTGTGGACTGTGAACGAATAGAGTGTTCTTAGATAGATATATGTATGTAGTAACGGTGTCTCGATTGTTATGAAACTGTTGTTGTGCTAACAATTGATGTTCCCTTGCATTTTAAGACTAGCAAGGACTCCTTCGCTCTCTCTCCGCCATTCGATGATCGGCTTGACCGAGCCCCTCAGACCTCAACAATGATGACATACGACTCTGGATTCAATGCATTTTTCTTCTACATGGGATACTGACCACCCTGATGTTCCATCTACCCGTCATCCAGATACACAAACTTGGACCCGATATTATTTATTTAGTATGGGTGGTAGGTATGAAGGATGGTGTGCCACCTCTCCTCTCTCTTCACCCTCGTCTCCTCCAACAAATTCAGGAGAAGGAACATGTCAAAAGACTAGCTTTTCCCTCCCTAGAGATCATTCAGATCGGTCATTTACAATCAGAAATAATTGAGTTTAGGTCTCCAAGTTTGTGAAAACTGGATTGCCGCCCAAATTATTTCCTAGTCGAAGCGCAATTCCGTGTTACAAGTATTTTTTGCTCTTCAATCGAACTCTTACTCGGTCTATATCGTCTAGAGACTTGTTTACACCCAGAGCGATCAAAAGACACTCTCTTTCCTTCGTCAGTTGTCACCGAAATCCCTCACCTTGTTCTGTCATCCTGGAGATTGAGGCCAGAATTGATCTGAAATAACTATTACAGGTGAGATCTCTAGTTTCATGCACCAAGGGATGATATATTACCCTACACCTAGCTTTTTCTACACTGTGCGAGTCAAATGGGGACCCTAGTCATTCTCACCAAAAACCACTCTTTCCATCCTCTGTAGGCTCATAGACTACCACAATGGACACACCAAGGACAAAGAGACCCATGAGGAAGTGTGCTAGCACCCCAATACTCCGGGTACCTGATGACAGCGCTCCCGGGAATCTAGAAGTCTACGTCGTAATGAGGAGTTTCAATGAATGGGCAGGAGGATTCTTTACCAAGCTGCCAAACCACCTTAGAGATGGTGTTAGAGATCTTGGCATATGCCACTATATGACAGTGTTCAAGCATCCTGATGGCTCACTAGTACAGTTCGATTTTGGTCCTGAAGGCAATAGAGACATTCATGTGCCACACGGACCATTGGCCTCCATACTATTGAATAACAACAATAACAATAGTAAACATAAAGCAATCCAGAGAAGAAGTAGACACGTAATGGGCGAAATTAGAGAGCATGTTTTAACAACACTCCCTGATTCACACATGTTTGTAGGCCACACAGCCCTGACTTTAGACGACATTCGGGCTTGGAGTGAAGTTAGAGCTCAGCAGCACTACGAGTTGCATAATAATGACTGCCGTCATTTTGTCAACTCCCTGGTACAATATTCTACCGGAGTAAAGAGTGCAGCTTCTTCATGTTTACGTCATCAATGGCAGAAGAATCGGGATAAATACGGCATTGCTGGTCAAGTAGTAAGATTTGGTCAATGGTTTACAGATGTGGCCAACTGGAACCATGTGAAGAAGATTGGCCAAGCTGCTGGTACATCCATAGCTGCCTTTTCAGGTCATGCAGCGCTCTCAAAGACAGCTGCACACGCTGCTCTCCTAGCACCAATGAGGCGGGCAATAATACGAAAACCAATTGTGACAGCTGGAACAGCTGCTGTTGCAACATTCGCAGCAGGAAGTGGAACTGGAGCAGTAGGTGGACCTGTCATGGCATTGCAGGAAGCTGGGAACGCAGGTGCTAGATTAACAAGTCAATTAGGAATAAATGCAATTAGAGCAGTGACCAGTGCAGCAGAGCATCTAGGTAGGGCAGCTGGCACTGCTAGTAGAAGCACAGTACATGCCACTGCCATGCTAAATCATACTGTGACGGTAGTTAGGAAGGGAGCAGCAGGGTTGATGGCTTCCAAGACCAAAGCACCAGCAAGGGTGGCTTTGCCAGCAGCTACTGCTCCTATGGGATGTCCAGTTAGAGCACCACCCGCTGCTCCAATGATTGCAGGAGGGAAGGGTGGATCGCTTGCTCTACAAGTGGTTGGGCGAGGCGGCAGGTGACCGGATATTCAAGAAGAAGCAGGTTTGATTTTGATACCCAAATTTTTCGTGTAAATGTAATTAGCTACCACACGCTGTGTACTGTGCGACGTTTTGGAAATCTACTTGTTCCAGGAGTTCACCATACGTACTGGATTTTCCCTGCTTTATTCAAAAGTTTTTATCTGATCAAATTAAATGACAAACTGCAAGGACACAGCTGTAGCTCTGGGGGAGGATGTAGAGACCAGTCGGAAGATCATTGAAAGTGCGTTTGACAAGGGTATTCTATCTCGAACCAGGCGTCTCAGCGCCAGCACCCTCCCGCCCAGCAAGGTGATGATCAAAGCAGGAGGCAAGGATATTGTGAAGAAGAGCACCAATCGCAAAGGCAGGTACATCCTGGTCTTCAACTGCCAACTAGCTCCAGCTGCAGCAGGCAAACTCGGCACCCTATCCAAACTAGACACCAAGAATCCAGTCATATATATTGATTTTCCCAATGGTGGTCGTCTCAAGCTCTTTGGCACCCTCTTATTTCCCAAGAATAAATACCTGGTGATGAAGATGGGCCATAAGGAAGTCATTTGTGAAGATATATTAGAGAGTATGATTGTATTCAATGAATCATGGTGGGTTGGTACTGAAGCAGAGAACCCGGATGAACATCAACTTCCTTGGCCTAGTGAATTATCTACCACCAAGGTACATGATAAGTTTGAGTATCAAATTAGAACACCTGGTGGTGGAGGTAAGCAAGGGGAAGATGGTGCTGATAATGATGAAGAAGATAACGATGACGACGGTGACGATGATGAAGACGAAAATAATGGAGATGGAGGTGAGGGGCTACCAACAAAGGGAGGTAAGATGAGGGCACCAGCCCAGCAGAGACGGGCAGATCGCCCTACAAGAGCAGGAGCAGCAGCAGCAGGGGGGAGAAGTGGAAAGAAGAGACCCAGGTATGCTGAAGATTCCGACGCAATAAATGATACTAGTGATAGTAGTGATGATAATGATGAAGAGATTCTGCTGCCTACTCAGTCTCAGAAAGCACCTCTGTCATCCAGATCAAAACCCAAATCTGCAGCAAAGAAGAAGGATAAACCCGTGGTTGTGGATGATGATGATGATAATATCATAGATTTGGTGGATAATGAGCCTCCCAGCAAACAAGGGACATTACTCTCCTTCCTCAACAACAGCAATAATAATAAGAAGAAGAGGACTGATGATGATGATGGGAAGGAGGAGGAGGAGGAGGAGATGGATGTGGATGAATCAAGTAAGGAATCTGACTATGCACCTTCGGAATAAGTTTTATTATCATGGGTGAGAGAGGAGAGAGTGGCGTCAGCGGCTCTTGCTGAGTCACTCCTCTCTCTCGTTTTCCTTTATCTGTCCCATGGCATCCTAAAATTCCCTGCATACTTTGGTTTAATAATAAACCCATATGTTCGTGACGATTGCTTTCAAGTATTGAATTGTCAGCATGGCTTCCAGTTCAGCAACGAATCTTCAAAAACTATCCCCTACAATAAATCATGACGAAAAACAAGCTGGTGAGGTACCTGAAAAACCTCCACCCGACATTATCTCGCTTCCAGATATCATAATAGATCACATACTTTCCCACTTGTCTCAACGTGACAAGCTCAGCTTGGGAGCAACATGCCCCCGTTTCTCTTCCCTCTGTCGCCGCGGCCGACCTCTCTGGGAACGCGTCTCCTTTGAGTTCAACCCTTGCTCCCTAGACGCAGTGGACAAGTCCGAGTCATTCCTCTCATGGCTCCTCCCCAGAAGATCCGGCATTTCACACGTCTCCATCACCGGCCGCAAAACCCGTCCCCCTACTACCCCTCTAGAGGCACCAGACAACAACAGGAGACCAGAAAGAAACAGAGAACCAGACCCCCTGGTATTCAACAACATCATTGCCTCTATATCTCTCCTAGCTCCTACTCTAGAAGAGTTAAAGATAGAATGGCCCACTCAGCTCATATTGAGCCAATATATGGCTACATTATTGAGATTGAAGTGTGGAAGTTTCACTGCTCCCTTGGTAGTTGTACGCCCTGGGCTAGGCAGCTTGACTGCCTTTCATGATATTAGATTGAAGAGCCAGAGATCTGCCTTACAATTCAGAGGCAGCAATAACAATAGCACAAGTGTGCTACTTCCAGCTAGTTTGAGAACACTGAGAGCAGAGGGATGCAACTTGACAGAGCTCCCACTTCCCATCATCTCTCTCACTGCTCTAGAAGACCTGGTGCTGACCAACAACAATCTAGTTCAGGCAGATATGTCAGGTCTGTCAAGGCTGACATCATTGAAACAGCTTACATTGATGGGATGTAAGATGACCCATCTACCTCCTTCTATTGCTCAACTCAGTGATCTAAGGGTGCTGTATCTAGATATGGGTCTGTCTAATACCGTAGAACCAGTAGCTGAGCAGTGCTGTCGCATCCTGCCTCACTTGGGTCGTCTGTCCATCCTGTCAGCTGGGACGTGTGAATTGACAGAGTTTCCATCTGTATTGACACAGAGCACATCATTGAGGGTGTTGTATTTGGATAATAATGCTATTACTACTCTACCTGATGGACCTTATCTTGATGGTTTGTTGGTGTTGGGCATTGATTGGAAGGTGTTGCTGTCATCATATGAGATGTTGATGAGCAAGGCATTATGTCTGACTAAATTGTGTTTGATGTCGTTGGGAAGAGCAGAGAGGGATGCAGGTGGTGTTGGTAATAATGGAGGGCGTGGTGCACATAATAATAATAATAATAATAATAATAATGCTATTAATACTGCTAATGGCGGTGATGTGGATACAGATGCTATTGTCACCGCATTGTCGACACACCCCGCATTACGTCTGATTCTCTTTCCTATGATCAATAATGCGAAGAGTCAGTTGTCTCCGGGACTTCTGAATGTTATTATTAATCTGTCAAGGTCCAAGCATCTGGATGTGAGGGCTACTACGTATAGTGGGATTAATAATGAATGGTTGGACTGGCTACAGGATTTGAAACAGGAGCAGGGGGGCAATGTTGGCGGTGGCCAAGTAGAGAGAGAGTTTCTTATGTAAAGGGAAAGGAGATTGTGTATCAGCATGATATATATGTATTGTAATGACTATGAAGAAAGTGAATCGCAGTTGTATCCATCCACAACTCACGTTGCATATAGAATTATTAAAACCGATAAAGATTCATTTTTAGGGAAATATGAAGCTATGTTGTCATTGCCAGACAGAGCGAGCAGTTCTGAAACGTCCAAAGACCATGGAACAGATCTGCAAAGAATGCTTCTACCAAGCTCTTGAAACAGAAGTCCATCAAACAATCACCGACAGTGCACTCTTCTCGCCAGGCGAACGCGTCGCTCTGGGTGCCAGCGGAGGCAAAGACTCCACCGTCTTAATACACATCCTCACCACCTTCAACAAAAGATACAACTATGGACTTGATCTAGTTCTACTATCAATAGACGAAGGCATCAGTGGATACAGAGACGACAGTCTTGACACCGTAAAGAAAAATGAACAACAGTACCAACTTCCACTGCATGTCGTCTCTTACAAAGATTTGTATGGGTGGACAATGGATGAAATAGTCAAAGAGATAGGATCTAAGAATAACTGTACATTCTGTGGTGTATTCAGAAGACAAGCATTAGATAGAGGCGCAGCATTAATCAAGGCACGCAAGATTGCGACTGGTCACAACGCTGACGATGTCGCTGAGACGGTGCTCCTCAATATACTGAGATCAGATACTCCTAGATTAAGTAGATGCACATCTCCCATTACAGGTGGAGATGGACCCTTGCCGAGAGTCAAACCTTTTAAATATACCTATGAAAAGGAGATTGTTATGTATGCTTATCATAAAAAGTTGGATTATTTCAGTACAGAGTGTATTTATGCTCCTTATGCCACCAGAGGATTAGCAAGAGAGTTTGTTAAAGATTTAGAAGCAGTGAGGCCAAGAGCAATTGTTGATGTTATTAGAGCTGCAGAGCAAATGAGGTTTCCTGGACATGACCATGATAATAATGGTAACCAAGGTCAGAGACTGCAGCAGCAACCTGGTCAATGTCAACGATGTGGCTACATATCCAGTCAACTGGTGTGCAAGGCGTGTACATTGTTAGAAGGATTAAATAAAGGAAGAGCTCGTATAGGTAACCTGAATAGTGACAATGAAAGCAATGAGAAGAATGCCCATAAGTATTTGGAATCAAAGACGGCCATACAGCCTCATCCTTCTTCTTCAATTGCTAGTAGTGGTGAGGTTGTCATCTGATGATGATGATGATGATGGAGTGCTCTACCTATTAGTTACTTGTAATCATAAATTGATTAATAATCATAATCACAAGAATTCACTACCTAGTCTATTATTGATCAAGTTTTACCCTTTTTAAACATTTTATTAAACTCTCTCCCCATCTCCCTCCCCATCTCTCCAACCCTTGCCCTTGCCGATAACGGCTTTCTCAACGGCTTCATACCAACACCACCTCCTCTACCACTACTAGTAGGACTGTCATTATTATCATCATCAGTAGCAAACAATGCTGCAATTTCATCTTCATGTGCTTTAGAGCTAGTTTGTATTGCTTCCAACGTCTCTGAGATGACATCACTACTACCACAAATCAATATTGTAGCCCCTTCCACACCAATGCCAGCTCGCAACACTCGACTTTGACTGCTGCACAACTCCACTACCTTGTCAGGAGGGCAATGTCTATTGGTGCATGCCAGATGAGGATCCCAAAGCCATGTCAATACACATGGTGCATGGTAGTGCTTTTTTAAATGATCTCCATTATTACCGTCACCGTCCACATCAACATTGTCACAGATCAACTGTCCTTTCAACAAGACAATATGGCACTTTTGACAAAAGGACGCCAATGGGCCCATGATGCAGATCTTGGAAGAGGAACATACAGATTTCAACTCTGCCATTACCTCGGCAGTTTCTGCTTTTATCGTGAGAATGGAAGGCACAGTGGCCTTGTCTATCATTGGACCTGGAGGGATGGAGGCAGCAGCTGGCCTTGGCATTGTTGTTGTCTTGTCTGATTTATATTGCTCCTGCTCTGGCTCCTGCACCTGATCCATTTCCTTTTCTTTTCCCTCTCTCTGACTCTGCCACTGATCTCTACCACCTTCTTTCTGCACTCGGATCATACCTTCATCTTCATCCAAAAGACGGGCAACTGCAGATGGAACACTCACCAGAGACATCTCCACTGACTGTTTCACTGTAGTTGAAGTAGATATCATACCAGTAGCAGTAGGTGATGTCATTGATGGTGGGAGGGGGAATTGGGGTGGGTGTACAGGCAGTGTACTACTGGTAATGGTGTTGTTGTTGTTGTTGTTGCCACTAGTCCCCATACCTTGAAATTTCTTGATCAGACAGAGGACATGCTTAGCTACTTGTTTCAGCACCCTTGCCTCTGTGTTTGTAATAATGTACATTCCAGCCAACTTCAACAACTCCTCCTTCAACATCAAACCTCCTGGTACTCCTCTAGCTATCTCAGAATCCAGCCACTTGTCAAAGTGAGGAGGAAAGCGGTAGAGTGCAGCTCCCTTGCCCAAACTGTTCCCCTCAGTGACTACCACCTCCTTCACACCAGGCAATATCAGACCAGTCATACTCTTCAACAAACCAATCATACCCCCAGTACCATGATAATAATCCCTACTGTAATTATCATCTTTATCATCGTCAATATTGGTCACTGTACGTCTAATTATGCCCAGCACTACGACGTATATACAGGAACCATCTGATGGTTCGTCACTGCTCCATATCTGAGAACCAGTCTCAAATCCAACAAATCTCAACATGGATTGAACCTTGGTGAAGAAATCTCTTGGTAACTTTGACATTGCTGGTATTGCTTTTAACACATGAATAGCACGAGGAGGTCGCCACACTGGACCAGTAATTTCCAGTCTTCTCATCTTTTTATCAAGGGGATCCATCATCTTTTCTCTCTCATTACTATCCAACATCCCCGTTTCATAAAGCTCCTGAACAAAGGCTGCTTGCCTACGTAATACAGCAATAGCAGCACGGTATGATTGAATGCTGTTGAATCTATCTGGTGCTTCTATTTCCCTCTGCATTATGAATTTCCTGGCTGCTTCTGCCTCTGCTTCTATCTCGTTAGCCAGTTGCCAAGCTTCTTCATGCGTTCTAGCCCAATGTACGTGATGACTGTGCAACAAGGCCATGTAATATTCCACTGAAACTTCACACGCAATGAGCAACTTTGAACCAATGAAACCAAGGAGGAACCCGGTTGTCTTTTTGAATGGCCAGGAGGTTATCTTCTGTAGCCATCTTGGCGATGCTGAGAATGCTTGGACATTGAAGAATAGAAACAGGGCTAGAGCCCTGATAAACCAAGAACTCTTGATTTCTCCTTCTAATGTCTTCCATATGGACAATGGCCTGAATTTACTACTGTGGGATTCGCCATCATTACTATTAGTAGTATGTTTGCTATCATCAAGCTCTCTTTCACATGCCCATTCCAATATACGAAGACTTTGTGTAGACAATAATCCTTCTGTTCTCTTGGAGTGAAAGTATCGCATTAGACCAGCTATCACTCTATGTCTCCACTCTGCTAATTGATCTGGGGAAGCCAGTAGTGTGCCTTGGAAATGATCTAGATCCTTTGATATAAAATTACGGCCATGTAGGAGTTGTTCTAATCCTGTTCCTGATTCATTTTGACGCTGTTGTTGTTGTTCTTGTTGAGGGCTGCTGCCAAAGAATGCTGCTGTAGGTGATGATGCATTATATTTCTGTGATCTTCCCGTCTTTAGTTGTTCATCATCATCAGTATCCAAACCATCACCATTTCTATCAAACATTGTAGTAGTACTACAGCTAGGACCAATAGAGGTCCTTTTAATAATATGAGCATTAGATCTTCTCCTATCTAGAATAGCAGCCAGGGGAAGAGTTAATGGCTGCTGATCCACCATCAAGGCTCCCTCTTCTATCCATTTACTGCTTCTATGACCCAATAGGTCTCTCTTCTCGGCAAATGCAGTTTGTTGTCTGCTAAGCTCTGCTGCAAGGTACTTTCCTGTAGTACCAGTGACTGTACTGTGGTAGGGGTCCCAGTTGCCTAGTACTGCACTGGACTTTTGTAATCGTGATGGTTGTTTGGCGGCATCTCCTTCTTTGAGTATTGACGACAACGATGATGATGAGGATGGTTGTTCTTGTTGTTGTTTTTGTTTGGAGGAGGAAGGAACAGGAAGAGGAAGGCCTGGAGGTCTTCTAGATTTCTTAGATGCTGTTTTATCAGCATCAGCAAGATGGGTCGCAAGTTGTTCCTTGAGCCGTTGACCAACACCAGCAGGCATACTATAACAAAACACTTCCCCCTCTGATAATCCATCTTCTTCTGGAGGCGATGCTGCCTCCTGTGCCAAGTGTCGCTGCAATTGGAGGCTCAACCTAGCAGCACGACTTCCAGAGAAGACTTGATCACTTGTTGCATTGTCATTCAGAGCATCTATAGTACTAATGCTGATATCTTTGTTGTTGTTACTGTCAGAAGGGTGACCCATCTCAATGTCTCCAACTCTCCTATCACCGTCAGTATCACGTGCCCCCTCCTTCTTTTCTTTATTCTTCATCTTCTTATCACCTAGCCACATACACTCGCCTTGCATTTCAGCAATTAATTCTGATGTTGACATATCACTGCGCCACGATATCACATCATCATCGTTATCATTGTCGTTTCCATCATTACTACCTTCATCATCTATGACAAAGGGGGATGGATCCAATACTGCTGCATAAGCTGCTTCACTTGTATACTGCTGCTGCTCCACATCTACATTGCTGTTGGTACAAGAAGTAGTAGTAGTACCTGATCCCCTCATCCCTCTACATCCTTCACCGCCTAATGATGACGACGGTTTCCCAGTCGCAGTCTTGATGAGCACTCTATTCATCAATTGTTGGACTCCTACAAATGAAAGAGGACCCCTCACTACATCATCAGTATCAGTATCATCACCAGTGCCTTGCTTCTTCTTCGCTCCCTTCTTCTTCTTCTCCTTCATCTTGCCTACCTCCTTTTCTGCATCATCACCAACAACTGGCTCAAACTCTCCAAGTTCTTTAGACATGTCAACATACGCCCGTACAGTCATCCAATCTGCTCCATTTAGAAACTCGTCATCATCATCTTTCAAGTTTTGTATCGCTTCCTCTGTGAATCGCAGCAGTGCTCTTCTCGCCTTGGCTCTCATCTTCTTCTTCTCGATTGAAATTCTATCCAGACTCAAGTATGTCATTATCGGTGATAGTAATGGTGCATTGATGAGCAGTGTCAGAAATACAAAAGTAGCTGTCCAAATAGCAATAGTGGAATAGATAACATCATCCGGTCCACTGCCTCCTTGGAATAAATTATTGCTGGTAGTCAAAGCCGCAATCAACATCAGACTGACTGAACCTCGTAGCCCAGCACATCCACAGAACAGCATTTCTTGCCAAGTTAACGGTGCTTTAGCCAGCTTGTAAAAGGGAGCAAATAAGAATATGCAAACAATTCGCAACACCCACATTCCAACAAACACAATTGGAATTGCAGCAAAACTCCAAGCATCTTGTACCAACAACACTGAGCTTCTAATAACAAAGTTGACTGCACTCACTCCAGACCAAAAGAATACCAGAGAATTGATAGCAAAAGCAATCATCGCCCAGGCTGCATCAAATTGTATGTGATACTCTTCTGATGACAGCATCCCCCACTTTGACGTGGCATTACCATACAAACCAAACACCACCACAGCAATGACTCCACTGCCATGTGCTGGACTGTTGGTCACATAGAACGTAAGGTATGCCATTGCTAATATAAATGTACTCTCTACATATGGCTTGGCCCCTCTCCACCTAGACCACATCATCAACCACCTAGTGATAACAGAGGATCCCAACCCAATTCCAATACCTATGAGGGACAATGTGACCGTATCACTGATAATCTGAGGAATCAAGCTCCATGCAGATTGCTCCACAATAGTCTCACAATCAATATTTTCTAGACAATCATTATAATTATTTATCAGTATTCTTGAAAAGATCTCATATAATGTAAATGCAGTAGCATCATTCCATAGACTTTCTGATTCTAATAGAACTATCAGCTTCTCTGGACCACCTGACGATTTAAGAATGGCAGATACAGACACACAATCAGTTGGGGCAATGATGGCAGCAAAGAGAGCAGCTTGGACCCAAGACCAACCACGATCGCCAAAACCCATTGCAAACACAATGAATGGAGCTACCACTGCACATGTTATAAACACCATGATGAATGCTAGTAGTAGGGAGTGTACCCACAGTTTCTTAAATATAAACATATCCAGATTGAGGGTGGAGTCCATGATGAGAGGGGGTAGGAATGCATAGAAGAAGAGGGATGCTGGTTGTATATTGAGCCATAATGCTACAGAGTTGCTGATACTCAACATGTTCCAGTAATAGTTAGCAACACCTAGGATACCACCAGCTATCATGAGAGCCACTGCAGAGAGCTTCCCATTGAGCATCACTCCCAAGATGAGGGCTAGGGATGCAAATAGAAAGGCATCATAGCCAGTGAGGGGGACGGTGCAGTAGTTGAAGTTCTGTGGCATGTCTACTCTGTCTCTGTAGGTGACGTTGTAGAGGTAGCAGGTGACGGGTTGCCATAGTGTGGGGTAGGATGTGTAAGTGTAGTTGGAGGGTGGGTCTGTGACGTTGAGATGTTGACTGGAGCAGTTGACTTGCTGCTCTGCTCCAGTGTTGAGATTTAAACACTGTTCCGCGGTGTAGTTGGAGTAGTTTACGCTGTAGTCCAGGTCTGTTCCTGAACTCATTTTATAAACTGGTATCCCTCTGGATTTGTAAGTTAATGAGTGATCTTGATTTATAGCCAGAGAATACTATTTATAGTTCTATAACGTCCTAGCATCATATTTAATTGGACGGGTTTGCAATAAATAACCATACTATGAACTGGAGGATATGCTTTCAAGGTCTATAAGAGGGAGGGAAGGGAAGGCAAGTGATCTGGCAGGCCGACCATCCCAACTCACCTTCCTTTCTGTATCCTCGATCGTCTCGTATCTTCTCTTTGGAGGATTGAATGTTATGATAATGGCCTGCTTGAATATAGAATGTAGAGGAGTGCTCTGATGGAGCAAGAAGCAAAGACAATAACAGTACTATCCTTATTTCAGTTTATTTATTTTCCTTACATCGATGCCCCAGGAAGGAGGGAAGGGACCGTCACCAACCCTGTTGAAGGATACCATGTTGTCTCCAAGTTTGATATACAGTAGAAATAGTAATGAGAGACTCTGATCAAGTTGAAGATGAAATTATGGACTGTATGTAGACAAAGTAGTAACCATGACTAGAAGACATGTGTGTTTGAGCAGAACTTGTCGGGGTCAGGAAGCCTTTCCCTCAGGATCTTGCACCCCAAAGACCTAAAGAGGGACCGGAACAGGGCATCAGTACTGTCTTATACGATTTGGCACGAATAATAAAGTGAAAGATGAACACGATGCGTCAACAGGCAGCTTGCCTGGTGAAACAGCTGCACAAATCACAGCAAATTAGGCGCATGTCCACTGGAAAGATAGATAAAGCAGTTGAAGAGAAGGAAATGAGAAAATGGAAGGTAAGTATCGGGACATCCAAAGGTTCTGTGCAGATACCACGTGTTTGGAACGTGATTACTCAATTTCTTCCCCCAAAGTAAATTAAGCACCTCTCTTTCTGTTCTTTTCGCAGATCATCACTTTTGGTGCCATGCCTTTCGTTGCTGGTAAGTCGACCCAACATCGTCTTCCAAAAGACAACCAAGCAGGACAGGGTGGTTCCCAGGATCCATCCTTTCCCACACCGCCCCTCCATTCCTTCTTCTCACCCCCGTATCCTCCTGTTCCACCCCCTGCAGCCAAGTTTATCTATGACTTCACCCAATCACATGATCATGGTGAAGAGCCTCCAGCCTATCCTTACATGCAAATTAGAAATAAAGAGTTTCCTTGGGGGAACGACAACTTGTTCACCAAGAAGCACCATGATCACTAGACAGATTGCATGAGTTTGGGAATTGGGAGAGAATGATGGTTTACTACTATAACTTGTAATATATATATATATATATATATATATATTTATCATGATGGATTGAATTAAACGACACAGAGAAATATGGTAGAAGGTCTGTTAGAAGAGAGAACAAAGACGGCAACACTCCTCTCCAGCACCGATCGTCTTCCTCCTTCTTATTCTCAAAATCGCTCGTCCCCCCTTTCTTGGCAATGTCATTTCATTTCTGAAACCACAGCAAATGATAGATCTAACTACACGGAATGTACCATCGTCAGGCAAGTTGCTTTGAGAAACGATCACACAAAAACAAATCCAGAATTAATAATATAAACAACAGTGACCCTAACACTTCCCCTCATTCATTCCAATCCATTCAGATGACGTCAAGGAAGCCACGGGTCTCCCAATAGCAGCAATCGTCACCCCCTTTGCACGCATAGATCACCCATCCCATCTCTCCGACCTCAACCACATCCCTCGCTGCAGTGACTGCCTCGCGTATGCCAACATCCACTGCAGCTTCGACAACCCAGCCGGATGGATTTGTTGCATGTGTGGTACCACCAACGAGTACTCCATCCTCTCCAATAGAAAATATATCGACTCCTCAGAGAGACATTCCTATCCAGAGCTTCAATCTCAAACATACGAAGCAGTCTCCCCCCTTAATGACGATGTTGATCAAGAGCAGGAGGATGAGGAGGATCATTATCACTATGGTGATGATGATCAAAATGAAGACGAAAAAGATGGCATCATCACTAATCCAAAGTTCTCAATGCCATGCCAGCCTATATTATTAGCATTAGTAGATACACAGTGTAGTGAACCTTCTCTAGGAGCGATCAAGGCATCACTGAGTGGAGCTATAGAGACTCTACCTCCATGTACCAGATTTGGATTGGTGAGTATGCAGGGAATGGATCTAGTACTCCATCAACCATCATCATCTTATAATAGACATGTTCAGATTAATATTGAATCATCATCAACAGAGGATCTTCCTACCACAATAGAACTCCAACATGCCCTCCCTCTTCATCAATTCTTATCATCATCAGGAGAACAAGGAGAGGGAGGAGATGATGATAGTAAAGCAGCGTTGCTGACCATGATTGAAGAAAGTCTGGTACATGATGACAATACTTCTACTAGTACTAGTACTACAGTAGTAAGGCCATTAGGAGAGGCTGTACAAGCTGTACTACGGTACCTCGCTGCTGGTACTGCTGCTGCTGCGGATGCTGGTACTACTACGAATGCGCATGTCTTGATCTTCCTTGGTGGTCACCCTGATTGTGGGAAAGGTACTGTCATGAGTAGTAATAAACCATCAGTTGCCCTATCTACTGCACATCTTCATAATACTACTACTACTACTACTAATAATAATAATAAAGCAATGATAGATACAACTTATCCTGAGTTGACTGCATGGGATACTGGAGATAATGATGATGAACATACAGATATGATATTGGGAATGAAATCAAATGCATTTTATCAAAATGCAGGTGCAGTTGCAGCTTCATTGGGTGTCAGCATTGATATACTGATGGTAGATTCCTCACATCATCATGCATTGCTAGAGCCATTAGCTCTATGCACAGGAGGCATGATCTTGAACTACAATGATATTAATATCATTAATAATAATGATAATGATACGGATCCGTTAGCTACTATGCCATTGGATGTATATAAGAGAGTGATGCAACCTAGAGCATTTGGATGTATAATGAAACTTCGTACATGTCCTGAACTTGAAGTAGTAGGCCTGGTTACTAGTAGTAGTAGTACTCCATTATCATCAGTGGTAACTGCTGATCCACAGTATGAAGGGCTGTACCATATTGCATCATGCAGCCCAACTGATACATTCGTCTTCATGTTGCAACATGCATCACGACTCCACTCCACTCCCTTCTTCCAACTCGTCTTCCGTTACTTGACAGTGCTCCCCAGTAAAGGTATCGTGGTGAGAAGAACACGAATCATCACCATTGGCTTCCCATTCACCGACCAACCAGTGGAAGTATTCAGAGGATGCAACGTAGCTGGGGTGACTACAATGTTATTGCATCAATTGGTAGCTGATGGAGAGCTGGGTGATAGAGATGTATTGGGTTGGTTGATGAGTGTAGTGGATTGTGTTGCGGAGGAATGCGGGTTGACTGAGAGTGATCCTTCCATGGCTGCTATTGCAGAGATGCAACTACTGCCTAGGGCTGTGTTTGCTCTCCTTGGGTGGACTGAGAGGATGCTTAGTGAGGGTGATGGTGTGAAGATGATAAAAGGGGAGAAGGTAACAAGTGGGGAGACCACAAAATGGGACCCTCCCTCCCATCGTCATACTCCTCTTCCAGCATGTTTATTATCAAGACTACCTCCACATGAACTACTGATTGCTCTGTACCCTCAATTATCAAGCTGGAAGGTGGATAATAATGGAGAAGTGATCTTCTCTATGAAACACTCCTTATCAGAGGCAGCAGTGAAACTGGCTGATGCAGATATGTACCTGTTGGACACCTTTTCAAACCTCATTCTATATAATAGTAACAGTAATAATAGTGGTGGAGGTGTATTTCCACCACCAAGGACTAGTCTGGTGAGGAGACACATTGATGCAGCTAGACAAGAGAGGATTCCAACACCATCATTGGTATTGATTAAGGGAAGTAGTAGTAGTAGTAGTAGTAGTAGTAGTAGTAGTGATGATGATATTACAATAGTGAGGAGATACTTGATAGAGGATATGGATGGATTTGTAGATTTTCTCAAAGCATTAAAGGTATCTTCTAGTGTGGTATATAAATGATGGTAGTAATAGTAATGACATAGATAAGAGAGTGAGGAAGGACAAGAAAGATGTCTGGATGAATACCCTTACAGATTTACAACATTGAAAATTGTTTGATACGATTCTTCAATTTATTCACTAAAGCTACCTGCATGATCAGTTTCACCAGCATTGGTTTCAACAAGCTCGTTAAGCATCCAGGGGTGAAATTTTCATCCTCCTTGCGTATTCTCGTAAGACCAGGTTCTCCCATCCTAGGCCAGCTGCATGTTTGAATTTGAGCTACAGCTTGACCAGTGATGCCTCGATATCCATGAAGCACATGTCACAACTTTCTCTCCATTTTGGGTTGAAGAATGACAACGTTTCAAAGGTATCACCGCCTAGTTGGCAAGAATTGCCTTGGAAATGTCTACTAAGATCCTAAATGATCAGCGATTATGCTTGAATTTGTGGTAAACCCAGCCTATTTCGGATGCTATTTATAGAGTTTGACCTCCAGCTGGCCGAGTTGTATTGGCAGCCTCCACGATCCCGCTCTCCATCCTTCTGCTGCTCTTCTATCTTTGTTTACATGCTTGGCAGGAGAAGTTATTGGAACAACAACACCTACTCCCCCTGACTGAGAAAGGGTTCAAAGTATTGGTTCATTTCTTGTACCTACTACTCGTATCGTCAAGGTTTACACCCCCTGACTGAGTGTGGTTGTCAAAAGATTCAATAATAATAATAATACATTGCAGTGGTGTTGCTCTAGTAGCATCATCATCATTATTAAACATCATCATGGACCATTGATAACAAATATTCCAATCCCACTCTTTCCACCTCACCTCACCTTACCTTACCTCACCTTTCAAATCAAATCACCATTCCATAAGGGGCAGGTTCAGGAATCTCATCCCACATTAATGGGTGTTCTTCTGGAGTGATCAACTTCTCTTTAGCACCATGCTTGGTAACTGTAACGAGACGAATAACACCTCCTGATGAACCATCCCTAGACATAGCTAGAGCTAGCGTTCCTGCTACAAAGGCCTCTGTTTCCTCTGCTGTCATGTCATCACGGTACTCTGCATCAAGATGGCCCCAAATGAAGGTGGAACCAGAACCATCTGTAGTCCACTTTTCTCTGACTACTGTGCCACCTATAGGGCATCCATAGACTTGAGCACCAAGGTCTTCATCCCAGCCTGCTACTATCATAGCTCCGACGAGCTGCTTGTTTTCATAGTTGATCGTCTTGACTAGATTGGCAATGGCACGGACGGGGGGAGGTTTAGCTAGTTCTGATTCGTGTTGGTCGGCGAAATAGCGAACGTAATCGCTGACAGCCTGTGTGTCTGCTGCAGATCCTGAGCGGAGGAGGTATACCCTTTGATCAACCAGGGATGTGATCTTATTGCTGGCTCTATTACTGATGTATTGTCCTGTGCTGACTCTGGAGTCTGCACCTAGGACTGCACCACCTGGGAATGTACATGCTACGATTGTTGTTCCAGTATGTGGAGGAGAAGTAGAGGGTTGGTAAGAGTTGTTGTGTTCCATGATCAGTTTTTTTCTTCTTTTTCTATAGATTGTGAGGAGAAATTAGGCTTTGTATCGATATAGATGCGTGATGATTTAATGTCAGGGATTGAATGGAATGGGGGGATGGCAGGCGGTGGATGAATCAAATGGAGGCCCTTTGCTGTCTCAGACGAGAGGAGATTATTGACGGGCTCTCATGTTTTGTATACATACCCAATTTTGGATATTATTACATTTTTAGAATCCTTAGATCGTGTAGAGTTGGAAAAACTAAAAAAAAAGTAATATTCTAATGTCACGCTTTGGACCACTCAGCCACGAAGTCGTTGGTGGGGTCACCGACTTCGACAGGATTCGAACCTGCGCGGGTTTCCCCATAACATAATTGTACTGCGTCATCGCGAATTGTTTACAGAATAAGTAGTGCCCAAAAAGTAAAGAACTGAAATTTCCTCCTCTCTTGCTTGTGGGTGTAGCACAGCCACTCCTGGGCTGCCATCTCCACAGGCAGTGGCCACAACACATCACAGCCGCACCCAGGGCGGCAATCAATGCCACCACCTCGCGTGGGAAGCCACCCCCGGGATCCATTCAAGCAACCATCATATACCCATTGATTTGTCGAATAAATCATTTCACCTTGCACTCACAAGAATGGACCACTTTTACAAGGGTTGCACAGGCAACGTCCTTAAGACACCGCGTCGAGGGACTCTGCCTCAGCTCACCCTGCTTTTTATGGGTATAAGCCCATGTAAGACCAATTTATCTACATATTACACCGTATTACACGCTAATAAAGTAAGTGAATGCAAAAACCAGCAGTCAAAACGGACACATGATGGAAGAGGCAATAACAAGAAATTGCCAGGGGTGGAGGGGACAGCCAACGCTACAGAATATCGAGGTGGCTGCACTGATACTCGGCCTCTTTATGGTGCCTCAAAGTTTATTTTATCCTGTTTAGAAAACTTTTACACCAGATGATAGATGAGTTGATTCAGCTGCCGGTAAGCTTCGCAAACTATCGTGATCGTGACCCCCCATGTAGCCCAGGGCCCTTTTTTGTGATTGGTCCAGTTTATGCCATAAATATCTTCAGCAATGAATCAAACTACGTACCAATGATATGTTTAACTTATCTTTCATAATAAGATTGTGTTGTTGTATGTATCTGACCTGATCAGTTCTCCATGTCCACTTTCATCTTCCCTCTCTATCCCATCTCGCCTTCTTTGTAGCAACACTCTTCTTCATACATACCCTTTACTATAATACCTCCTACCTCCTACCTCCTACCTCTTCAACTCCTATATCCCCCTCCCCCCCCTCCCCCGTCCCCATCATCAACTGATGCAGTAATATCCCAGTGGCAACACTCACATTCAAACTATCAATACCCCCACCATTACCCCCACCCTGTATTTTCACCAACGCATCACAGGCTCTCTTGATAATAGTTCTCAATCCATAGCCCTCATTACCCACCACCAAAATAACTGGGCCATGATTATGAATCTGATGACAAGGAACTGCATTCCTCTCTGCAGCAGCTCCAAATACACTCCATCCTTTCACTTTAGCATCTTCCAATGTAGTAAGAAGATTGTGTGCAGAGTACACTGGCATCAACTCCATAGCTCCTGAACTAGCTTTAGATACGACAGCACTGAGTGGAGCAGAGTTACGAGAACATGTTAGTACACCAGATGCTCTTAAGAAGAAGGCTGATCGGAGTATGGCCCCGAAATTCTGGGGATCTACGACTTCGTCCAGACACAACCACACTTGTTGATTAGTTGCATTAGTAGTGATGGTGCTATCACCATCCTCTCCCTCTTCCTCCACCTTTTCTTTCTCCCCCATTTCTAAACTAGGAAATGCATCCATGTCGATGAATTCTAAAGGAGAACACTCCAACATAAGGCCCTGGTGAGGTCTGTTGTTAGCAGCCATGTTGAGATCGTGTTTTGATGCATACGTAATAGGAAGGCCATGTTCCTGTGCTAGTCTCTGTATCTTGATAACTGCAGCTTTATCCTTACGTTTAGCTAGGTTGATACCATCCTGGATGAAGAGGGTGTGGAGCTTCCTGCGGTTGGCTTGGAGAGCAGAGAGGACTGGGGAGACGCCATAGAGAAGGGTGGTGTCGGGAGAAGAGGTGAGGGGAGGTGTGGTGGCTGATTGTTGTCGGTGGGGGGTGGGTTGATAGCTAGTTCTATTATTATCGCGTTGATAGCTTCTGTTGTCGTATCTTTTGTATTGATTAGGTGCTGATGATGCTGTGATTTGTCGTTTTTTCAAGAAACAGTGCAACTTTGGTGCATGAATCTGTATCCCAAGCTGTTTATTCTTGCAAGGCATGACTAACAGGGCATGAAGCCCAGTTAATATTGATCTCATATTGCCCAACTATACATACATTTGAACTGTGGTAAACCCAGCCTATGTCGGACGCCATTTATTATTGAGTTTGACCTCCTCCGTCGACATCGTAGGCCTATCCTGCCCGCCCCCGTCTCATTACCTGCTCTCTCCTCTGCCTTGCAACTCCTGAGAGAGCTCTTGGTGACTTGAGATGGCCAGTGAAAGAGCTATGGCATCATGATGATGTTGTATTCATATATAATAAAGACTTGTTGCTACCTACTATGTTCATGTATCAGCCATCATACAGCCTTTTGGTCCTCACCCTCAAGACTGCTCGTGCTGGGCTGAGCTCTCAGGCAACCATTCAAGCACGGGACTGCTCCTTGCTCCTTGCTTCTCAATTTTCTCTATTCTCCTCCCTTTGAATGATTGGCAATAATCCTTGATCAATGCAACATCTTTATTAAAATGTGTTTTTAAAGATGTTATCGTGGCTACCTCTCTTCTAAGAGGGCCTCTCCTGGATGCTACCAACCTTGGAGTCAAACGACGTCGACTCCCCATTTTAATCCCAACCTTGTGTGCAATTTTTTGAATAGGCTTTCAATTCTTCAGCAAAATCTGCGACCCAGTACATTCAGGGAAGCAGTCAACCCACCTTCTACTAATGTCGACGTGCTTTTGCGAGAGTGATTAAAAATCTGATCCAACCAATATGGCAACCGCCAATATTAATAGTCGCCAGCCTCCCCCACCATCACCACCGCCATCAGCCATCACCACCCTCTTCATCATCTTCTCAGTCTATGCCACCATCGTATGGATAGCCACATGCTCCCTATCCTCGACGCCAGTCCCCCTCCTCGACCACGCTCCTCCCTCCCTCTTCTCCGAAGGCCGAGCCCTTCGACTCACCACACACCTAGCACAAACCATCGGACACAGACAAGTAGCTACATGGGGAGAAGAACAAGCAGCTCAGTATCTAATGCAAAAAGGAAGAGAGGTCCAACAACTAGCAATGCAATATAGACCAGACGATCTAGAAGTCCAAGTTCTAAGAGAGTCGGTGACTGGTGCCGTCACAATGGAAGTGTTTGGTTACGAAATTGCCAATGTATTCAACAACTTGACCAATGTACTGGTTGTTATGACTCCCAAGGATCCCATTAAAGCTCAAAACAAGGCAGTACTCATCAATGGCCACTACGATTCAACCCTAGGAACAGTAGGAGCATCCGACTGTGCTTCCTGCGTCGCTGTCGGTATGGAAATAGCAAGAACCATTGCATCCAACACTCCAGACCAGATTCCAGTCCTATCTCCTCTAGTATTCCTATTCAATGGTGGTGAAGAGACACTTATGCAAGCATCATATGGATTTATGACATTCTCCCCTCTAGCTCAGAATCTAGGCGCCTTTATCAATATTGAGAGCACAGGACCAGGTGGTCCCGATATTGTCTTCCAACACACTGGTGACTGGGCTCTGGAGGCATACGCACGTGTAGCCCCCTACCCAAGGGGCAGTTCCATCGCTCAAGATTTCTTTGATGCAGGTGTTATTCCTGCAGATACTGATTTCAGAATGTTTTCCCACAAGCATCAAGGTAGTCTGTCAGGTATTGACACCGCTCAAATATTTGATGGTACTGCCTATCATACTGCTAGAGATGAGGTTGGTCGTATTAGGAGTGGTACGTTGCAAGCAATGGGGGAGAATGTTCTTGCTACTGTCATTGAATACAGCAGAGTTCTCAATACTACTACCAATGATGATAATACTGGTCAAAAGCCTAGTCATCAGCCTCTGGTGTTTTATGATATATTTGCTCGCTACATGGTAGTTTACCCAGCATCCATTGCTAATATCATTCATCATATTCCACTACTGGTACTGCTGAGCTTACTTGTATTCAGCAGTTTTGGTAGCAGTATGGGGAGGAAGAAGGAGAATGGGGAGAAGAAAGACACATTATCATCATCCCTTACCACCACTACAATCGTCATGCCATCTATTGTATACAAAGGAGTAGGGATATCAGTACTGAGTATCCTAGGAAGTCTCCTCATCCCAGCTCTTACAGGAAGCTTCACCACCCTGTTGTATGGAGGTATCCCCATGCCGTGGTATGGAGAGAAGGATCTAGCAATGTGTATATTCGTGCCTGCCGCATTAGTTGGGTTACTATTGCCCTACATTACCTTGATGAGTGATGACGATGACGATTATGGTGGTACTATTGGCAAACCTCTTCCCCCTAGTGCAATGATGATGATGCAATCATTGTGTCTGGGATCTGGTCTGTTCTTCGCCATCATATGCAGTCTCCTTACTATCTTCGATATGCAGTCATCATTCTTATTCGCATTGTGGTCTGGTGGTACTGCTGTCTATGGAGTTTTATTGCTCCTACTGTCATCATTATCCAAGAAGAAGAATATTATTAGCACCAATGGTACTATTAGTAGTACAACATCCATTATTCTCCTCCTCCTTCCCCATATTATCCCACTCTCAGTGGTATGTGTCTCTTCCCTCTCCCTTTCCTATCACATAATGGAGAAGCTAGGCCTGGCTGGATCACTAACTGGCATTGCTGGAAAGATTGTAGCTGATTGTGTGGTAGGAGTTGTGACTGGGTTCTCTGTGTACTTGACTGCCGGGACTCTTGTTCCTGTGTTTATTGTTGGAGGACTTGGCATTGGTGGTGGTACTGGCGTCAACGGTCTGATGATGCAGAAGAGAACGACCTCTCCTCCCAGGATACTGATCGCTGTATTACTAGGCATGTCAGTGGGAGCTAGTGTATTCGCTGCTAATAGATGCAAGGAAAATCATCATCCGTATTCATATAAGCATCCTAAGAGAATATTAGTTCAACACATTCATAAACAAGATGGAGTAGAGAGAGCAGGGGGACACCATCTATCATCATCATCATCTTCTTCTTCATCAATATGGTCAGCAGCAGCTCTAGACTCTATTCCAGTAGACATCGCTCTCCCTCCTTCATTCTTAGACCTCCCACAAGTAGATTTCAGCGGCGAAGATTGGGCTGCTTTGTATCCATTGAACTACCTGGTGACTGGATTGGCTAGAAAGGCACCTGCTGCTGAGGCAGGAGCTGTGTGGCCTGATTTGAGACTGATTGATCAACAAATCATGACCACCACTAAACACAATGATATCACATCATCGTCTTCATCATCATCATCATCTTATAGGAGGTTGCATCTAGAGTTGGATACAGTAAAAGCAGCCTGGGCAGTACTCAACATTACAGGCAATGTAATGCATTGGTCATTGAATGACAAGGTAGCTCATACTGAGAGAGGTACAGTACACATGGTTAGATATGCTTCCAAGGTGTATACTACTGTATGGTCATTTTGGTTGGATGTGAAGGTTGATGAGAGTGTGATTATTAAAGTGTATGTGAAGCATTTAGATGAGACGGAGGAGTTGAAGGGTTTGGTGAGTGAGATGCCAGAGTGGGTGTCACCAATAGCAGTGACGACGTGGCAATTAGAACGTCAATTTTAGTGGTATGTGTGAATTCTTATGTCTTGTTAGAAAAATAAAGGAAAAAATTGATATTTACATGTGTATGTATGCACACCTCTTTCTTGTTGTAACCCCTTCTAAAATCACAAACTTCTTCATTCATTTCCTCCCTCTCTCTCTTCACCTCCCTTGTCCTTCTCTCCATCTTCCTTCCTCATCTTCTTGCTCCTAGGAGTATCAACATGTCCAGGGTCAGGTTCTTGATACTGCCCCCTGTACCCCTCCATCTCCTCCTCACTCAACAAAGCTCCATCCAACTGCTGCTCAATAGCCTCCTTATCCATCCCTGCCCCAATAAACACAATCTCCTGCCTCCTATCACCCCAATCTCCATCTCCATCATAGTCAGCTAGAATAATATCACGCTGGCCTTGAGCAGTGGGCCAGTACTCGTTGGGCACTGCAGCCCACCATTCACCTTCATCTCTGATTTCAAAATGCTGGCCAGCATGGCTCCAATAAAAAGCGGTGTTGTGTCCATTGGCGATCCACATGTAGCCTTTAGAGCGTAGTACCGCTTGGATTGGGGAAGGACCAGTTTCTGGGGCGGTGTCTCCAATGGCTTTGTTGTGAGTGACTGGCATCCAACGGAGGACCAGGTCGCGGAGACGTTGGGGGTGGAAGGGGAGGCGGCGGGAGTAGACAAAACTGGTGATGCCGAATCTCTTGGCTGCAGTGGTGGCTTGGCGATCCTTCATCTTATCATCAGAATGATGGTGTTTGTGATCGTGGTGATCATGATGGTGATGCTCAGGGTCTTTGCAATCTTCATCTTTGCATTCATGTCCATGCCTGTGATCATGATGCTGGTGGTCATGATGATTATGCTTGTGATCATGGTGATGCTCAGGATCAGCGCACCCATCATCTTTGCATTCATGTTCATGCTTGTGATGATCATGATGCTGATGGTCATGATGATTATGCTTGCGATCATGGTGATGCTCAGGATCAGCGCACCCATCATCTTTGCATTCATGCTCGTGTTCATGCTTGTGATCATGGTGATGATGGTGGAGATCAGTACATTTTTCATCTTTGCATTCATCTCCCTTCTCCTCCTTCTCTTTCTCTTCTGCCTCATCTTCTTCCTGATGTTTCTTGGCAGCAATAACAGCTCCTCTGTGCTGTCCCTCAGTAGTCAAACTTGCCAACAACCCCTCCTTTGCAGCTGAACCAAACAACATTTCAATATCTATCTTACCCTGCTCACATCTATGTACATCAGCTAACGGATTTAAACTGGTGACTATGGCGGCCAAGGTGTCTGCCAAGGAGGGAGGGGACAGCATGTCGATCTTGTTCAAGACGATGCAATCTGCGCACTCGACTTGCTCGACGAGTAGATCAACAACTGGACGCATGTTTCCACCTTCTCCTAGGTCTGGACGGGCACCGACTGGAGCTTTGGAGGAGAAATCTTTAATGAAGGTCGCACTGTCGACGACGGTGAAGAGAGAATCGAGGCGGATACGTTGGATGAGAGGGTGACCATTGGTGGTGGCGTCGACGAATTGATCTCTAATGTTTTGAGGTTCTGCAACTCCAGAGTTTTCCAAGATAATGCGATCATACTTGATACCTCTACGGTCTGCAATCTGGACGAGGTTGGCAAAAGAATCGAATAGTTCGTCTACGATACTGCAGCAAGCACAGCCATTGGCGAGCTCAATTGTGTCGGTGAGGTCGGAGACTGAGTTAGGATTGTCGCCTCTGTTGGCGTCGTTTCTGATGAGCTTGGCATCGATGTTGACGCTTGCTACATCATTGACGATGCATCCAATCTTCAACGTGGAGTTCTGGAGCACATGACGTAGTAGAGTGGTCTTGCCTGCAAAAGTGATCAAAAAGATGGAAAACGTGTGTGTGAGCAGCAGACGAGAATGAAATCAGTCAGATATCATCATCAAGCGATGAATTATATCTTGATGACAACATACCTGCTCCCAGGAAACCAGAAAGCATGGAAATTGGGATCCTGTCATCGCTTCCTACAGCTTGCTGCTGCTCTTCCTTGCTCATTTTGTGTTCCTAGTTGGAAGTCACAAAGTTTCTGCCCGAGTAAGAAGATTTACATTATGCCTATAGCAGTGGTTGCCAACTGAAAAAGAAGAAGAAAGAGAGGGAGGGCGACATCAGCAGGGACTGCAATCAATTTCTTTCCCTTCTTCCGCTTCATCATCATTGGCACTCCATTATAGATAGAGAGTTAGATCTTCCTTTCTTCTATGTTATAGCAGCCCACAGGTTGTCACACCAATGACAGCAAGGACAGTTAGCGAGTTTACTGTTTAATCAAATTTAGAGCGCCCAAAATTCGGAAATGCTGAAATTATTGAGCTGCTCAGGAGAATGTCGGAGGTTCGAACCCTTCTGGGGGTGGCTTGAAGCCCCCATAGCTCAGCGGATAGAGTGTCTCCTTCCTATCACAACGCATGTTTTGCTTCATTTAACAGTCCTAGGAGCATCTACTAGTCAAGGGGAGTCCATATATGAATCATCACCACGCTTGAGGCAACAAGTTGGAGAGAAGTTGTCAATTGGTTTGAGCATGTGCCTACCTGATCTTCTAGCCATAAGGGCTTCATCATGAGCTGAAGACATTGCATTGTCTAGAGTACTCCAGCCATCTTGGTTGGAGAGGTTGATGGTGGAGTGTTGACTATCATCACTGTCATTGATGAGGAGGTGGAGCAACATGTCGGTGGAATCACCGGCAGCAACGCCACCGTGTCGTTGGTGAAAGAGGGGTAGGGTGTTGTGTTTTTCCGTTCTCAAGAGAATGGGTTCTAATCTCGAGATTCGGTTGAAGTGATCTACACTTGTTTATAGTTCAGTGGTAAAAAGATGAAACTGCACATGCAACTCTTTTATTATGTGTCTAAAATACTTGTAGTGTAACACACCCCATTGATTCTCAAGTAGCGCTGGACAAAGCTGCATCCTATCAGTGAATGTGTGGAACATAATTTCAAGCAATGACAAAGGGAGTCCCATTGAGAAAAGACCCAGGGAGTAGAAGGCATCAACCGGGGAGTTGACCAGGTTTGAACGTCTATGACACTGGCTCTTCTCCGTGAAAAAGACTTCTTAAAATATACACAAAAGTAAAAGTAGTGCAGTACCTTATGACAAAGCTAGGAAGAGGATCATGGATTATGTCACCTTTCTGTTATTCTATTGTTGCTGACAAGAAGAAGAAGAAGGAGAGAGAGAGCCCGAAGGTGTTGTTAGGGACCTGCCTCAACCACTTAAAATGGACACCACTTCTGTGCGACCAGTTTTAAACAAGTAATGTTTACCATGAGATCAATACTCATATACGCAATACTCCTCGCCTTCATCTTCTCTACTGCTTGTGCAGTAGAGAAAACAATTAATTGGTCAGCCTCAAAGCGTTACCCAAAGATGAACGCTAGAGTCGGCGATACCGTCAAGTTCGTCTACGAAGCTGGAGCTCACAACGTTGTCATGCCAGCTACCAAGAGGGGATATCGGGTAGGTTCCACAAATCACAAAAGAAAACCGACAATCCACCCCACCTTCTTCCACCGCTCGCACAGAGCTCTCACACACTACTCTTCCCTATTCTTCCTCCCTCCTTTCCCATCAAACAAGAAATGCACTGGAGGCACAGAGGTTGGTAGTTACAGTGCTGGACAGTACATTTTCAATGCATCCATCCCAGGTAAATACTACTTCTACTGCACTCCTCATTGCTATGGTGGTCAGAAAATCACCATTGATGTCAAGAAGTCAAAGAAGAAGGCCAAGAAGGCCAAGAAGTCCATCAGAGAAAAGCTTTAAGACATACCAATGACTCAACTAGAAATATATTATTTTTTAGACAATAGTAAAAATTGTCCACCATCTCTTTTACTTTATGTCCTTTGGCATATATTTTTTGAACTGAGATACAAAGAGAGAAGAGTCCTTTGGCTTTCAGTCAAAGGGAATTCCCCCTCCAATACATATAAAACAGTACAACTGTTTTTGAACATTGTAAATGATCCTGCATGCACTGGAGAGAGTAGGTGGCGTAGACGCCTGTTTGTCACTGACTGCAGACGTCGCTGGGGAGATTGATGAAAAGTAGGGAGGACACAAAATTCCCCTTAATACCATGCAAACAATATAAAGATACAATAGTGCTACTATGAAATTCCAAGTATACTCAAAATCAACGTGGTCTCGTGCCACACGATACGGCATTTGTAGAAATATTCACTTGCGATGCTGTGCATCTTCAAATCCCGATCCCAGCCCAGCAGAAGACGGCAAGAGCATGGAGGCACTCGCTCAAGAGATCATAGATTCCGATCCTGAGGTCATGAATCGCTTGCAACGTGTGGGAGACGCCGCCCGTCGTGTCGCCGAGCTACAAGCAGAGCAACAACGTCTCGCCGTCGCCATTGCCGAAGCAAACTCAGCAAACCAAGAGACAGCTAGAGCCAAAGAACTGGCAGCCAATGAAAACTTAGCAGATGCAGAAGAACGTGCCGCCAAACTGATGCTCAGAGCTGCCGAATTACAAGCTGAAGATGCAGCAGCAGCAGTCAAACTCGTCTCTCTGAATGCTGACGATGACGAGGAGCGCATCGAGTCGGCCAAGGCAGGTGTAGCAGCTGGCATTGGTGGAGCCATCGCAGTGTTTCCCCTTTTATTACTCGGCCCCTCTCCCACTGCTCTTCCTGCAGTATTAGAACTCCTAACTGCAGGTGTATCAGGCTTTTTATTCGGAGTAACATATAGATATGCAGTCAGAGATGATGATAGCAATGCTCAGTTAAGGGGAGGCGTTGTTGCAGCATTCGGACTTGTTAGAGGTATAGCAGCAGCATCTTCTGTTTTATTGTTACCAGATGATGATATGATTGGGAGGGGTGCACTAGCAATGGGTGAGTCTATGTTGTTGTTTGCATTTGCAGCAGTGGCAGTAGAGGCAGGGTTTAGAATGAATTATGTGAAACAGAAGAAAATGTAACAAGGGAATGTGGTTGAACTAAATGCACTGCTTGCTTGGTTATTAGTAGTATCACTAGCTGTCTGTCTTTCTTCGTAGGAAGTAACGCATTGACCATTTCCGTTGCAGGTCAACAAGCACTATGCTACTCAAGTAGTGATCCGATGGAATATAACACTGTCCCAGACAGCTACTTCATGCAAGAGAGGATCAAAGTCATCCCATTTCAGCTGCGTTTGAGGCATAATGGTGGGGCGTCTCGGTTGGCAAATTGCTTGGACCCTGTTCATCTCTCCCTTATGGTCGCAGAACCGTCTTCGCATCTATCAATCAGCTATTCTAGCATATGGTGCAGTTACAGTCGCTATCGGTGCCTTTGTAGCAGTTAAAGCTGCAGAGGGTCCTCTTTACACTGTCGGTGCATTACAAGCCTACATAAGAATGACTATTGTTTGTTCTACTGCTCTAGCCTTTTTCAATCCCATGCTCTTCATTGCACTCACCGACTACACCAGCCATTACCAACAACAACTGTTGCCCTCTTTCTCTCAATAAAGGCCCACCAACAAAATTAAAATTAAAACATTCTCTTCTTCTTAAATACTACTTTTATTATTATCGGTATTTTGTTTTGATTGATTCAACAGACTTTCTATAAATTGCCTGCTTTGTGCCAATACTGCATCTCTTTTTACCATTTCCTTCTTCAATGCTGCCAATTCAGCCTCTAGTTCTGATCCATTTCTAAATCTACCACCAAAGAAATCATCAGAATCTTTGCTTTCACCAATAGCTGCAAGTTCTTCTTGTGCCGCTTTCAATTTAATTTCAGCTGCTGCTGCTTTTGCATCGCTCTCAGCAGCTGCCAATTTTGCTGCTTGCGCTTCTTTTATCAATGCAGTTATATCTGGGTGTTCCTTTTCTTCTTCTTCTTGTCGTTCTTTGATTTGTAAAGCTGTAGCTAATTGTGACTTGACATCATCAAGCTCATCTAATAATGCCTCAACATCTGCCTCTGTTATTCCATCTGTAGTACCGGTGCTGTTAACGTCTTGTTGCTGCTGCTGCTGGTGGTGCATCTTTATCTCAGCCAAGGCTTGCGCCTGCTCTAATATCTCCTTAGCAGCAACAACCTCTGCAGCAGCCAACTTATAGACCTCCTCTGCCTCGCCGACATCAGCCAATGCCTCTTCTAATTCCTTGAATCTAGCGGCAGCAGATTGTAGCTCTTCCTTCCTCAACTCTTCTACTTTTGCCAATTGTTGTTGAAGGTTTTGCATCTCCTCTCTTCTCAACACTTCAACCTTGGCTAATTGTTGTTGAAGGCTCTGTAGCTCTTCTTCTTTCACCGCTTCCACCTTGGTCAATTGTTGTTGAAGGTTTTCCATTGCTGCAGTACGTGCCTCCAGCTCTGCTTTTAAACTGCGAGTTGCTTCGGTTTCCCCTCTCAACAACTGCTGTCTTAGCTCTTCAGGACTACTTCTACCACCACTGCCACCACTACCAATAGCTCTAACACCACATGTTTTATTAATTTTCATTCCAACGCTTACCACACTTGGTACATTTATAAAACACAGTTGCTGGTTCATCAGCTGACCTGATCTGTACTTCCATGTAAAAGGCTTCATTGTGGCCACATTTAGGGCATATGGCCTCTGTCTTAGCCCCGCTTTTCCAGGAGTCTTCACCAAGAACATCATCTACCTCCTTTTTCTTTAGTGTTATAGAGGTGGAGATCTTTCTGTCAATGTCGTAGTAGTACGGACAGGTCTTGCAGGTATATGAGTGATGAGAACCGAGAAAAGTGACTGTGTGTATAGAGGAAGGGGAGGGTAGGGGGGTGATGGTATAGAGGAGGAAGGGGAAGAATGGTGAGCTACAGCTACAGCTACAGCTACATCCTTATTGGTCCGCTGGCATCTGATGGATGCACAGGACTGTGTAATTCTGGGAAACCGACTTACTATGAAGGAGATTGCCACACGTAGGACAAAATAAGGCCATCAGTCTGTGGCGAAGCACTAGTTTCTGCAGCTATATGTTTGCTGCAGCAAAGATTGGATGATATAGGTTTAAATAGCTATGCTTCTGAAATTAGCGTTGTAGATCAAGCTCAGCCGACTTTTGAGTAGCGGATAAGATATCTAAAGGTATGCATCATGCGATGGATATGGGTGCAACATGTAATGAATGCTTCCCACCGTCTTCTTCCACTCTGCGGTCGCCATCCCCTGCCACCCCAACGACACATTCAAATCCTTCCTTCATTCAGGGTACATCTAACTCACTCTCTGCATACGTGACCCTTGTACTGACTCCTCTTACTGGCATGAAGAGATTATGATGATGCCTAATAAGCAAGTTTTTGTCCTGATGACAAGACCAAGCTCTCCCCTCCCCCTTGTTTCGAAACCCCGTTTTTCCCACTATCGCCCCTCACCAGTGTCTCTCTCCTCCCAGAGTACAAAATGCTCTTCTTCCTTGCGAATATCCAGATGACAATGTTTAAACCCATAATATACCAACAATAGCAATCTTATCATACCAAAATGCATGACAATCCCACGTCATTGGGGGAAGAAGAGGGGATTAATTCCTCGGGGATCAAGGACCTAGGTTTTGACGTCCTAGAATCCATCTTATCTAAAATGCAACTAACAGACCGCGTAGCCCTCACCGGAGCATGCAAGAAATGGCACCAATTCGGCATATCCTGCCCATCCCTCTGGGACGACATCTCCTTCTCCACCACCGACCAGACCAAACTCGCCTCCTTCGCTGCCTGGCTCTCCACCAGGAAAGCGGTCAACCGCCTCTCCATCAACATAGAAGGCATGCCTGCCCCTCTTGCTAGAATCATCTACACAGGTATCATCATCCCTGCCCTCCCTCCCATGTTGGTACATTTCCAAATACGCCTTCATAGTACCCTAGAGCTGGGTCCCCCCCTCCCTACCCTCTCTCATCTACAGACATTGTCTTGTGCTGCTGATGTCATACATATACCCAACACATTGGGATCTCTACCCAGCTTGACTTCTTTATCACTAGGATCTTTCAACAATAATAATGCAGCAGCAGCAGCAGGTGTGTATGTTGATGATAATAATAATAATAATAGTAATCAATACAATAACATGAACCATCATCATAATGTAGTAGTGCCACATCAGCTACTATGTGGCCTGCGGTGCTTTCCTAAATCCCTCACCAAACTTTCCATTGGCAACTGCCACCCCCTCTTCCGCCTCCCCAATTGCCTAGAAGCCTGCACCGACCTCCAGTCCATCACCCTCAGCAGAGTCACCCCCAACCGAGGGTATGCACTATCAGACTGGGTCTCCCCCGTATGGCTACTTCCCCACCTCACTTCACTGGACCTCTCTGCAGGGGAGTGGCACGCTGTGCCTCAGCAATTATCTCGACTCACTATGCTACGTACACTCGTCATCAGTGACTCTATGTTGTGTCCAGAAGAGTTCAGTGGGGCGATCCCTCCTCTCCCCGTGTCTATGCATCCTATGATGCAGTTGGGGATGTTGAGGGTGTTGGATATGAGGGGGTGTGGGTTGGGGGTGATTGATGATATAGGGGGGATGATGCAATGTATGACTGCATTGAAGACATTGTATTTAGGAAGGAATCCTCACCTGATCATTCCTAGATTTTCACTAGAACAAGTGCAAGGGAGAAGGGAAGGAGGAGGAGGGGGAGGAGGAGGAGGAGGAGGAGAGGATGATACACAAGCATCATCATCATCATCGTCATTGATGTGGTGTCCTGCATTAGAAAACTTAGAGATAGATGCCAAGGCAGCCATTGCATCACCCGGATTCTCCATGTTGAGCCATTTGAAGAGAGTAGCTTTCACCCCCTCTACCCCAGCTGACAACCATAATAATGTTAATTGTGATAACAATAATAATGGAGGTCAACATCTATGTAGTATGTTGATGTTGCTAGATAATCTAGAAGACGTATTATTTTGTACGCACACTCTAGATAGATTGAATCTAGGTGAAGGAGGAGTAGCAGGGCTTATCACATTATCTCAGTATAAGACAGGGTTGAGAATTAGGTTTGGACAGGGTAATGTTGCATTGAGTAAAGCTGACTTTTAAATAATGCATTTTGATAGATGAAGATGAATATGGAGAGAGAGAGAGAGAGAGACAGATTTCTGACAAATTTTACAAAGACGACGCGCATTGAGTTTTAACACGGTGATAGGTAGTTGTACAAATAGATTCATTCATTAAGTCTTATATCTCTTCTCTCTCTATTTCTGTTTGGCATATATGCATGAAAATTGCCACAAGAAGGGGCCTATTGTAAAAAAGCAAGGCAAACTTCAAAAAACAATCACTCAAATAGTCAGTTCTTATAGTTTTGGGGGAAAACATCGTATGGTATCTATTCACTTCTCCTGAGATTGGAAAATATCAAAAGCACTTTCTTGGTGAAGAAAATTTAACGATTCTTCTTCTTCTTCTCTGAAAAAACAACAACATTTCACAACATCATCCCTGTATCTAAATCTAGGAGTGCACAACTTCATTCCTAACAACATTGCCACTACTGTTCCCATTGCTATTATCACCATGAGTTCCTACCATTGACATTGCAGCTAGTCCACCACACAGCTCATTAGTCCCATCAGTAGTAGTATGTTGACGTGCAGATACAGGTCTGACTGCTCTGATCACAAATCTATCTCCTCCTCCTTCCTCATTATATTGATCCTGCTGACCATTCATCCCATCACTACCATTGTTAAAAATATTGAGAAGAGGTATTGTATAATCTTCCCCATTGTTATTATTAATATGGCCTGGTGGTGCTCTTGGTGTATGTCCTGCAATGGACACTGATATACTGCTATTCCTCTTTGTCATAATGCTAGGAAGTGCATCTACAATAGTTGTAGTTGTAGTAGAAGTAGTAGTAGTACCATCTCCACTCATAGAACCATCCTTTGCAGTCATCGCAGCCATCATCGTTAGCTGAGCTCTAACTTTAGCATCAGCCAACAAATGATATGCAGCACTCAACCCATCAGCAGCTCTCAATCTCAACGATCTCCACACTGCATTTCTATCATACCCCAGTCCTCCCAGCTGCTGCATGACTTCCTGATCAGGCACTGGCGCCCCAGTAGCAGGGTCCACCTCTGACCTCAACAGCCCACCCGGGCCCATCCCAGGGGGCACCCATCTATCGAATGAAGCCAACCAGGGATGCACCCATATCTCAGCCAATGTGATTCTTGCTTCAGGGTCCACAGTCAGCATCCTCTGGATGAGATCACGTGCAGAAGAGGAGATGGCAGTGGAGGGAAACTTGAATGATCCAGCCAAGATCTTCTCAGACAGTAGTTTCTTCTCCTTGGCATGAAAGGGGAGGTAGCCTGCCAACATGGCAAACAACACAACTCCCAAGCTCCACACATCAACTGGTGTAGCCAAGTAGTCCATCCTTCCAACAATCTCAGGAGCTGCATAAGATGGAGATCCACAGTGACACTTTAGCATCTTCCCAGAGGCATAGTACCCACACAATCCAAAATCAATCAGCCTAGCTCCATCCTGTTCGTCTAGCAGTATATTCTCTAGCTTGACATCTCTGTGCACGATATCCCTCGCGTGACAGAACTGAAGTGCGTGGAGCATCTGTTGAAGAATGAGACATGCTTCATCTTCAGGCAGACGACGAGAGTTTCTTACGTGATCCAACAACGACCCTCCTCCACAATTCTCCATCACCAAGTACAGCACATCAGGTGTCTCTACACATTGCAATACACGGACAATAGCCACATGATTACTCAGATTACGCAACACTCTACACTCTCTATCCACTCTATCTCTGTCTTTGGGGTCCTTCAGTCTGCTTTTTTCTATTATTTTCATTGCTACCATTTCCCCAGTAGCTTCATGTAGTGCTTTACGCACTGTACAGAACCCTCCTCTTCCTAGTACTGGGCCCAGGATGTATCCGGGGACACAATTGAAGGAGTCGGGGAAGCCTCGGTATGGGAGGGCGGCATAGGGGGCGAATTCAGCTGCACAACTGGGAGGTATAGTGGTGGAGGTGATATTATTATTATTATTATTATTATTAGTGGTGTTAATCATCTCCATCATCATTGCAGGATGTAATGCTGATACTGCCCTTCTCATATTACTACTAGCGGTAGTACCGATGGCTTTACTGGTGTTGGTATGCTCTCCATCACCTCCCACTCCCACTGCTACTGTCAAATGATGAGGATCCTCACTAGTACTATTATGATATATATTGCTGATGGGAATATACACGTTGTCGTTTTGGTCGCTGTTGTTAGTATCGATGCACATTGTTTCATTCCTTGTTGTTGTAAGAATTGCACTCTTCATTATGTTTGTAGGATTAGAGTTGGTGATGGTACATTGTTGCTGCTGCATAGTGGTCGTATCAGTAGCAATAGTACCACTGCAATGATAATTCATACCATTATTATTGTTATTCATCTCTCTGGTGGATAAGACTGAGGAAAGAGCATCCGTTGACCCAGCACCATGAGAGAACACCATCATTGCAGAGGAGAAGGAACCCCCTCCCAACATACTATTACTATTGAGGAGGAGACTGTGGTTATTGTTGTAATTATTAGGGCGAAGGAATTTGCTATTTTGACGGTACCCTACTAATCTACCATCAGTGTTGAAAATGGGGAGACTTGGTGGTTGGAGTTGTTGATTGACGACGGCAGTGATAGTAGGAGTATTCTGTTGTTGTTGATGATGGTGGTAGGTGGGCGATGATGATGATGATGAGCTGGGTGAAGATTGAGATTGCGTACTGGTGGATGATGATGATGCACCACCCATCCTTCCTGCTCCTCCCCTGCTACTGCCTTGTGTGCCTGCATCTGTCACGCTTTCCAATTGTCCTGCTGCTATGGAAGCAGGGCTTGGTTGTAGGACACTTCTATTGAAGTTTACAGACGCATGGGAGAGTATAGGGGCTGTTGTAGCAGTAGCATGAGTAGTGGTGGCGTCCATCGGGTGTGGTATGGTGGGGGCAGAGAGGAGAGGGATGATATGGGTGTGGCAAGATATTGTGTCCTCTGATGAGCCTAGTTTGTTGCTGTCTCTACGTATGAGGGCAGTGAGGGATCCAGAAGAGTGCATTCTCTTGAAGCCAATGGGCTGAGGAGGCGGAGTGCCTTCTGTAGTGGGTGGAGACGGAGGGAGAGACACGGAGGTGAGTAGGAGGATCAGGAAATGTGTAAGACGTATGCGGTATTATGAACCTTGCCGTGCATAGGAAAGGTCTCCTTGATGTCAACTGTCACGCACGAGTTGAATGGAACGTAAGAAATTACCTTTGCTGTCGACCATTTCTTCAACTGCCATTTGCCAATTCCCTTTTTTAAAGACACCTGTGGTCTAGATAGACCTAGGAGGTCTTGGATTCCATGTGTTATATATAAGCTATTAGAACCGGGTCTTAACAAACACTAAGGAATAAAATCGCAGATGAAAATGTCATAGATAATTCCAAAGCTTCACTAAACCCAAAACCTAAACGTAGCTGGGCGAAACTGTGTAATATTAAAACTTTTAATAACGATTACTTGACGAATACATCATGAGGATGCTGTCAATATCACCAATTTCGCCAGAAAAACCCTCCAACATCACGTTCCAACAGAACTTGGGAGAATCGCAGCACCCAGATTTGATTTGCTGGTGTGCTATGCACGGTCTCTCTCTCTCTCCCCCTCTCTTCTTCTTCTCTGTCTCACAGCATATTACACCCTGTACTCTTTCAATCCGTACATCACAGCTGCAATAGTAACAGCCCTATGAACTACTTCTTCCCCTTCACCTCCTTGTTTCTTCACTAGTTCTAAAAACCTATTCCACAATAACAACAATTGCGTGAAACATGCCTGCAACAACGTCCTTCCAGCCCCTCCTCCTCCTCCTCCAAAATCTTTATTCACACGTGTATTCATATCCCTCACTATACTCTCCCATCTCTTAGTGAAATCAGTAGCTAGAGGAGCTGCTTTACTGGGCTCATACCCAGGTATCACAACCGTACCGCTACCACTTGCTGCTGCTGCTGCTGCTGCTGCTGCTGCCTCTCCCTTGGTAACAAACACCACCAACTGAGGCAATGCAGCTTCCAACTGCTTATCCACGTATAAAGATGTAGCTCTCGACAATGGTTCCTCAAATTCTTTCAACACAGCTGCTCCTTTTACTCCCAATGGTCTCCCATCTCCTCCCCCTCCCCCTGCTCCTCTCCATGTCAGTGATCCAGGTGTGGAAGGCAGCCCCTTTGTCCCCGCATCTTTCAGTACATTCACGATATGTGAAAAGTTAACTATCAAGAATGCAGCTCCTCCACTGGGTGATTCAACATGTGTCCTACTTATAGCCAGTAACTGATCAGTCACTCGGTATCGTAATTGCTCAATGTTGGTATCCAGAGGGCTATTGTAACTGGGATCGTCTGCATAGAGGAGGAGGGTGGATGCCATGAGGTGGGCGTATCTATCTGTCATTATATGCACCACTGGTTGGTGTTGATGATGATGATGATGACTTGGCATTGGTGGTAGTAGTAGTAAGGCCTTGTTCGCACCACCACCAGTGATAGGAGGAATAGATGCTAGTTGAGTGTCAAAGACTGCCTTCAATCTAGGCCACAATAATAGAGTTATTTTATCAAAATAAGAGTCTAGCGCAGGATTATGTTTCCTTGCCATTACCAACGCATGCTCCCTTGTTATACGTATCGCCAACATCAATGCCAGGGGATCATTCAATTCCTGTATATCAGCTCCAATGCTGCCTTCCAGGAAACCCAGCGCTGGTCTGAAGAGTTGAGAAAATATGGACCCTCCTTCTGAAGGGCCCCAGAATTCTCTGCAAAACAGATACTCATGGGCGGCTGCGTCCATGAGGAGGGAGTTTAGGGATCTGAAGAGAATTTCAAAAGGAAATTTCATCTTTTGTGATTCTACTGCATGTGGGACTATAGGGGGTGCTTCTAGTTGGGTGAGCACTGATGATCTGTCTCCCAATGCATATACCTCTCCACCTCTTGATGATGATGATGATGATGATGATGATGATGATGATGATGATTGTTCCTTGGTGTTCCTGGTGCTAGTAGTGGATGCCGATTGAAAGAATGATGTAAAGGTTGATGCTGATGTTGCTAATGACGCAGATACACTACTACTACTACTACTACCACCACCACCACCACTAGTACTACTCGTTGATATTGGATCAGGTGCACCAAGTAAATCAGTAGGGCCCCCTACTATATTTTCCTCCAACTGCTCCAATGCAGCCCAATAACTGCGGAACAAATCACCAATCTTCTGAGATACCTTGTCCACATACCCTGACCTTACTTCTACGTATATCTGTCCTCCATGTTTTTGTAGAAAGCTCGCCATGTTGTGGTACCTCAGCATGATGTTTTGTTTAATTTGGAGGTTGGTTCTTGGTCTCCTAAAATCCCATATTTTTTCTAACAAGAACTCTCTACATCGACCTACTGCTTTTAGTCGTAGCCTTTCTAGTTCAGGGGATATGTCTCTGTATGCAGCACTGCGACGGGTGGCTTCGTCTTGAAGAACAAAGTCTAACTTGTCGGAGAGATCGTTCAAGTGGGTGGAAAATTCCTCTCTACTCATGTCTCCTTCTACAATGGCGTGGATGAGAGATGGTTGAAGAGTTAGTTTGGATACCATGTCTGAGAGACCAGATTGTAGGGATCTACGGTTCTCCAGTTTCTGACTGATTTCCTGACTTTGGTCTTGAATTGATCTAATCTCGCTGCTAATGTTGCCCAAGTCGTTGGCAAACCTTCCCAATAGATCTTCCATACTGCCTAGTACATCGTCACATTCTTTGATTTGTTTATGTAGGGATAGAAGGTTTTGAGATTCTGCTATGTAGGCTTGAATGGCCTGGACCTCTGCTGACTGCAGCTTGTCTTCATATTCCCTGCTGAAATGGATGGGGTCGGCACCCTGGTTGAGAATGGCGTCGAGAGCGGCGCTGTCTATGAAGTTGTCTAGGTCTTGCTGAAGAGAGGAAATGTTGACTGTGTCTGATGTGATGTTGATGTCGTCTAGGTTGAGAGGGCTTAACCCTTCTGATAACGAAGCAGCGTTGTCATTGGTCTGATCTAGCGTCCCCATGGTTTTTAACGCGCCTGAGAAACTCAATCTAATCATACAGTCTCATACTACCCATTTGAGAGTAAAAAAGGCAAGACGGTTCATCTTGAGCAAGGTATTTATGAATTCCCAGTTCTCTCGTCGTCGTCGTTCAGACTGTGAGAGCGAGCGAGGACTGATGTGACTGCTGTGTTTTGGTAATGCTCATTATTCTGAAGAGCCTTAATGGTTGTTCCTACTAGTAAAAAGTTATCAAATGAACATACAGGAGCAGGATTAACGCAATGCATTGCCTGATACAAAGCTGGAGCAAGGTAGTCTGACGCTTTCAGTCACTGAGTGATATGGCTCCGACATGATTGGGCCTCCGGTAATTTAAAAACAGAGGTGCAATTTTCCCACCAGCAGTTATTGTTCGATCAATTTAGCAATCAAAGTCACGTATCTCAATTGACAGAATCGACTAGTGAGCTGATAAAGAGGTATTAAGGCTCGATTTTGAACAAAAATAACAAAAATGGACGACTTTGGAACGCAAGACATAGAAAATGAGCTCTTCGGCAGCATGAATCCCTCTGGAACGAGTGATGCAGAACTCTTAAAGCACGCCTTATTAAATGAGAAGGCCAGTCCAGATGTTTTAGCATATGACAACGATCTGATCACTAGAATAGAGTCCCACATAGACTACCAGGTGTGTTACTTGCAATCAAATCACTCCATAACAACCCCATTACAACCCCATTATCCTTACTAAACCTCCCTCCCAATTCCACAGGAGGAACAAACAGAGCTCATGTCTGGCAACCCTGACATGGAAATCCTCCGCACAATCTACGCCTCAGAAGTCTCTCGCGTTCGCTACCTCCTTAGATCCTATCTCCGCACCAGACTCCTCAAAATAGAAAAACACGTTATGCACATCTTAGACAACCCATTACTACAATCCAGACTCTCAGAAAAAGAAGCCAGCTACGCTAGAGAGTATTTCCTCCTCATTGGTAATCATTTCAAAGCATCCATTGCCACCCACCTCCCAGATGCCTTCTCCTCGCTAGTCAGGCAGGCCAGTGCTCACCCTAACAAAGATATGATCCCTACTCCTGACTTGAATAAACATGTTTTTTGTCAAGTAGTGGTAGACCAGGGTCCCGTGGTGGTTGATGAGCAGACGGGGGATACTGCAGATTTCAACAAGGGAGATGTATTTGTGGTAAGGTATAAACCTATCAAGGAACTAGTAGAAAATGGATCAGTTAGACTTATTTAGAGATAGATAAAAGTATGTATTGCTTTACATTAACCCTCCTTTCTCCCATGTGTGTGTGTGTGTGTGTATGTGTGTGAGAGAGAGAGAGGGGGGGGGGGGGGGAGGGAGAGAGAGAGAGAGAAAGAGAGGAGCACAACTCCCTACAGCAAGGAAAAATAAACTCTTCCAAGGAGGAGCGCTTCCGACCCCAC
>Ga0114919_10000191_pt1 | contig 42722 bp, 33 predicted proteins | sample BlataG_FD_88682 | JGI IMG/M metagenome (GOLD analysis project Ga0114919, IMG submission 88682) | Deep subsurface microbial communities from Black Sea to uncover new lineages of life (NeLLi) - Black_00105 metaG | ecosystem: Environmental > Aquatic > Marine > Oceanic > Sediment | place: Atlantic... | reverse complement strand
GTATATCTATTCCAAGTCCTTCCTCTGGCCTTCGTATTACCAAATTTCCAGGTCCGGGGTCACGTATGTATGAAAACTCATCACCATTAGCTCTAGTAGTAAGTTCTCTTTTATCCGATGGTGGTATTATTGGACCGCCTCCTCCTCCTCCTGGTTCGGGACAAAGATCATTTGTTTGATCACATACATCGTCATCACATAGAACCGTTCGAACCCCTTCGACTCGAAGCCATGCGCCGACATATTCGTCAAAGATCGCAATGTCGCCTTCTAACCATATGATTTCACCATCAAGGTTTGTTGCATTGCAACTAGGGACACAAACTCGGTAGAATTCCCCGTGTGTACCTACTCCAGAAACCAAAGATGTGACATTATCAGAGAAAAGAGTATTGTTAAGAGAGTTCCAACATCCTCCATATATTTCAAAACCGGTAGCGTTCCCAGGTTCTCCCTGTGGTCCCTGTGGTCCAGGATCTCCTTGAGGACCCTGTGGTCCCTCGGCGCCGTCTGTACCATTGGCACCCGGTTCTCCTTGTATACCCTGAATACCTTGAGGACCAGGATCTCCTTGAGGACCAGGGTCTCCTTGAGGACCTTGAATGCCCTGTGGTCCTTCGGGTCCAGGGGGACAATCTGTACAATTTGCGTCGATGTCGTCAATAGCGTCGGAATTTTCGAGTATACGTACGTATTGATATATGTTACATATCAATAGACCGATCAATGAAAATACGATCAAAATGAATAGAATAATGAAACACACTCTATATGCGATTATCCTATTATGTATACTATTGGTAAACTGAATATCTTCATCGACGAAACTGACGGGACTTTCTTCATCCTCTTCACCCGCTCCGATTCTTCGGTATTGATTAATATACCTTCGATTTCTTATCCTATTGTAAGGTACATCAAATGGAGAATCCATATATATGTTCTCCTATACAATTAACCATATGACACATATGTGTGTATAGATAGTTACATTTTTTTTTATCCCTCCCCTTTTACCCAAGAAAAAAAAAATTGTATATACCCTCATTGATGATGTTCATATAGTAAAGATAATATATATTAAAGGATGGAGGTCCGACATCGAGGAGGAAGAAGATGGAGAAGAGGAGATATAATGATGGAAGAATTTTCAAATCCCATTCGTATCGGACATGATGTTCAAGGACTGTCTTCAGAAGAACAGTTTGATTTACTTAACGACCGTATTCAGACAATGAAGTACAATTTCTGGGCGACGTGTGCCATCGTGACCATTTTGTTCGGCATGCTATGTATCTTTTGCCTTGGCTCATACGTTTACATATGGTTACATGGACACGACGAATTTAGCAACCTCGAAAAACGTATCGAAGCGTTGAATTTAACGGGACTCGACGATTTTGATCCCGAAGGTCTATGCACTTTATTGGAAGAAAACATAGAGATCGATTGCCTTAAAGACGTTATAGGTACAGGAGCGAACGATGGGGATATATTAACGTACGATACGGGTGGAACGAATTGGATGCCTATGCATCCTGATGATATCTGTCCTTCGGCTTGCATCAATGGCACGGATGGTGATACAGGTCCTCCTGGAACGGACGGCGTTGATGGTATCAACGGAACGGACGGCATTAATTGTTGGGATTTGAATGAAAACGGAGTATGTGATTTGGTCGAGGAAGATCTGAACGAAGATGGGGAATGTAATGTTACGGATTGTGTTCCATCTGCAGTGAATGGAACACAAGGTCCTGAGGGTCCTGAGGGTCCTGAGGGTCCAGAGGGTCCTCCGGGTCCAATCGTCCCTGTATGCAACTTTACCGATGTAGACTGTGGTTCCGGGCCAGAGGATTGCAGCATACTAAAATACGACAATGTAACATCGACTTGGAATTCCGAACTTCTATCTTTTAGTGATTTGAGTGGAGACGCTTGTCCAGCTATGGGAACGTCCTCGATAGATTGCTTGGTAGATGTGGAAACTCCTTCTCCATCCACAGATTCGTTCCTCCAATACAATGGATCAGTATGGAAGCCTGGAAGTGTTGACTTTGAAGGTTTTGTCGCCGACGTTTGTATAGGCAACATCGATAATTTAACATTGGATTGCCTCAATGGTGTGGACGTTGGAGGTGCCACCTCAGGCGATGTAATTCGATTCGATGGATCTATTTGGACAGACGGCGAACTGTCGTACGACGATTTGGGCGGAAGTGCAGAAGGGTCAAAAGCGATAAAGGGAATTGGTGGAGGCGTGCATTTCAGCAGTTTGAATGACCAAACCCAGATCTTGAATCCTACCGTACTGGGAACGGTGAATTTTACCGGCGGAGAAGCGTATCGAGTTACGGGTACGTTGGATGATCTGAATGGGAAAGTTGTCATTCCATACATTGGAAAGGCGCCTGGAGAATATCTTTTTGAAGCATTTTATTACCATGCTGGATCTCCCAACGTTGTAGTCAGTTTCTATGAGTACACGATAGCCCAGATGAATTCGGGGTCGGCTACAGGGACATTGATTGGAAGTTTCACGACGGATGCTGCACCGGGGTATGCAGATACTTTATTTCTCATAAATGCCACGGCCTCTCCAGCTGTATGGATTCCACAAACTACTACAGATAATGTATATCTGAAAGCGCTCCTGTAAAAACGGAATACACTATATAGAAACAAAAAATAAAAACTTATCACCAATCCATACATTCCAGCTCAGTAGAGTATCCTTATGCACATTTTTTATATATAAATATATTATCCATCAGATACTCTACTAAACCGAAATGTGCGGATCGAGTGATAAGTTGTTCTAATCGAGAGTAGAACATACATATAAAATACAAAGTAAAAACATATTATATTAAAAATTATGGGAATTTATACAATGAAAAATAATTGGGTCATTCTTTCACATCCGGATGTTCTCAGATAAACTTAGCGACGATCTTTTTCATAGATTCTTTCAATTAGATAATTATGGGGGAAATATTTTGCATAATGTTTTGCATTCGGTTTGGAAAGTAGAACATTGGACTTTTTCCTCTGAACTGAAACAAATAACTCCTTACGAAGGCGTTACCTCTTTGATTCATTGTGAAGACGTCACCTTTTCGCGTGTTGTGTGGAATAAACACCGGTTTAGAGTGGGTATAAATCTTATGCCCGAAGAGATGGAGAATGAACTGCATTGTCGAATTAAATTCGACAGTGTGATACAAGAGTTAGCCAATTCACTGGCGCGTAAAATGTTGATCTATTACGCATACAAATACTTTAAAACCCGACGAGAGTTTTGGAATACGTTTCTAACTCTATGCGCGGCCCAACGAGACGAATCGTGTATCGATACATTTGGTACATTACCCACGGAAATATTGGCTTATATTTCGATAGAATCTGAAACACAAACGATATGTGGGATAATGGGCATGGAATTAATGTATGGGATACCCTTCTTAGCCTCTCGATTGGAAATAGAGAAAATGTTCTATTCATCCAATCTTGGTTATTCAATCACTCCAATCATAGAACCATTTAACCGATATATTGTTCACTGTAATGTGGAAATGTTTACCCCCAAAACCATGGAGGACCATCGCCGTATCGAGAAAATATACAAATAAACTTTATTTCATCATTCTAAAGCCACTTCCTCGATGTACACGTTATCCGCAATGACACAACCCTCGATCGTATGGGGTTCAACCGTGCGTGCATAGTAGTGCAATGTACACTCGATGCCTTTGAAATACCCAGGTAAATCAGGTCTAGTACAGATACAGTTTCCTTCCGTGGGGGTCTGCTTCTCGACACAGTATGTTTTATGAAGTTCTTCTCGGACCTTGTTGACCCAATTTTCGGCATCTTCTTTCCATTCAAAGAACTTTTCCCCATGGTCGGGAGTATCGACTCTGAACATACTTTGTGTAAAAGAGAAAAAAATGAAATGGTCGAGATGTTTGCAAATAAACAACTTTATTTTTAAGTTTTTAATGGATAGATGAAATGAAAAATAGATAAGACGTGGCAAATAGCAAATTAGCGAGAATCTTTAAAGCAATTATAAATTCCCATGTATCCATTAATATTCGCCAAAAGAAACTCCCCATTTGTCCTTCAGATTGACGTCTGCATCTACGCTCTATGTGGAAACATTTGTATTTACGAAAGAATTTTACACTGGAAACTCTTCGTCTAAATACAAATGTTTCCACATAGAGCGTAGAAACTGATGGTTTTCCGTCAACTCTCGTTTGCTCTTTATCTTTGAAAGGACGTCTCCTTCCGTAGGTGGTGCACAATCCTCGATGATTAGGTGATACCTTTTATCCAACTTTTGATATCGAGGATGGTCTTTAATTTCTTCGAGAAGGGTGGAAATCTTCCATGGCTGTGTCCTTCCCTTTCGCGTACGCTTTTTCGGAGAAGGAAGAACTTCTTCTTCTTCAACTTCTTCTTCTAAACGCTTCAATTGGTACATTTGTCGCCCTCTTTTCCCTGGAGAATCTCTATAGAATCGAACAAAATCTTCTCCCGCAGGTTTACACCAATCACACCAATACGCTTTGGTTTTTCCTCCATCAACTTCAAAGACCCATCGAGGAGGTTGGTTGCATCGAGGACCTACATATATACAATCTTTATCCTCGATATCGAGACCTCTTCTTCGGCATTCTTCTGGGTCCTTAATGTGCGCATGACATTCAACTTCCATCGAGTAGTAAAATGAAGAGAGAGAGAGAGAGAGAGAGAGGTTCATATATTTATTTTATACAAAAGTATAAAAAAAAAATAAAAAGAATTTTTATGTTTCTCTCTTCCTCTCCCCTTTTCCTAACCCATTCAATGAGTACAGTCTTCGTGAATAGAGAAGAAGAAGGAAAGAAAAGGGCGAAATTAAACTTTATTCTTACAAACTACCGTAATATGCATCTATGACGATCTCATCCATTTCGTAGACGCCTAGATCGGAAAAATGATTTTGTATCGCAGTTTTAAGTTTATCCGGAATGTCGCCAGGTTTCATAGCGTTTCTACATACCAATTCTGACCAAGCAATGTATCCGTTTACTTGAACGAGATTACATCCTTTGGGAGGATTCGTTAGGAATTCCTTCGTATTGGACCATTTATCTCCAATTTCGATGACACGAACACCAAATGATTTTTCCTCGATTTCATTGGCTTTCTTCTTCATACGAATCAGATTGGACAATGATTTGTCGTCACTGACTTCACGTACGGTATCGGCCACATCTTTTCCAAAATGCACCAATATATCTTCGTACGTCGTGTCTGTATCGTTGATCGCGTCATGCAGAACGGATGCAGCGAGAACCATATCATCCTCGATTCCATGAGAAAGCAAAAAATTCATCACTTCGATGGGGTGTGAGATGTATGGATCTCCTTGACTATTCTTACGTTTTTGATCTCCATGCTTCTGTGTAGCATATTCAATAGCAAGGTCGAGGAAAAACGAGTATGTGATCATCATTAGAGAAAAGTGGTGTAAATGTAAGGGGAAAAACTTCATTTATTCTTTTTTTTTTTTTAAAAAAGAAGATCAAAGTCTTCCTTGATAGTCAATGCTTTCATGGACTGGACAGGGACGATTTCTACGTAATTACTTTTTCTTTTCAGTCGAACTAGTTTGGCATATGCACGATGTTTCGCCTCTGACGGATTGTATTTGTCTAGACGTATTTCTTCTTCTCTTCTACCCTTCTTCCAAGTAGTTGGTACGGGCAGAGGAGAGCCCGATCTGGGCGGATTTTGAGGGAGTATACCCATCACAAGACGATCCATTTCACGTTCGATTCTATCGATAATCTCCAACGCGGTTTCTATGCGTATGAGTCTAGAATCGAAAGCGGTCTCAAACATCGTCAGTTTCCTGGCGACTTCTTCGAGATGACCTTTGTATTTCTCATCCTTAAATTCTTTAAGATAATCCGCACGACTTGGTAAATTATCGGATTCTACCCACCATGTATTGGTGGTGCTGTCCTTCCAGAATTTTGAACCTCGAATGTATACACGTTGGTAATCTTCTTTAAGGTCAGCGCCTCGCATTGGGTCGGGACTTCGACCGATGAGTTCCCAAATCGATAAACAAAGATTATCAAAGGTACCAACTGTCATTGTCTTGTTCATGTATCCATCGAAGTCTTCTTGATACGTAGGTGAACCTACCATGTCATCGTTTACTTTCCTAAGAAAAGTCGTAACGAAATATCGAAATGCCCAAGAAATGGCATGGTGTCGAATCGTTTTAGTATCGATTTTCCTAATGGATACGGGAGTTGGTATAATACCCCCCGGATCTCCGATGAGTACGGCCCTTTCGCTATGAATGTGTACTTTCTCCGCAGTAATAGCCGCTCGAAACCGAGAGTGCATAATTTTCTTCTCGATATTCCTCATTTCTGTTTCTTTGAGAAACCGTAAGGAAGATTCAGCGGTTGTAATCGCTCGACCGATATTTTCGTCCAAAGTATCATTTAAGATACTTTGAGGCCATCTTACTTTTGAGTTGAGGTAATTCCAAGCAACATTACCAAACACAGGACTTTTTCCTTTGATACTAGATGCCCAGGATAATCGATATATCCAGTCATAACGACCCGTCGCACGTTCATTTCCATTTCGTTCAAGGGATTCCATCATTTTTTCGACAAAATAACGTAGTACACTGTCAGTAGACCCTGTAGGGTGCGATACAGGAATGTATACAGGCGAGCGAACTCTGTTGATTCTACTAGCATACGAAGTGATTAATTCCACAACTTCTTGAGGTAAGGCGTATGCAGGCGCTGGTCTGGACGGATCGAGAACACTTGTTCCTTTTGCCAACGCAATACGAAATTCTCTCCTTCCAAACACTACTTTTCCCTCTTCAAGTTCTTTCTTGAGCTGATTGCTTGCTCGAACGAACGTCACGACATTCTCTACATTGGCAAAGGATTCGATTCCCCTTCTTTGGTCATTGGTCAAACTGGCAAGAATTTCAAACGCCAACGCTTTGTCCTTCATCTTTTGCACGAACATAGAAATGGCCGATCTCCGTGTCTCCAACATCGAGGGTAACCAAAAAATGGCCAGTTCTTCGATCTTGCTTGTAACGTCCCTTATATCTGGGTCACGGTTTGCTAAGTATTGTATGATATGAGCCATCGCTACAACGTCCAATCCTTTGTATCCCTCTTTGAATGATACGGTACGTTGATTTATCTCATCACGGAGGCGATCTCCAAATACATCGAATTCTGCAAGTCCATCTTCCCACTTCGACATATATTCATCTTTTGTTCCTCGCTTAAAGATCTTAGAAAGGCCTTTGAATTTTACCAAACCTCCTTTCTCTTTGATTCCAGCATCAAAATCATCGAACGTTTTGCCCATCCATTTTGCTTCTTCGTTAGGCAATTTTTTAAAGGCCTCCTCTATATCGTCCACGATTTCATTGACGTCATCGGATAATAAGAATCCCCAAGCTCCACTCGCTTTTTTCAAGATGATCTTTCGATATTCTAGTTGTTCTTCTTCGGATAATGTAGAGGTATGTTCCGATTCTTCCGCAGCCATATCTTCGGCCATGTGTATTTCTATTGCATCGAGCATAATTTGAAGACCGTGTAATTTCTTACGATCAGGTTCTTCACCCTCATCATCTCGATCTGAAGGCCTTTTCTTTCCCCTTCCCTCATTACCATTTCTTGACATGTCGAGTGGTTATTATATAAATAAAGTCTACAATTACTTTGACAAATAAATTGTTTTTTTTTTATTTTTTAAAAAAGAAGATCAAAGTCTTCCTTGATGGTCAATGCTTTCATGGACTGAACAAGCGTCTCTTCCTTTGGCTTTAGGCATTTCATCGTCTCTTTCTTTGGATTTGGTCGACAGTTCCATCCAAGACGATCGAAAGCGCGATGTTTTCCTATTCGACTTTCCAACGACATTATTTCCTTAGATTTGAACAATGATAGAGGTCTTTCCCGTCTTTCGGGGTTTTCCGGATTATTACCCTCACACATGTTCTCAATATCCTTCTCGATGCGGTCGATGAGCATCAATGCGTTTTCTATACGATTGATAAAACCATCGTAGGATACCATGAACATCCGAAAATGATCAGATAGTTTTTTCAATCTAGAGGGAGTTTCACTTCCCCCCATTGTAGAAGATGGTATTGGATCGTCTTCATACCATGACTCGACATAAGGATCAGTTTCGTGAAGATCTAGAATCAGACTGTGGTAGTTTTCCTTCTCTGTATCTTCTAGAGAGTATTCCGATGGGAGTTCGATGCTAAGATCATTGTTCAAATCTAAAACGCGATCGATAAGATAAGATCTAAATCTTCCGATGGGCAGGGGAGATGATCGTTTCCAGTAATAATCCTCTGCGCCCTTCTTAACGAAAGGCAACGTCAAAACATACAATGCGACTTTGGCAGTGTAGTTCCGAAACATTTTTCGTGTGATCAAAATTCCACGGCCATCGGTTAAGTACAATACACTGTCATCCATAGATATGAGAGCACTGTGCAGGGGTTTTTTGGCCACAGTGATTTGAGATAAAGCGTGATCGCATACAGCCTTATCAATAGTGGCATCACTTCTTTCGGTGGCTTTACGCTTTTCTTCTATAAATTCTTCTAGACCTTTGCGAAGACTTTCCGCCAAGGTGATTGCATGCGCAATGACTTCGTCCATGTCTCTCTTCAAAACTTTGTTCGGCCATGTAACGTTTTCAAGATCATCTGTAGTTGCGAAAAGAAATTGTTCCGACGGCAACGTGACCATCTCCGTACTACCCGGAAAACGACGATAAGGAACCGTACCGAGACTTTCCCCTTCATGAATCCCAAGTCCGTCAAGAACTACGTTTCCCACGTCGCGATAAAATTCGTACCCTACATTTTCAGATGTATATTCTCCAGCAGCTAGATAAGACGAATATTTGGAGATGAATTGTGCGACCTTTTCAGGTTTCCATTCTAGAATATTCATGATTTGGTCAGTTCTACCGGTTCCAACGAGATATGGTCGCCTAGCATAATAATAGCATAGACGAGCAATGCTAGTGACATAATTACGAGCTTTCGATTCGTTCGTTTCGGATAGAGCATGAGAGAACAGGTTCTTGCTTAAATCTTGATTTTTCCCCGTCACAAAGCTAAGGATAAACGTTGACAATTCAATTGGGAATTGATCGATACGAGGAGCGAGTGTAAATCCTTCCAATTCAGCTCTCTCTGGGTTGAGGATCGCTCTTCGAATCTCGTCGTATCCAGCCCATACACGCTTATCCTTTAGCGATTTTTTCAAGGCCTTGTACCGAGAAATGAATCTCGTCAAAGCTTTAAATTCGCTGAGAGAACTCGTTTTTTTGAGCAGATCTTCACGGGCCATTTTCTTGATAAGTAGGAGCGTGTCGTATTCGTCGGCCCATTCATTATGGACAATGTCGATAAAGTTTTTTCGATGCGCAATTAAATCTTCCAACAGGGGCGCTGTGTTCTGCTTTGCAATTTCCGAGTCCAAACCCCTATATTGTCCCCTACTTTTAGAAATTCGATAGGAAACCAACTCCACAATCTCATCGATTAATACTCTGCGGGACGCACGTTGAATTTCCTGGTGCATATAGTTTTTCCATTTGCCAATCAGTTCCATTGCGTTTTCCACGTATTTCTGTTCTCCAAATACCCTGTATACGTAACTCTTGACCTCGAAATACCAAGGCCCACTTCGAGAAGAATTAATCTTTTTGGTCCCTTTTCTGACAATCCGTATCAATTTTTGATAATCTGAATCGAAAACACGGTATTCGTTCAATTGCTTACGAATGTTTTTCTTCATTTCATCTTCATCCGTGGTAAAAGTGATACCTCCCCAGACATCACTGGCCGTTTTTGCGACTGCGGTTCGATAAGCAGAGAGTTCATCATCCGTAAGGTCTCGTCCCGCACTAACTTCCGTACGCATTCTTTCTCCAAGACCTTCTTCAGTTTCGTTTAATTCGTTTTCCAGTTCAACCAACCTCCTCTTCTTTGGAGGTACACTAGAATCTCCTCCTTCTGCACGACGCTTGTCTCCATAAGGATCATCAGAATTCATGTTGAATATACATTATACTATAATATAACGTTTTGAATATTAAGCTGTAAACTAAAAATTTTTTTTATTATAAGAAGAAAAGCGTAGGTATTCGTGTAGCCGCTAGATGTTCCGCAAAATAGAACAGAACAAGGGAGAAGAGTGTCGTAATCACAATAGGTGTGTTCCCGTAATCCGGTACGAATCGAAGAGAGAATGGGTAAAATATATAGTATATCGATATGACGTAGGTAGCAATGAGAAATATCAAGACCCATCCCAAGAATGCGTACCACATTGCGTTATGCCATCCGCTTCGATGGTACATTTGTGCAATGAAATGGTACGACGTGTTGATCAAGAGGAACGAAACGATCATCAAAGACCCGAATCCAGCAAGTGTATCTTCTCGTGTACTCCACCATGCCAAAAGTGTCGTAATGATAAGAAGTGTCTCAAAACAAAAGTTGATGACGGCCCATACGCGTTGACTTCCCAGTTCGTAATGAAACATTCCTTGTGCATAATGTGGAGGTTCGGGGTTCAGAGATAATAAAAATGGATTAGCGTAGATGTGTTGTCCCGAAGGAATTGTCATCCATCGAGGAGAAGAAATAAGAGAAATGGAGGTTTCCGAAGGTAAAGATTTTGAAGAAGAAGAAGAAGTCCTTTTCACTTTTTCTAACCGTATGGCTTCTTCCTCGCTATGCGTGAGTCCCATCAAGTATTCAAACATCCATTTCGACTGTCTAGAATACCCTTGCCACATCAACATATGGATCAATACGGCAGGTGCTAACATTAAAAGAGTCGAATAAGTAAATACTTGTGCGTAAATGTCTACGGGGGTAAATCCAAGAAGTGCACATCGTGTCCCATCGACCCAAATGGTCACAATAGAAAGTATGCTAATCAATACACATCCTAACATCTTGAATGGACGAAACTTCCATGCAAGACTCCATTCACCTGAAGGCGTACCTTTCCACCACATCAAAAGGAATCCCGATGTTGATAAAATGAATCTAGCGTACTGAGTAAGGTCTTTCTCGACTTTCCAATTAAAGATTTTAACTTGGTTTGTCTCCCAATCTTTAAACACAAAGAAGCTTCTCCATGCAGGCCGACCTATAAATGTCGTGTTTGGGTAGTCCGTCTGTGGAGCGAGTAACAGTTCGGGATATCCCGTATGTGTCGAGGCTACAATATCGTGTCGACGAATACGGGCTTCCAATACGGTATCTTTCGATGTGTTGGTCAATGTCGTAAACTCAAAAACGAGATCAGGCCATTTGTCTCTAGGTGTATCAAAGATGTTTTTTCCATCCGTATAAGCGTCGTATACGGAAGGAGGTACCAAAGTCCTCGATGATTCAAAAGAGAATATCACCGTATTCAATTCTTTGTTTGGTCCTATAAACGCTTCCGTTCGACATAGTCCAGAGAATCCTACATCACATGCAATAGAATTCCGTTTCTGTGCTCGTATTTCCATTCTATTGAACCGTTCGGCATCTTTGACGGTATGTGCTAACCCATCGAGGGAAATCGCTCCACTACCAAACGTGGCTTCTTTCCATACAATCCACAATGGAGACGAAGCCCCTACTCCCAACAAACCTTCACATGTAGAACACCCCAATTCAGATACTCGGACAGGATCTGTAGTAAATGGAAGACGGACTCTCTTTCCTGCAATTATCAATTCGTCCGACCCTCCTCCAGCGGGACTGTATGTACTACTGATTTCTTCGCTATACGGAGAAATTGTCGTCACACCCACACCTTCATAATCTAGGGCTAAACGTAATGTAGTACGCGGTGTCCCGGCTTTCAACTCAACCACATGAATGGAATCTCCTCTAGTTCTCCCTTCCAATCGAGAAGGTATCAACTCTATGAACTGTGAGGCAGTTCCCAGAGTAATGAGGAGAAGAAATAGAAAGAGTACTACTCCTTGCATCTTATACTTCTCTAAGGATATTTATACATACATTACACGGAACCTCCTTCTCTTTTTTTCCCTATTTTTTTAAATGATTATATCCTTAAGTATCGAGCATATATGGTGTATTACACGTTTGAGGAATCAGAATTAGTAGTGATGGAAGGAAGGTCAAATAGAGGAACCGTCTTTATGAATTAAAGTTTACAACTTGTCATTGCGGCGTTCTGCATAATGCGACTTCTTAAAAGCAGGCTCTCCGTTGAGTCCTTTCTCAGGGAAAGGATAGTCTTGAACTTCCAACAAGGAATTCTTGCAGTAACCACAACAAACACCATCCCCAAGGTCATACTTAATAAGTAAGGGACACATCATGCATCTAGGGCCACGTTTCCACATCGGTTTCTCCCTCCATTTCTTGATACAATCTTTGCAAATACATCCAGAATCATAAGCGAGGTCACAACGATTACGTCTTAACGGACGCCAAGTAGGAGTAGGAGAAGGATCCATTTTCACCTCCGTTTCAAGTGGAAGAATTTCCCAAATATCTTCTTCTTCTTTTTCGTGCTTCACACTGGGTCCGAAAACCGTAGGATAATCAGTGTTGGAACAATTCTTGCGTTTCATAGCCATAATGGTGAAAGAGGTCAGTGATAAGTGGGGAAAGAGAAAAAAAATGGTGATTAAAAATTTTACTTTGACCGTTTGCAAATTAAAAAAAAGCATCTCTCTCTCTCTCTCTCTCTCTCTCTTTCATTTCTCTACCATGTCGACGAAACTAATTCAACGGCTGTTCTATCGCCATTGTTCTTACGACTTTGAAAACGATGTGCCTAAGCACATGCCTCATACATTTTACCCTGACGTTTTACCCGCTCGATTGAATGGACAAAGATGTTCACCACCACCTTCGATTCCTGGTGTTCGCTGGGATCTTTGCAAAGTCACGGAAGATGGGTATTTGAAAGAATATTATGTTAAAGTTCTGAAAGGAATGGATAATGGCCAGGTAACCTCGTTTCAACCTAATGTGGTCGTCGAGGAAGAGTTCATACCTACGTCTGAAACGGAGAGTGAGGATACGGAAGAAGAGGAGAAAGATACTTGCAAAGAGCACACCAATTTATGTCAAAATTTGTTTATGTGTGTGTACTGCCCTCTCCACAATTGCAAGAGATGTCCATGGAGAATTTACGACCCAGATCGATATGAATCGATGGTTCTAAGAGGTAAAATCTCTTTATAAACGTTTCAATTTTAGATTATCCATACACATGGAATCTTCATGTATACGATCCCATGATAAAGGTTGTAATTACCACATATTCGATTTGTTAAAGAATACTAAAGTAATTCTATTGCATGTCTATCGACGATGAGATATATATACATGAGAAGGTAACACAATTCGTTTTTCTATTTATTTATTTATCAAATTGATAAATCTCAATGTTTCTAAACATCTTTGTACACAAATTGATTGAGGGGAATAAACGGTCATGGCCATAGCAGGAGATCCGTCGGAATTCATTCCTCGAACAACGAAACTTTCGTATCCCACAGTGACTTCCCGCGTGTTATCGTCTTTAACATCGCGTATAGGGATGGAAGAACGTTTCAATAACCATGGGGTGACTCCATCTGACCCTATCGATGTCAAATCCACAATGTCATGAAACACATTATCTGGAAGAGAGTACGAATCAAACATTTCCTTCATATTTCTTTCACCTATATCTCCATGTGTACGCAAATACATTCCCAGTCCATCGATGGGGGAAATGGGCAATGTTCGACCTGATACCTGTATTCCTCGATCAGTCGTCACTACCAAAGAATCGATGGAAATCGTTCCTTTTATATTCGTTCCTGTATCTCTCTGGATTACTGGTTCGTAGAGTACGTGTTCTCTTTCTTCCCCTGGCGGAGGTCTAAGCAATATCACGTTGATGGGTAATCCATAATGGACCCCACAAAGGCATGGTTGTGGAAGCGTTGCACCCAATGATCTAGAATCTTCCTTCATCTTTAGTACCAAATCGTCTACGCTTATGTTTACTCTATCCATAGAGGCTAGAGGAGATTCTGTATCCACATATCCCCATTGTAGATTTTGTGGCGTCAATTCTGCTTTCCCTTTACATTCTTGTAGCAACCATCGTTGTTCTGCGCCATAAGTCCTCGATAGAGCGAATCTTCCCATCGTTACTACATTAGTGATTCTTCGACCCGTACGTTCGTGCATTTTATCTGGCGTGACATACTTATGTATTTCAATCTGTTCCGAGGTGTATCGGTATAAAAAGACCAATGCGACAATAATGAGTATAGTGAAATAGATCCATTTCCATACACGAAAGCGTTGTCCTTCCGAAAACATAAACCTACGTCGTATTCGGTCAATGATCACAACAAACGGTTTTCTCTGAGGATTCAACCACGATGATCGTTTCCTTAATGTGTCCGCCTTTCGTCCTTCTTCCGCCGAAGGGTATTCGAACAAATGAGCATACCTTCGATTCGTCTTAAAGCTTTTTGGTGATAAATGCAGAGTGATCCATTGTAGAATCCGTAGTATATGGTACCATAAAAATCCACCTACATTGTCTGCCCATCGAACGGGTGTATACAAGTACCATTTCCATTGGAATCCCAAGTATAAGGAAAGATTACAAGACCTTTTCTTCTTTTTATATTTATCCTCTATAGACTTATCTACATCGATGATACTAACACCGTCTTCGTTGCTATTTGTAGAGAAGGAATTCAATTCGTCAAATGGTGACCTGTCCTCCATAACTTTCTGAAAACCCAAGTGTAAAATAGAGAACGGCTGTATTGAAAAGAAAATATTTTTTTTTCTCTCTCTCTCTCTCTATCCCCCTTATGACATGAGTTTTTTCAATTCCTTCAACAAAACGGTTTTTTGAGTTTCTGTGACGTCCTTACCACCACGTCGATCAGCAGGAGTTTCCAATCGTTCTGCCAAAGCGTCTGATTCGAAATACAATTGTTTGGTTCCCGTCACATCGACGGGAACCGATATACGAAGCAAATGGTGTCCCTTGGTAAACGATTCTGCATTCACACGGATAGGCTCTTGACCTACGAATCCATTGTCTGCGAAATGATTCGCCAACTTTCGTACATGTTCGTCATTGATGTTATCCGTTCGGATATACATGTGCACTTCATACAAGTCTTGTGGTCGTCCCATGTATCCACGTGAAAGAGTTCGTTGCAGACTATCTTCTGAGTCTTCAAAGTTTAAGATCTTCTCGACACGTATAGCCATGGATTTGGCTTTTTCTAGTTCTTCTTTAGGGGCCAGTCGTATCACCGGAGAAGGAGGAGAATGACGCATTACATTATTTATAATACGTTGTTCGTCGTTTGAAGAACGAATGGTCTCTAGCATTCCAAAGATATCTTCTCTTCGATGTACCAAATCGGTCAAATTGATACCGTACTTGTACCCAATGACAGGTCCTTCCATATCTTCTTCTCCCCCATTCCTAGGACCCAATTGTACTGGAATGGTTCTTGCTCTCCAATATCTCTTTTCTTTCAATGTAGAGGTATTTAGAGGAAAAGGCTTGGATTCATCTTTCCTTTTTTCCAATTGGATCAACGGACTAGGAACCACACGTTCGTCTTTTCCCACGGCAAACATCTCTACGGCCATACGGTAGAAAGGAGAAGGACGTTCGTTCTTATCCAAATCGATGATTCGGTTGGTTTGAATAGGAATGGTAAATGGGGAAAATATAGTACTGGCACTTCTCATCGATTCGTAGGTGATTTGATCCGACGTGAATCCTGTCATCATTCGAGCAAGAGCTTCCAAACGTGCCAACTCCGTATTGATCGCAGTGACTTTATCAGGCATGTCCGAATGGTACGATTCTTTGGCCAATAGCAAAGAGAGTGCAGGCCCGGTGCCTTCCAGAATCAACGGAGGTAGGTTTTCTTGTACAAACGTTTTGTGTTCGTCCGAAATATCTTTACGTTGATGGGTCGCACGAAAGGCCTTCTCGATCATCGAGGAAGGTAGCAGAATGGTCCACATATGTGCACCAATTCCAGCTTTCAAATCTTCTGCACTACCTACACAAACTCCTGAATGGGCGACTTCAAAGCGTTTCTCTCCTTTTGTTCTTCTAGGGGCATTTGACGTCGATGGCGCTTCTCGTATGTTTCGTGAAGTCACACTACTTAATACAGAGTATGGTTCGTAATTCGAGAGGACCATTTGGAGAGATTTCACCAAAGGGTGCGTACTTTTGGAAGTCTGGATACCAACCACCATACGATCGATCAATTTGGCAAAATCTTCACAGTCTCCGCTTTTATCGATGACTGCATCTCCAAACATTTCTGTTCCAATCTTCTTGGACGGGTTCCATCGAGAAGAAGAAGAAGAAGAAACTGAAGGAATGCGAGTCATACCTGTACCATGTTCCAAATGGTGGATGGTTTCATGATCGAATCTGTCCATGGACCTCAATTTCCTTACGACCGTCGTGTTCATATCGGCATAATCTCCTCGATAGTTCATCGATGTAGGGTATGCCGTCAACGTTTCTGCGGTAATGGCCAATACATCGATAAACTGTGGTGCCAGCTTCATCTTTCCGGAGACCTTGCTTTTCATCACAGGGTTGTTGGCATACATAATGAAATCCTTTTCACTCATATTCCATCTATCGAGGACCGTTTTGGAAACGTGTAGAATGAATTCCGTATTAGGAAGTCGTTGCATCGCTCGGTCCGAAAAGTACGTGAATCCAGGCAGTGTATGAGTATTACCCTTGTTGTACGGAGCATGGATCCCCTTTCCTTCTGGAAGACTAGACTCGAATATCCATCCAGAAACTACACGTGGTTTCGCGCGTTCTCCAATCCCTTTACCGCCGTATGGCACTTTTTCTTCGAGAGAAATGGGAATGGATTCTGTGAATTCGGGAATGAAAGGAGCCATGTCCCGTACAATATGCATACGCATCGATGTAGCGATATGTGGAAAATTTCCCGAAGTGACATCGTCTCGACTTGGTTTAGAGAATCCCGTGCCACGTGTAAATTGATGGAAGAAATCCTGTGTATCCTTATCTCGAAGATCGACGTATAAGAACAAAGATCCTTGGTACAACTGCTCGTTCTCGGATTGTAAGTCTCTGGCTCTGGAAACTCTATATACCGTTTTGGCTTCGGGATCTTGAGAAGATACACTGTTCAGTTTCAATGGAATCTGGACGGAAACCATGTAATCTTCTTCGCCTCCTCTGGATGCATGTTTCATCACTTCCTTGACGAGTTTTGATAGATGAAGAAACCCGGTACCAGTGAGTTGATGAGAAGCATTCCCCTCACTATTCTCGATTTTCGAATGTACTTGGAAATGGATCGTCGTGTCTGAAGGAAAATAACGATCCTCAAAATCCGTACCCTCCTTTCCCAAAGAAGGAAGAAAGAGTGAAAATTCCTTGGCTTCACTAACGGTCGCTCCATAATCTTCGTCCTTGAAGAACTCTCCCATAGGAACCTGAATCGTTCCATCTTCAATAGACCCACTCTTCTCGATTTCATCGATATGTTTATCAATCTTTCGTTCCATATCCTTGAGAGATTCGGTACGTGTTCCTCGATCTATAGAGTCGGAGAATATGATTTCCTGTAAAATGTCTTTACGTGCATGTTGGATATCGAGTGTCCCTACGCCTTGATCAGGAAGAGAAGTGAATACATGAACAAAAGGTTGACGTTCATGTTCCGTAGGAAGTGCACTTTCCATCTGCACAGACATGGCCAATCGATGAAATGGAAGGTTTGACTCGGCACGTTCTAGGCTTTTTAAATGATGTTTCTGCACTTCGATCCATTCCGGCATATCAACACGTCCTCGATGTACATGGTCTTCCAATTCTTTTGTCGATTCAGACAAAACCAAATCTGCTAATCGGTAATGCGATCGAAGAGGTATCATTTCCTTCTATATTTATTCTTTCATTATATCCTTACGATACAATGATACTGAGATAACTCCTTTTTTTTTTACCCCAAAAAAAAAAGATCGATCACAGCACCTAGCATGCTACCTAATTAGGGATAAAAGCGAACGATTCTTAACCGCGGACAAAAAACGAAGCGAGACTTGTCTCGTACGTCTATGCTGATCAACTGTTGAAATGGCGATATGAAGACTCTCAATGCATATCTGATGGTAATATCTATCTCTGAATGTGATTTGAAGTGATTTGAAACACGTGTGCCAAACATCTCTACAACATCTCCATTTCACCAACTTTGAACCTTGAGCTCCTTTTTTTAGTATCTACTGGTGTCATTGTAATCTTATTATCGGTTGTAATGCAGTGCGCAATGGATTTCTTCTCTAAGAATTTTGGTACAGTGAAATCTGTTTGTTTATCTCTTCTCCAAGATGCCGTGCACTACTCTCATCAGCTCTTTGGGGTTCTTATATAATCCGCTAAACCGCAACCATTGTGGTAGATATTGAACTCTCTTGCCCCCCGGTTGGTCTGTTATGCAGTGATTCCTCATGGCCTTAACATGTCGTTGCCGCGCGACCGTTTTGGCGGGATGAGAATTAGGCTGCAAGCTAGCTAAAAAAAATCTCGCTTCTAAATTTGTCCGCGGTTAGGAACCGCTCGATTTTTGGCTACGGCGATAATTGCAGCACTGAGCTGATCAAACCTCATTTTACTAGTCCAAACTCGTATGCCAATGGCATCATGATCTGTTTGTCACGTACAAGAAATCTGGTTGGGTACCATTGACATGAACAACAATAAACCCCCTAAAATCGAGATTTGACTCTCGCTTTTATCCCTAATTATGTAGCATGCTAACCTAGGTTCGAACTAGGGACCATCCGGACTACAGCCGAACGCTCTACCGCTGAGCTATACTGCGATTATAACGATTCATATTGCTATAATATGTTGGGTTTGTTGGGGTTCACGCTACAATATGTTTGGACAGAGCTTTCCAACCATCCCTTCTCTCGTCGTGCAGAATTTTCCAGAACTTGGTCGTGGCTTGTAGATCAGACCACCATGGTTCTCCAACGATTCCACGAACCGTTCGCCCTCTAAGTGTTCCTTCATAAATCGGGATGTCCGAGATCATGTTTACGAACGGATGATTCACCAATTCGTCTATACTTTGGCCCATGTATAGAGAACATGCTAGACGTACTAACCATGTGTATGCACTAGATCCTCGACCATACCATTCGTATAACCCATGGTCGTCTCCATAACCTATCCATTCGTTCTGAATCATTTCTTCTCCTTCTCCTTCTTCTCTTCTTTTGTAGGGAAGTCGATGACGTTTCCATTCTTGTAATCCTGCATAATCAGCTACTTCCTCTGGATCCAAAAGAATATATATAGCCGCATAAGCGTGTCGATAATACGTCGATAGAACATTAAGGTCTACGGAGGTTTCGACACCGTCTATGATAACGGTTCGTTCCATCACACCTTTGCCTATCTTCTCATTAACGTCATTGATCAAACCATCGAGTAGGTCTTGAATATGGAAAATGTTTTGCAAGACGATGAAATCGAGGTAAGCTTCTACATGGACTCGAAAGATGGAGAATTCTTGTGCCGGTCGGTTCATATCGATTCCACCAAATTCTTTTTTCTCCATCGTATTGACTTCACCTAAAGCTTTCTTAGCACCTTTTAGAACACGTTTCAAGTTTTTCGGAAGAGCTTTCACACTCTCTCCCTCTCTCTTGAATAAATCCACACCCCCAGATTTGATCGGTCTATTACCCTTGGAACGAATCCATTCGACACTTTGTGTACGTTCGAATCGATCCCTTCCACGTAAACGCTTATCGATCTTGATACGTTCGACTTGTACCAGTTCTGACGAAAACATTTTGAACCGAATCTTGGCTCGATGAGCAGGAACCATGAACGAATCGATTGTATATGAAACGCTATAGACTATACCATCCTTCTCCACCGTATCGAGACGCGCACGTCCTTGACTCACGGATTTTGTAACGCCTCCTCGATCGATACGTGCTTGGAACACTTCCTTAGACTCTCCAGGTAGACCTATGGCAATGACATCGACGATTTCTTCGACGCTTTTCATCTTTTCCGAAATCATCTTTAGAGTCGCACGTACGTTACTCAGAAATGTAGAGACAATGGTTGTGTTCGGTACTATCGAGGAGAGCGAAAGGGTGTTTCTTTCTTTCCATCGATTCACCACTTCTTCCGCAACACCCGGACGATCGTCTTCCCAATTCGTTTCTGGACGTACGCCTACCTCTCCAATGACTCCTTCATAAATGTTTCGGTATCGTTCTGTGTTGTTCCCTAATAGAAACTCATCGAGGAGGTGTTCGTAGATACGAGGAGAGTCTCCATGTTCGTATACGTTAGATACCATCTCTGGATTGATCTTCATCGTATAGGGTTGTCCTTCCCATTGATAATTCAACACGGTGAATCCCATCATCTTGCACAAAGTATATATGACATTTTGGTCTTTCACCATGAGGACCGTATTCCTTCTCCAAGCGGTAATGAACGTGTACATGAGTGATCGTTCAGGCATTGCTTTTTTCACGTTGTCCAATTGAAACATATTGATGGTCCAGAACTCTACCGTTGCCAATAGACGTTCTTGCAAATCATCGATAGCATGGTTCATCGAGTATGCCATGGCCATGATTCGATTATCCCCTCGATGATTATAAATCCATTCGTCTCTCTTGGATTGTGAAATATCCACCGTTTCCTCTTGGTGTTGGAAACATAAAAGTCGAAGACTGTGGAATAGAGAAGATGCGTTTACCCATGCATCTGCAATGGCATCTGAAAGTTCTTCGGCTCCAATTTCTGCAGAGGATACCAATCCTTGAATAGCGACGGCGTCATGGCTATAAGGAGGATCGTTCAGAAGATCTCCGTATTTGGAACATGGAGTCATTTTGGGCAAAACCAAAGGTCCCTTCACTTGCAATAGAGTACGTAGCAATTCAATACTGGTAGGTTCGAATCCTCGATGAGCACTCTGGAACTGAGATCCACCTAGAGTATTCGGTAGGACGATTCTACCAGATTGAGACCAAGGGACAATCAATGCTCCTTCACCATATTTGAGTGTCGCTCCTTCCAAAAACAACGATTCTTCCTCTCCTACCATCTTTACATTAGGTTCATGGTCTAGAGAAGCAATATGTTGAGGAATCACATATATCTCGCTTGTGACCTCTTTCAAAGGTCGAGGAGGAAAAGCGTCCATGTCCATTATCCAAGGTGGCGATTCGTATCCATATTCCATGTGAAATACGGAATGACCTTTATAATCCCATAGAATTTCTTCTCCTCGACGAATTGGTTTCCCAGACGTGTTGACTAACGTGGGAATAATGATATGTCGAATCCCTCGAGACCAGAGTACATCTTCACGTCTAACTGGAACCAAGACTTGTTGAAGTGTCACGTTGGCATAGTACCTCGAGTTGTTGGCAAACCGTGCCTTATTCCCCATTCGTTGATTATAAAGCATCAATCGAGGACCGTCCAGTTCCATATATTGTGCTGAATAAAACGTAACGTCTGGATGATCGATACGGTACTTTTTAGCGATAGAGTTGGCAATCGTTTTTCGATCCTCTTCCTTTTCCATTTCTTTCGTAAGTGTTTGGTATTCATGTAGGGCCCTAGAGAATTGTCTAGTGTATCGTTTCTTTTCATGTTCATACTCTTCATCCGTAACAATCTTACCAAGAAATGGAATCACAGGTGCTCCAGGTGGGAACTCTTCGTCGGCATAGAGTCCAAGACCACGTTCTACATCTCCTGTGTATAAAACACGTGTTTTGGATTGTTTCTTCCCCATAAACCGTTGAATGAATTCGGAATGGTATAGACTCGATTCAGTCTCATCTATCAATCGAATATCTTCCACATCGGTCTGTACCATTTCGTAATGCGAAGCGACCGTTTCGCATGAATCGTACAATCCATATCCTCCGTCATTTTCGACGTATTTCTGAAGAGCATCGATGGCTTTTTTAGAGAATGTAGGCAATCGTTTCAACGTCTTGTAGACCACTAATCCCCTTTCTCCATCGATTTCTTGAAGAGACATATCCATGGCTTCACGAACGAGAAGATCATAGGTTTCTTCTTCATCCGTTTCCTCAATCTTTCTATATATTTCTTCCCTTCTCGCCATGAATAGAGTGTACGTAATTTCTTGTCCCTTCAAGACCTTCTCTTCAAACCGGACCATGGATTCACTCGATTTCGTCAACACGGAAAGTGCCGTATCCCATTGATCGACGGGTCTAGCTTTCGGATTCGTTGGAATCGAGGGTACATTGTCATACGATCGATGAGAAAACGTAGGTTCCAAATCGATAATGGTCGTATCTCCGTATTGTTTTCGAAGACGTTTGAATAAAGGAGATACGTACTTCCTATATATAACAGTAGGGTCTCTCATCACTGGAGATCCATACATATCGAAAGTCACCTTTCCTTCTCCTTCATTATACTTTGAATCGTATGGTATTACAAACGACCCTTCGATTTTCGATTGAATGTATCGAGGAGGCATGTACCATTTTCCTTCCGTCTCTTGGTAAGACCCAAGTAAGGGAGTCCATTCAGGGTCATGATCTCTATAATGTTCCAACATCGTTCCGAGGTAGACACGCATCGAATGAGCACGTTCATCTGGATTAACCATGGTTTCCCGTACTCGAATCTCCTTCTTAATAGAACCCACAATGTCGGTATCGTATAGATCTTTCTTCTTATGCATCGATGGATGTGAACGTGTGTTTCTCACATTGTAATTGTCGATGGTAAACATAGTCGAGTCCAAATTGCGTATTTCATCCGGAGGATAAATGAACCCAGGTGTACGTGCATACAGACCAATGTCTCGGAAGTAATCAAGAGGGTCCTGAATCGTATAGACCAGAAGAAGTTCTTCTCCATGCTGAATCGTTCGAGTGGATGCATTGATGATCCATAGTTGATCTTCTCCATTAACAATCCAATGTGCGACTTCACAATTGGCGTATTCCCAAGAACAAGCCGTATTCACGTATCTCCAAGGAAGGATTCGACTAGGAGGAACACCTTCAGGTGGAGAATCCACAATGGGGTGATCACTGGAAGAAGCGATGATGAATACAGGTTCTCCACTCTTTTTGTCATGTCCATAGACAAAGGCATCTTTCATTCCATACGTCTTAGCGACTTGAGAATTTTTACGAACTGCTTTTTCATATTCTCTACGTCGAACCATCCATCCATCGATGCGTAGAATGAAGGCTCCAGGTGGAATCCCTCGAGCATCGTCACAGAAAAGTCCGTTTCCTTTGAATCGATCTCCAGATGGACGAACCCTCAACTTGGACGCATGGTCCTTCCTCAAATTCAAAAGTTCTTTCAATTCATCTCCTCCTTCTCTTTCTCCTATATGAACATGTAACGATACATTGTAGTGAATATTTGGGTTAAACCCCAGGAGTGTAAAATCAGGACGGAATCGAACGTCGGTAAATGGTACACGGTCCCATCCTTCCTTTCCAATAGGTATAGGTAGAGGAGTCGAAGGGTCCATTTTATCAATCAACGCACGTCTCAATTTAGGAGTACTTGCCCATCGAGACATCGTATCCACCATAATATCTGTTACTCCTAGCTCTTCTTCCTCCTCCTCCTCCTCATCGAGTATATCGCCAAATATATATGTATTGAGATCGTCGTAGTAACCCTTTACGTCGTATTCGGTTCCTACAACCATCCTCGATCCTTCCTCGTTTATACGTACATCCGTTTCTCCAGTATGTAATGCAAACATCGAGAAGGTTGATCCAAGTAAGGCGTCTCTACGGAACGAAAAATACATCATCATCATATCGATAAGACGGTTCAGTTGAGCCCTTGCTTCTAAATGCCACATACGAAGAGCGGTATAACTATATGTCTCTGCAGAAGTCCATTGTGTTCCTCGAACGAAAGCATCAATGGTTTTTCCCAACTCCCATCGTTGTTGTGAAAGACGATGAAACGCTCTTAGGTATTCGTCAAAGATCTCTTCCGCAAGAATCGTGGCAGGTATCCAATTATTACTCCCTTGGTCTTCGGTCACACGTGTGATATGTGCATCGTTCTGGATATCGATGGGTTCAGGTAAGTTTTCATTGGCCAATTCCGAATCACGTAAATAGTTCTCTGAAGCCAAATGGACGATATGTTCGACCACTGTCCATATTCCAAATCCATGGGTCTGTTTTAAAAGTTTTTTCCATGTCATATCGGACCCTTCACCACTCTTTCGTAAAGGGACAATTGCATCCAATCTTCGAGCAAAACGAATCCATATCTTCATGACTTGAGCGGTTGTCGATAAAACGCTCATCATACCGAAATATCGAGGACTTTGGATCGTCTCTACACCCAAGATAGGAACGTTTAGTTCTGGGAGATACATCGCCTCTTCGGTATCGTTCGACATAGCGACTTCTTCGCATACGACAAGCATTCGTCTCATCACTTGTTCTGGTGTAAGTTTATCTTCTACGTCCTTTTCGTAAAAGATAGTTGGTCCAGGAGTAGGTTGATTCTTGAACGGTTGAAGCCAAGATAAAACCACGTAGGAGAATGGAACGGGGAATGTGACTGAGATGGCTTTCTCTTCTTCTCCTCGTTCAGGTCGTGGTATGGTAAAAGCAGCATCTTCTAGTCCATAAATACGACGCAATTCTAGTATAGATGGTCCATCTCTTTGAAACCGTAAGTATTTACCATTGGGTTCACCCAAATCCCAATACGATCGATACAGAAGTTGGCGTATAGATGACCGTAATAAGGATCCACTCGACGTTTCCAACTCGACAGCTTGTGTCATAGCATTATACACACTCTTTCCACCCTTTCGATACTCCTTCAAAGGCTTTTCGCTTACGATACGTCGAAATCGATCGATATTTTCTTCATGAATACCCAAGAACAATTTGCGTTTTTTCGCGGCCTCTTTCCCTAGAGATTTTCGAAAGTAGACCAATGGATAATTGTTGACTATATCACTGTCTGAACTCGATAGAGGAATGCGTGTTTTCCCAAAGTCGTCCATAACAGCCTCTGGAGACCATATAAAGGGTTCTCTGTTGGATACCTCTGTATACATGTATTTACGTATGGAACGGACGACACTTCTCCACGATGATTTTCCTTCGGATTCTCGAAAGGAAAACCGAGTATGGTCGGGTGAATAATGATCGTTTCCTCCTCTTGTCGATGAAAGGGCCAAACCGGGATCGGTAGTTACTCTGGGTATAGACGTTGACCGTAGATAATCTCCCAAACCAAAGGAATATATGGGAATCGATGAAAGCCATGCTCGATACGGATCATCCATCATATACATAAAGACAAAATTCAAGCGGTCATGGCTCCATTGAATCAGTTCTCTTTTTCGACCATAACCTATGAACCGTCTCAACGCATCGATCATATGACTTAGAGGACTTTCGGGAATTCCAAAATCGATGTATCTAAGGAAAATGGGTGGAGTCACCGAGTCGTTTAAAACGTCTCGATGAACCAGAAGTGCTGTCCCCGTGAATCCAAAAGATCCAAATACTCCATGATGTCCCAATCCTAAATGTCCAACAAAAGGAGCGAGACGCGGAATCGATTGGGAAAGAATGGAAAAGAGCATTCGACACCGTCCTTGATAGAGTTCGTCATCCTCTAGAAACGTGTTCATCATAGGACCAATCATCGAACGGTCTTTAGCGATGGTCGCGATGGATTCGAGGGTTTCTTGATGAGTCACATCGACTAGACTGAGTGTTTGTGATAAGAAGATGGGTACAAACACGATATTCCTCGATTTACGTTTCACGTCTTCGTCTTCTCCGTTCTCTAATCCTATCACCAAGGGAATAACTTCTTCTTTTCCGCCCATACGAATGGTATAGAGAAGCATCATCGCTGTATGGAGTGGCATCAACGCAACATACGCATCTGAAGGTATGTTTTCTAACGTTTCACGAATATTCGAGAGATCTTCTACGTATACCGCAATGAAATGTAACGTTCCTGCATTCCCATGTCGATACACACGCATATCCTCTTCAAACATATATGGTGAAGGGTCGATGTCATTGAAACGTAATCGAAGACGATTGTTTGGATGACCCACTACGGATAATCGAAATGGTATAGGTTTCTTGACGTCGTACTTTTGTTGCATATCCATCAGTTCTTTCCAATGGAACCCGCATTGCATTCCGTACAAGAAAAACGTCTCGGAAAGATCGACGGATTCTCGAGGAATCGATAGAGATAGAGGAGGGATACTAAAAGTCGTGTTGTTTCCATCCAATCGAGACCTCTCTTGAGAATCTTCGATTTCTTCCTCTCTTTCCTCTTCTTCAAACGATGTATTCAATGATTCTTTTTGCTCTTCTTGGATAATACGTGCTATCAAGTCCTTCTTGGACCCCGATCGTGGTATTAATTTTAAGGGAGGATCCAGTGCTTTCAGAGCGTCACGGATAATCTTGACATTGAATTTCTTCTCACGGTCTTTTTCAGAATAACCGATCCCGTGTTGGTCGAGTATATCTTGGTTCAATTGGACGATCTTCTCTTTTAAGAATGTGATGGTTTTCTTTTCCAGCTCATCAAAACGGGTTTGGTTGGTTACCGTAGGTACGGAAGAACGCTTCCGTTTGTCTACAAACGCTTTTCGATCCTCTTCCGTAGACCCAGTCGCATAATCGATGAGTTTTGGCACGTTGGACCAATTGATCCCGGATTTCACATGAAAGGGTTCCCCTGCTCTTTCAATGTAGATAGGACCATCGAAAAATGAAACCGTAGCGCGATATCCCCACTTGGCAATACTTTCGGCTTTTAAATACTCGTTTTCGAGAAGTGGTGGATCACGCTCCATTTTTTAATAAAGGGTTATATATACTCATTTATGTCAGGTAAGAAACAAGTTGTTTTTTTTCCGCCCCTCTATTTAAAAGAGCGTGGGAAAACGAACGCGCTCTCCCAACATGCCTTCCCATCGAGAAGTGTCCTGTGGGAGAGCATCATCTTTGCTGGAGTTCTTCAACAGTTCAAGTTGAGAATGTTCATCCCACGAATCTTCGCCTTCTCGATCAAGACTAGCATTGGCCGTAAGCATCTTCAGCTGTCCCGTCTGACGCATCTTGAGGGCTTCGGCAAACCTAGGGTCCATACCAAAACCTTTGGTAAACGCATCGACAGAGCTCTTGAAATGGTACGATCCCATAGCTCCTTTAGATGGAACAGATGAATCATTCCTTGGAGGAGTAGGAGTAGGAGTCTCTGCCCTGGGCGAAGGAGAAGGAGATTCCTTTGCCTTGGGTGCAGGCGTAGCAAAAAGACCTCCACGAGGAGCGTTGGTAGATGTTTTATGAGTAGGGGTAGGAGTCGAGGCAACGTGGGAAGTAGTCCTTCGATAATCAGAGAACATGGAAGAGGAGTCCATCGATGCGTTGGCCATTACAGGCGAAGGAGTTGTATGAACTCCTGATTGGTATGCAGAAGAACGTACACCACGCTGCAAGAAATCGATCTTGGCACCCTTCTGAATCGTCTCTTGCCTCAAATCCTCTATGGTCTTAAGTGCCTCATCGAGCTTGGTCTTCAAATCTTCAGATTCCTTCTTAGCCTCCTCGACACGAAAATCAGCGTCTAGAGAAGCCGCTTGCATGGTCAATAGGAAGTTTTTGTCCTTCTCCTGGAAAGCAGGGGAAATCAAGAAATCTGGGTTGTGCTTGGCCGGAAGAATCTGCTTCTGAAGGAAATCAAAAGCATTCTTGTACGGCTTGCCTTCGGGAGTATCGAGAACTCGCTCATCCAACTCCTTGATGTAGTTACCCACATCATCGATGGTCTTCTGCTCCTTCTCCACAATATCCTTCTTAGCGTACTCAAAGACCCCACTTTCTTTTCGAAGACGTGCGTTCTCTTCTTCCATTTCAGCCAGACGCTTTTCACTGGCCTTAGCTTCTTCCAACTTTGTCATCAATTCCTTGTACTTCTCACCAGTGAGATTGATCGCGCTATCGTCGGGCACAAGACCTTTCTCAAACGTCTGAGTAGGGTTCATCAATTCAGACCGAGCAGCCTTAGGAGTGGGTGCCTCGGCTGATTCTTCCGCGGGACGTTTCGTGCCTATATAAAGGAATGAATAAATAATAATATCGTAAGAGATAGAGAGATAAGGTGTTTTTTGTGTATAAAAAAAACGTCACCTTTACTTGTCCACCTACCCCTTTCATCTCTTGGCTGACTCGACACTGAGGAAAACAAATTGTTCATGATATGTCCGTTGGCCTTGGTTGGCTCTACTGGAGTGGTGGCTGTCGTATCTGCCATGAGTATTAGTTAAAAGAACCTATCCATGCAATTATATTGTATGGTTGTGTCTTGCTATTTTTTTTTCGTATGCCGAAATAAAAATGAAAACTTTTTTCTTTCCTCCTCCACTTACCCACTTTAGACTCAATCAATAGCGCTGCGTTCATATCTTGGACGGGGACTAAACCTAGACCACCCGCTGTACGGACCATCTCATTAGCCCTTGCAACTTGGTCGTCATTCGATGCTACTCCATAGATAATGGATCCCTTGTACACAGGAGTCTTACATATCGCCACATGATCCGCAAACTTGTGAACCGCTTTTTTGGTCTCCTCGTCCCAAAAGGCACCCCAACCAGCAGATACACTATGCAGTTTCCCACTTTTCACATCTTCGGCAGTTTGTTTCCCTTCTGTACTATCCTCGGTGGTCAGAATGACATGGGTCGTACCATCATCTTCGTTGAACCAAGATCCATCGACTTTTCCCACAGTCTTTTTACCATGTGAAATGTTGATTCGTTTACCCAACCAATCTTTACACATTCGTTTTTGTTCATCCGGGGTCAATTCGACCGGATGAACATCGTCTGTCCCTAAGGTTTTTTTCAATCCTGTGTTAAGCAATTGGGCAACGAAAGATTGTGACATCTGGGATTTAAAACTATTAAAAAAGAAGAAAAAAACATTTGTTTTGTACAATTTAATTTCTTTTTCCCCTTCTCACATCATTTTTGCAGATGAAGCGCCGGATTACGAAAGATACAGAGACCGAGAATAAAACGGAAGAATCCAAGTTGATGTCTTTGATGGGTATATCGAACAAAGGTCCACTGAAGGTCATGACGTTTACAGATGGAGGTCTACATGTTTCTGTAAACGATGGAATCGAAGATGAGGATGAAGAAGATGAGATGGAGATAGACCACAAATCGTTTCGAAGCAACAAAAAAAATGTGAATATGTACGACGAAATCACAGGAGAAATATCCGACGAATATATTCGAGCCAATCCACATACACTCAAGTGCAAGAAAGTGATACGTCAACGAAATCGTGAAGTGAAACGACTATTGGAGAACGCAGACAAGATCGATCAATACGTAGTAGAATCGTTTGCGTATACCTACCATGGATACGAAATCGCCAAAAGATGGTCCACGGCTAGAAATGTACCGTTGGAATACATGGATAAAGATGGAGTCATATGTGTTTTCGATCCAGAAAAGACAAAAGAAGAAGATTTACCACAATGGAAATATTATTGTGCATTCGCTCCTCCTTTCCTGGGGTTAGAAGATGAGATGGATAAAGAAGACGAACCCCCTAGAATTGAGGGGGCCATGACTCGAAAAGATCGAGAAGAAAGAGAACGTAAGAGACCATGGTACCAACATCCCAATAGTCTAAGGAGTGAAGATCGTATCTGTGTACTGAAAATACTCGACAAAGTGATCGTACAACCGTATATAGAGATGATGGAAAGTATCGAGGGTTTATAAAGGAGGAGGAGGATTTAACGAAAGTTTACGCTCGATGCTTTCGAGCATCATCTAGTAAACATAGCGTAATCTATTCCGTAAATCATTATAGAGTCGTAGGAGACATACGTTATTACCTCGATTATATCCTGTATCGTTTTGACTACCACTACATAGTTATCAAAGGCGACTCCGAAGAAAACGTGTTGGTTATCCCTAAGTCTAATGTACCTTTCAAAAACAGTGAGAAGACCTTCGTAGACGATACCCGATATGAAACAGTCGTTGCAACGACACCATATTTGCAAGTTTCATCAGATGTACGCATGTTCTCTAGTGCTGATGAGGACGTCTTTGTATACTAAAAAAATTCATATCGACACAAATCAAATATATGATTGGTTCTCAATGATAGGCAATAAGGAGTGTGTGTAATGAAGTGGTGGATCATCACTCTTGCCTTTCTCCTTTCGATAGGAGAGGCGATCGAGGTCGATTTTAACGACACCATCGAAGAACCCATTGGATTTACTCCAACCTCTCTTTTAGCAAACGAAGAAGGGTTTCAAGAACTCCTCGATGTTTGCCTAGAGAGTCCTTCTTGTGCAGAACATACGGGTCAATCGGTTACACAAAACTTGGATGTGTTCATTCATATCATTCAAGTCACCAAACCGTTCTTAAGTGATCCTCCGTATGTAGAAAGTGGATGTGTAGACTTTGTGTTTGATAGAACGTTGGAAGAGGTGTGTAATGAAATCACTCGATTGAGAATCGAGAATGCGCTTTTAAAGAGCAATTTACCTTGTGGGTTGAACGAACGTCTTCGAATTAGTGGAGAAGATAACGATACTTTAAAATGCGAGCCTTTACCAGGTCGAGCACAGACGGATAATGTCGATATTTCGTCTATTGCGATTTTCGTGCTGGTAGCCGCATTTCTCTTACTGGTGATTGTGGTTGCAAAGAAAGCGTATGTAATGTGGATACATTCGAATGCTCGAGTCGTTGCGGCATCTTGATCATATAGGAGGTTTTTTTTTATTATGTAACCCCCAAAGAGTCTAATATAAACGTGCTCGATGTATATGCATTGTCCAGTCGTCGTTTTGCATTCGATTTATCACATTCTTTCAAATGTTTGTCTACCCATACCTTCGATACTCCTCTTGGTTCATTCTTCATCGACCGTACAACATCTTCCCCCAAAGGTGAAGACGAAGTCAAGTGAAACGGATTGATACATACTCCAGCATTCTTACACATCGCCTTGATTTGTCTTCCTCGCTTTCTAGGTCTTCCTCGACGTTTTGTATACATCTCAATCTCCAAATCGCTCAATTGCTTAGGTCCGACAAACCATTCATACATTACACTACGTACACTCTTGTTCTCTCCGTTCAACCACACATTCATGTTCACATTTCTTTTAGCCGTTCCCCTTTTCAAAAATTGAGGGTCCGAGTCCTCTTGTTTCGTAGTCCATACTATACAATTTTCTTCTCCTTCCTCCTTTCCAAATATCAAAGACTCTTTTTCATTTTTCTCTTTCTTTCCTTCACCTATAACAAGACATCTAGAAAATACATTGTAGATCACGGATGAAGAAGAAGGTCGTATGGATCGATCGATATTGGACAAGCGTCGAAATGATCTTCGAAGTTCCACAGGAACACAAAGTGCGGCGTTCGATTCTTCAAAGTTGTATCGTCTTCCCGTGAATAAAAAGGTCCCTTTGTCTATTTCCGACGATTTAGCCTTCCGTTTTCGTTTCCTCGATTTTCTCAGCATACATCTAAGAGCATTTATAGTTCACCGATACGTATGGTAAAAATGGTTATATACACTAAAACAAAAAAATTTACTTTTTATTAATTTCTACAATTGTCATTATTTTTTTTGAATGGACGTTCTACCACTCGAAATTCAAACGAGAATCCAACGACTCGTACGTATTCATCCATGGGTGAAGGAAAGTAATAAAATCGAGGAGGAGAAATTGTCGACTGTGAAACATTTTTACCCTGATGGAAATCTTAAGTTTTCGATGGAATGGAAAGACGGAAAACCTCATGGCGTATTAGAAATCTTTTATAAAAATGGTCAATTGTCAACAAGACATCATTATGTCAATGGAGAACCACAGGGTTTACAGGAAAGTTATAATGTAGATGGAGAACAATGTTATTATTTTGATATATAAAATTTGCATTTTCCACACGAGTTGGATAACGGTGAAAGAAGGAATATATGGGAAGGTATCAAGGAAAAATGAAGATTCACAATTTTATAGCGAAGAATAAATATATAAATTTACTTGGGTGGTAGTAAAAAGATTCATTCATTTATGTCGACGTCCTCGACCATCCCGTTGTTCTGCTTATCCATCGTAGCTGTATACGAATTTGGTATATACGAATTAGTTCCTCATGTATTGACATTTCTATGCATTGCCTCGACGCAAATTGAATCGTCTCCTGAAACAAGAGCCGGCCATGGACTCGTCATGTTGTTGATTGGAATGTTTTGGACTTATGTGTATGGAACCTCATGGTCGGGTTTATTCTCAATGTGGGCTTTTTGTGCAGGAGTTTCCCATTTACTCATTTCGCTCGAAGAATCCATCGATAAATAAAAAAAAAACAACAACTTGGGTTTTGTAGATGGGAATGGTTCTACATGAACATCGAATGGACTCACTCACCACCACAGTTTTTACACTAACCCCTTCCTTCTTTCTACATTTTTTTTTGTTTTTGTAAATAGACTCTTCGCGGTAAAGGAAGTGATGTTGTTATCGTCGATGAGATGGCGTACGTTCCAAAGAAACCTTTTGCTGAAGTCGTTTTACCGATTATGGTGAAAAAGGGGAGTATCATGATTGGTATTTCTACATATGGAGAACCCAACAATTTCTTCACCAAGCTTTTGAATCACAGAGCACCTGATGGAAGCCGTATGTTTCGACAAATCGAGTATACGACAATTTGTTCTAAATGTCGTGAGAAGGGAGTAAAAGAAGTGTGTAAACATCGAAGAGGAGAATTGCCTCATTGGCATGATGCAGGAGAATATGCACAGATCTTTGAAATGTTAAAAGACGATCCAGATATCGCGATGAAAGAACTGGGTGGCGTATCGGTCGATTCTTCCGTTAAACCTTTCTTCAGTGCTTCTCTCATTCACGAAATGCAAAGCGGGGAAAGTAATGTGGGTGATATCAAGTACGTGACGGATTTGAGGAACGCACACCAAGATACGGTTTATGTGAGTGTCGACCCTTCGGGAGGAGGACAATATTCTGAATACGCAATCGTATCGGCCATATTCACAATGAACACAATGGTGGTACGTTTTTTTTTAGTTAAACGTCTTCTGTATGTACGGTGGTATGCATCTTCTCTATACGTCGCGTTTCCAACAATCGAGCCACCTTGAGTATTACGTTCACATAATGGTTCACACCTCCCTTCTCTACCATACATCGAATAATATCAACGAAATTGAACGCACTCATTTGACACGTGTAAAACGCGTTCTTGAGAGGATCAATCCAATGCACAAACTCTTCCAACGTATCTTGATGAATGGGAGAATACCTAAGATGTACCTTGTATCGATCCGAAAAGAATTTCCCGCAACAAACGAGACGTTGTATGGATACCGAATGACACATCAAACACCAAATCAACGCTCTTCGAATATTCACCGTATCACTGTACAAACTATGTGCGGTCTTTCTGGTATTCATCAATAGAGGACTTCCAAATCCTTTGTGTTTCAGGTATACCACCTCTTCTTCTTCATCATCTTTTTCTTTCTCTTCTACATCGTATTCTTTATGTCTGCGCAGTATACGATCAAGTACACTATCTTGATCACGTTGCATATTCTCCTTCCGTTTTTCTTCAGCAAATTTCTTGGCTTCTCGTTCTTTTTTCACATACTCTTTCAGACGATCGCATGAATCACAAAACCGTTCCCACCGAGAAGCAATTAACACTAAAGTCTCCTCGATGCTTCCACCTGGTATATGTCCTACATGGCATTCTCTACGAATCAAATCGATACATATCTTTAAAATGGCGTTTTGTTCTCGACCGGAAACCCGTGCGATCTCTTGGACAAAATCGAACGGGCTCGTCATCACCAAATACCCATGTTCATCTTCATAGGAGGAGGCGACCGAGCCACTAGTTTTTTCCTTTGACTCCTTTTTCTTCTTCTCATTCATCCAAAACCCAATCTCTTTCGCGTTTCCTCCATATTGATCTATACCAAATTCTTCTAATGAAATATTGAGTAATTCCATCGCTGTGTGTGTGTGTTTGAATGTCAATCTCCTTCCCCCTACACCCTCCAGATTATTTTATTTATTTATTTATTTTTTTTAAATAGATTGTAGGCATCGAGTCAACACCCTGTGACGACGATGCTCAGCAAGGAAATTACGTTGTTCGACATATCATGGCTCTTAAAAGACAACACGCGTTCCGAAAATCCAAGTTCAAAGTCATCGTTGAAATCAATTACGGTGGACCTATTTGGGCAACCAACATTGCTGCAGCCGTTCGATTGAACCGTCTTGTTGGAGTAGAGATGGCGCGTAAGAATAAGCGAGGTGAACCTGACACACGTCCTGGGGTATGGACTTTAGGCGATACGAAAGTCGATATGATGGAACGGTTGAAAAAACTCATTCAATTTAGAGGTCTTCGATTCCACAAATCTATCGTTTCGGTATGTGTCCCCACGATGAGCGCTCAAGGCATGGTCGAGGAAGCCCTTTTTCAACTCTTAGGATACCGAGATAGTTATGAAAAGGATCCTGTCAACACCATGAAACCGGTCAAGCGTGTTCTAAGTGGGAAAATAGGACCTGCTGGAAAAGACGATGTGGTGGATTGTATCGCTATGATATTGTATTGGTACAAACTCGTTTAAGTCTTGTTGCATTCCGTCCACGGTTTAGCCTTCCATCGAATAGTTACTCGATACGAAATCAAGAAGAATAGAAACGTAATCAAAGGCCAAATGAAAGTGACTCGTAGTAAGAAAAAGTAAAATACAAAAAATATCCATACGAGTATATCCAATAGAATGTTTCCCGTATACGAAGAATCTGAAATGATAGGAACATTGTCAACCACGAATGAAAATTCGTCCCAATTGGAACACATAGGGTTGAGTTCCAACGATGAGGCTACACTATGTATGGTACATAGAAGCGAAATAAACGTGAGAATGATGTGCATATCGGGATTTAAGATGATTGTCCTGTTAGGTTGGGTCGGATGACCCGTTGTATCCGGAAACATTGTTGAATAACCACTGAATGGAAAAATGCCAAAAAGATTGCGTAAATAAAAAATATTTTTCTCATTGTCTCACAGATGAATGTTATCCATTTCTCTTTTTCTTTTAAAAAAAAGGACAAAGACTTGCTTCATTCATAACGTAAACAGAAGCAGTTTGCTCTCAACCACGAATATCGAGTTTTTTCTTCTTCGCTTAGATTTCTTAGTTTGGACATTTTAGATAAATAAAGGAGTTCACTCAATTTTTCTGGGTGAAAAGCAATCTGTCTTTCCTCCTCCACCTCCTCTTCCAAAAATCGACGGTACCGATCGTCAAGGGTCGACATACCTCAATAGTGTAAGGAGTCCAAAAAAATTTAAAATAAATTATTTGCAAATGGTCAATCAAAAACACAACCTAACGTATAAGTAAAAAATGGAGGTGGGGAAGGATGAATATCCTCGATATGAAAATAGGACATTTAGAGACAATAATTGAACACTATGGAGAATAAATTCTTGGCTTGTAAAAAAAGCCATAATAGAATATCTCGGTAGGGACAATGTGCTGATTTTAGCACGCACGAACTTTCCAGATATGAACGAATACGATGCTATTAGTGGTTTTATTGGTCATTTAAGAATCCATTTGGATAAACAAATATTGGGAACCGCGATGTATAGACAACTAATGCGATCACGTCCGAAACAACCTAAACTATCCACAATGGAGTCCTGTGTTTGATGCACCAGGACCTAGTAGACACACAGATGAAAAAGCGTTTGTATTTTAAAGTAAAATCAATGCGAAGAAATGTGACTGTTGATCATGCCTACAAACTTATGCTGCATGTAGAGATTGGCCATCATGTCGGTCATATCCTTATCCTTCAACTGTCTTTCGAAGAATCGCATTAACGCGTCAGGGCTCGACAGAATGAGTTCAATAGGTACTTCCGACTTGCTGATACTATCCTTTGCCTGGGCACGGTACCAATAGTCGTCTTTCTTCTTTTCTCCAGAAAGATCGTACGAAGCCGCAGGAATCGCAGTAGCCGAGAGTATGGATTTAACTAACTCAATCTTGTCTTCATCTTCGATTCCGTCCTCAAAAATTTCTCCTTCTCCTTTGATGTCAGGGTTTGTCCCAGCAATAAAGTCCTTGCATCTAGATTCAGGCGCTCCGTCCTTTAAATCGAAGGGAGGATAACTCCCTACATCAACACGGGAGTTCAAGACCAACGTTACACCTCTTTCTAGAATTGCGTTTCCGTCTTCGCCGTTTTCTAACATGAACATATCTTCCCAATTGTTCTCTATGTTACGTACAATATCCTCATTGGAAGACCCCGTGAATGGTATGGGGGCCATGTACTCGGTCTTACAGACACGTTTCATCAACTTTCCTTGAGAATTTTCGAAATTACCCAAGATCGAAGGGAAATGGCCATTCACAGCATTGGCCCTTGCCTTATCATCACTTCCATTTTTTATAGAAGAAGGAACCGTTTTCTTCTTTGTCGACACGGGATTCAACTTGGATTTGACTACAGCTTTCGGTTTCGCCTTAGTCTTTGCCTTAGGTTTGGTGTTGGCGTTCGATTTTGCCGTAGACGATTCCTTAAAGTTCTCGTCGGTCAGTTCGGAAAATCCCTTGACGGATCGTGCGTCAATACGGGGAAGAGAACAATTCATATTATTGCTTTCTCCTCTTCCTCGATGGAACAAATCGAAAAACGGGATAGGACCAACGTCAATTTCGCTCATCTTTCGCATGGTTCTTTCGGATATACTCTCAAACGACTTGATATCGTGTTTCAATCTATCCACTGATAGTAACGCGTCACGAATTTCTTTTCCTCGATGGTGTTTCAGAACGGAAGGAGTTGAGTCTTTCGATAAGGAAAAATATTTGAGACTCGATGTGGGTACAGGCCATATGTCTACGGTAGGATCGAAACCTTGACCTTCCACCGTCCATACCAAGTACAACGCTCGGCTTCTAGGTGATTTCACACTTCCCACAAATTTGTGGTAGAAATCCATATAGTCCTCTATGGTACCGTTTTCCACGAGATTGTCCAACAGCCTCTTAATCAACTGTGGAACGCTTCTTCCATCCTTCTTATCGACCTTAAAATTCTTCTCATCGAGTCCATCGAGGGGTACTGGTACTGGAGGAGTCATCATCAAACACCCTTTGATTTGAGCATTTCCAAATTGAGACACCTTTGCTGGTGTTCCACCGAGCTTGAAGGCTTTACCTCCGATGGAAAGTTTAGGTTCTTCCCTGGTTTTTTTCCTTTGATTTTTCCTCTTCTTCTGAGTTTCCTTTCGTTTTTTACCGACTACCTCGGTAGGTTTTTTCCTATTCTTAGTATGGACCGTCTTTCGTTTTTTCACCAAAGGGTTCATTCCGAGTACAGTGGATTGTTGCATCGTGGTAATGATTGAATGAATGATGAAAATAAAAAAAAAAAAATATTTATTTGCAAATGCTAAATTTTTTTTCGTTTTTGATTGATACGTGTGCGAAATTCCAAAGGATCGAGAGGAATGAATAAGGTACATGCTTCTTCATTCACAGGTCCTCTAAAAGAATTATAAATTCTTTTCCATCGAAACAACGGCGTCGATAAAACTACAATGAACGGAGGTATCATGTCTAAAATATTGATTATACCCTCAATGATACAGGAATCTACAATGCCCGGTCGATGTGTAAGTATTTTAGATGGATCGCACAAAGCCACACTCGTTTTTCGACGGAAAATATTTCGTACATTTACACCTTCGCAATGAACTGGTATACCGAAAGCCTCTGTGTACGATTTTACATACACCATCTCTCGATGAGGCGGGGTACACAATTTCAGCCCAATGGAAACCCTCATTTCAAAAACCCCTTCGTTTGTACGAATATATAACGGTCCGACAAGGTGTTTAACGTCATTGGATAACACATCTGTTCTACTAATACACATCTCGATTGATCGAGGGATAAATTGTTCAAAAATATATCCAATAAGTTCAGGTGGTAATCTGGTCAATGGACAGGTTTCAGGATCCTCTTGGTTCAACGCACGTAAAATCAACCATTTAGACGTTTCCCTTTGCGAGATCAACCATTCGTTTTCGACCCGTTTCCTCTTCATGTGTGTGTATGTGTATGTATGAAAATAAAAAGAAAAAAAATACTTGCAAATGAAAAAAATAGAAAAATTTTTAAAACCAAAATGCCCATCGATTTTGTAATTCCGAAAACCTGGAATTGGTTCATCGATTGACTTTAGAGATGGATAGCGAACATCGAAGGTGTTCTACTGAACTGACATCGATACAGACCTTTCAAAGACAAATACTCATTTTCCCCCTTCCTCGACTCGTCGATAAAAGAATGATTCACTTGTCATTTATAATCTAGATACTCTGGACAAGAGTGTGATATAACGACGATTTTATAAGGTCTTCTTCTTAAAATACAAAGATCTTTTCCTGAGAAGTAGGTTTAAATGTTTCCAAATCTCCTCCTATAGGATATCCCATCATAAAACGCATAGAATATAGTTTTAAACTCAATTTTTGCCATCGAAAATAATCAACCAACGTCTCTAAGAGAAACCTTTTCTGTAAAACCGACGCTCGATCTTTTTGAATACTATCTTCTTCTCCAGCCTCGATGGTCATCAAAAACCGATCGTACATTATTTTATATGCCCATTCTATATTATCCATAATCGCCTTGATTTCTGTACTGAGTCGATCAACGTCAAAAGGAGGATTCTTGATTTGATTTCTATAGTCTTCGAATTGATCGATGGCTTCCCACATACGTATCGCTTCAGTTTTTCCTTGACTTTCAAGATTAAGTATTTCATCGCCCCGTATATTTCTGTATGTTTTCGCAACATATGGTTCAATGGCACGATGATACTGCTGTGTAGGACCTGCACCTAGTTCGATTTCAAACATTTCACTAAGTTCAACGATACCGTTAGCCAGATTATCCACGAGGCTGGTTATATTTCGGGTAGGTATAAAGGCCTTCAAGGGATTGATTTGATTATTGACCCACGCAAGTGTCTTTTCCGGAGCAGGTCTGGTAAAATATGGTGGAGAAACATCTGGTCCAGGTTCCAACATGAATTCTTTATGCAAGACTTCATGTTACGCAACAAGATGTTTGTTTAATATGCTAAATTATTCTATTAAGATATCTTTCCACTATCCTTTTCAAGGTAGTTATTTTTTTCGTCAATGATAATGATTCACGACTATATCTTTGCTGTAAATCAACCATAAAAATTCTCGCTGAATCAGCATGTTCTTCTCGACTCATGTAATAGTCAATATCTCCAAGGGTCTCGATATATGGATTTTCACCGGGCTCCAACTGACGCAATACATCACTTTGACTTGAATTCGAATCTCCAATAGCTTCCATTGCCATTAATAACCGTTTGGACATTCGTTCAAAATATGCCGTACGTTCTTCTTTCATCATTTTGGACATATCTGATGCTACAAAAGAAAACACTTGGCCGATATTTTCATACGATGTAGAAATCCATTGTATCATAGAGTCATGAATGTACTTCGAATCGTCGACGATAGTGACAGGACCGTATAGAATCAAATAAAAGATCACAACTTCGCGTCGCATTTGCAATGCTTCCTGTAAATACACGTATTGTAATCTCCTCATATGTTCTCTCGCTGCGTCGGCTGTACTCCCCCAGTTGGACAGTGACAGTCTACGAATCTCTTCCAAATATGGATTTGGTCCAGAAGAAGTCAACTGAAATATTATATTACCTTGCTTGTCAATCGTTTCAAAGATGGTTTGAAGTGCATTCTTGAAGTTGGTTTCATTTATATCCGGGTACTCCATTGCACGTTCTTCCACCGGTTTGATCACCTCATCCTCCAATACATTATAAATTTTATCTTCAGTAGAATTTTCTATCCATCGTACCGTGGGTTGATTGAAAATATTCCAGTTGCCAACGACTCGAATGGATGCGTTTCTGATTAAGTAATCCAATTTAGATTCGTAATTTGGATTAAATGGTTCGGTAGGTACCACCACACCAATCGATGAGAAAGAAGAAGAAGAAGAAGAAGAAGATTCTAAACTCATGTTTAAAAAAAAAGAAAAGACGGTGTACCATCAACATAATACATGTAAATTTATTTACTTTTTTTTAAGGAATACCGAAAAAAAAAAACATTTGCATGTAGAAAATATTTCGGATACGGTGAAGAAGTTCATACGATTGAAACGCTACTCAGAAACTTTTCGAATGAAATCGAAGATAGATTTTTAAAAGTTTATTTCTCTTCTTTGCCTCTAAACCTTTGAACCACACGGTACGCAAAACTCGGTTTGATTTTGAATCCTACGGAAAACCGATTCGTATCGGAATAAACGGAATGCCAAAACAATTCGTCTTTCTTACGTCTCAATCGAAACATATTGTAATACCCTGAACGGTCTGTAACAACAACAGTTTCATTCGATCCCACTGGAACATACCTAAACCACGATTTGTTGACTTCCGTGGCATGAATATAGTAAAGTCGCCATGAAGTGTCGTCTAACATATTGGTGTGCCATTCACGGAAACCTCCAGGTGGATAATAAAAGAGTCCCTTGATATCTCGAACATACGATCCATGTGAAAGTGCATATTTCTTGGACAAAACTTGTATGTATCGATGGATTAACGACCCACTGTTCTGTTGCCAATTATTCCTACGTAAACGTTGTGTTCCATTCAATGTTTTCAATAATCGTTTCCCTCTCTCTCCTCTAGGACCTACATAATTGCTCCGTATCGTAAGCGCACGTGTCTCTGGACTCAATCCTTTTCGATTCAATCGACGTCGAAACTCATGTTCGTAAAAATACAACTCCTTTGACCAACCCATGTTGAACGATGAATTGGAAATATACTGTAATGTCCGATCGTCTGTGCCTTTTTCAAAAGCATCCTTTCCATACATATTAAGTCCAGTTATAGGTACAAATAAAGTTTCCAACTCTTTTAACGGTTCTTCCAACTCGTGAACCATTGATCGAGGGATTTGTAAAAACATTACGGAATCGAGTACCTTTTGTTGCTCTTCCAACCGTTTCCATTCTTCTGGATCGTAAGAAACGTACAATTTCGTCCCAAGAAATAGTACATAAGCTATCGCAGGTATGATCACAAGTAGATGTATCACCTTTAATCGATGTATCACCTTTAAGCTATGCATCGTGTGTGTATGTGTGGAAAAAAGTGAAGTCAGAAACTATATTTTATACAGATTTTTTTTTTCGATATAAATATAATTCATCTGCAGAACATATGCGCAATATAGAAACACACGGCCATTTGAATGGAGAATCACATCTTTCTTGGGATCAACAACATGAACTTGTTCATATGGAAGCCGAGAAGAGGAAACATATTCCCGTAAAAGTCCGCTCGGCTTCTATCGAGGGGTGGAAAGAGGATTCTTCCTTAAAAGACCAACGTCGATATGAACTATGGATCGAGGATAGTCCCAAGTATCCCGAATTGCTCCGCGAATGTTACGTAGGTAAACATTCGTGTTGTGCAAGAAATCAATTTCTATGTTTGCAACATTTAGCCATACAATACGAAAAATAATAAAAAAAAAAAATCATTTTACCCTCGATACTGGTATACAATCCTTTACGACCGCCTTTTCAAGTGGATGGAGAAGGAGATTCAAATTGAAGTTAAAGAGGGAATAGTAGAGGAAGATTCGATGCACTCCTCGCCACCACCTAATAGATGGTCTCGATTTTCTATACATGTTCGCGCCGTACTTACTATATTGGTTTGGATACGTATATTATATTTCTACATCAGAGCACGCATCGAGGAAATCATCACGACACATTTAGGTTACTCGATGCTATTTTTCTCTGTATTCACATTACTTATGATTTATCCATTGATGGAACTCGTATGGTACTTGGCCGTACGCGCAGCACTTTCCATCTTGATTGTATTGGGAGTGGTATGTATAAAGAAATACTTTGGACCTGCAATCGAGTCCATGCTATTTTCCAATTAAACGAATATCGTTTAAATGGTATATATAAATATATATTTAAACTGTTTGCACTAAATGGTTGTGATTGTTTTATTGTGTATATTTTACTTTCTCAAAAAAAAGAGAGAGTGACTAAAAATGATATTTTAAAGATATTATGCATGATCGTAAAGTAAGCAAAGGTGCTTTTCCATATATATATATAAACTCTCCCTCGATGCTTATAAACTCGCATGCAATTTGGGTAACAGCTTTTGCCATATTGGCCGGTGTGTTTATACCAGAAACCCGTGCCGCAGAGGGCGACCCTTGTGCTGACCCTGGATACAATTGTACCGAAAACGCATGCATGTCATGCATTTGCCCCGAAGGCACGGTGCTTCC
>Ga0114919_10000189_pt1 | contig 42880 bp, 45 predicted proteins | sample BlataG_FD_88682 | JGI IMG/M metagenome (GOLD analysis project Ga0114919, IMG submission 88682) | Deep subsurface microbial communities from Black Sea to uncover new lineages of life (NeLLi) - Black_00105 metaG | ecosystem: Environmental > Aquatic > Marine > Oceanic > Sediment | place: Atlantic... | reverse complement strand
TTCCTCTCTCCTACCTACACTAAAATCCCTGCATGGAGCCCTTCATACCACCACTACCAACCAACTTGCCCCCACTCCCTTCACTATTCCCCATCCCACCCGACCCACTCCTACTATAAAACGTCTTTGTAGCTTTGATCTTCTCCATCGTCAACCTCCTCCTTGCTTCCTTCTTCTTGAAATTCAGACACACTAGTAAGTGCAATATAAAATTAAATCCCATCATACCTGCCAGTATAAACCAATAATAATTTAAATGCCCCGAATTGATATTGCTTAGCCACCCTGTGAGCCCAAACAAGAAGATGAACAAGGCAGCTAAGTAGGAGCCCAGTGCCACAGCCATCATGCATAGAGAAAAACAGGTTGATTTCATGGTTTCAGGAGCATGGGAGTACATCATTTCAGTGACTCCAACAAAGCTGAGTACTTCACTTAAGGCAATTAACAAGTACTGAGGGATTTGCCATAGAATGCTCATGGGCACTACCTCTGTTGCTTCGTACCCTCCACTGTCGGTATTTTCTGACGAGGAGGGGTTTACGTCCTCAAGGCCGTATTCAGCCACCTGCTGCAGTCGAATGGTTTCAACTCCAGCTGCCACAAGCATGGCTGCTGCAGCAACTAGATAACCAGCTCCTACTCTTTGCAAATCAGAAATGTGTTTGCTCCATTTTCTGAAGGTTGGAGCGATTACAAATTCATACAACGGCAGTAGTAGAAGCAATGCTACGATGTATACTGTGGCTAGCGTAGCGGGGGCAATGGTGATTGATCCCAGCTGAGTGTTCATGCCTTGCCCTTGCAAGATAAAGGTCGTTCCCATTTGGCAATATGCAACGAAATAAATCATAAACGTTCCGAGTAGAGGGAACAGGTTGAGGACGAGTTTGACATCTTCGACATCATCAGTTCTAGCTAGCCACTTGTCTGCCGGTTCTCCTATTTTTGAGGTGTTGATAGTGGCTTTGTCTAGCCATTTATAGGTAGGAGTGCGTTTTCTGGTCATTGTCCTGATGAAGTTCAACGATCTTGATCTTGAAAAGGTGGGTTTGGACCTTCTGGGTGAACCTACTTCTCCTCCCCCTTCTTCTTTTTTATCATCATCATCTTTTTCTTGAATGATGTGTTCACTGTCATGTGTTGCTGATGTTATAGTGGTGGTGCCTTCTTCTCCTTCCAGAGGAGCTCCATTCGCTGCTGCTGCTGCTGCTGCTGCTGCTGCTGCTGCTGCTGCACCCTTTGTTACTCGCTGTTCTTCATTCTTCCTTTTCTTCTTACCACCACCACCACTATGGCTATCATTTTCAAATTCCATCCTCCTCTTCTTAAACGCACTAAACATCACATGTATTGCCAATCCCAGTGAACTCCCACTCGCATCTTGATGGAAATATAACTTCATGGCATTCCCGGCAAACAATAATGTGGTAGCTACCCCAAACCCTACAGCCATAATCAAGTACCCTACATACCAAGATACAAACAACTGAATGTTAACTATAGCAATACTGCCTATGAGAGATCCTATGTTAATAAAAAAATAGTAGCCATTGAAATAGGACGGCAACAGCTGGGCTTCTCTATCGTCTTCGGCGTCAAACTGATCAGCTCCAAAGGTACATGTACAGCTCTTTATACCGCCAGTTGCGAACGCTATTATGTATAAGAAGGGCCAGAATGCTGCTTGGGAGTCTTCAGCAAACTTTGATTGTATAACCAGCCCCACTAATCCTATTGTGTACAATATGCAGGATCCCAGAATCACTTTGTATCGCCCTGTCATACTGTCTGCAATATACGCACCAATCAAGGCAGATAGGACTGTGGTTCCTACCCATATATCAACGAGAGAGGATGCAGTTTGGTTTTCATAGTCAAAGTAGTTGAGAAAGTAGGTGATGATGCTCCTGCTAATACCATAGTAGCACATACGCTCGGCGAATTCGGTGATTATGATGACAGGGACTTTGGTGGTCATGACGCTGTGCCAGAGAGAGAGAGGTTCTTGTTGTTTGGCTAGCCATAGTTGTTTTCTTCTAGCTCTGCCTTCCCATACAATTGTGCTGTGTAATGGGTGAAAGGTGGGGTGGGAAGAGGGAGGAAGGTGAGATGAGAGAGGCAGAGAGACGGAGATAGTCGGGGATGGAAGGATGTCCTCCTTTTGCTGGTTCGACCAATACACGCGTGCACCTCTATATATTGGTGCTCTTACCTCACGTCTATATGGTCCTCAAGTTCTTCTCCAACACCAGTCTCATTTTCCTCTATTGTCTCGGGCAAATCCCTGATAGCAAACGATTTCATTTGGATCTTTGTTAAAAACTAATCGCTCTATCTACGTCCACAGTAGCTTATCAATCAAAAAAATCCATCATATACATTAGAAAACGTTATTTAATTTGTTGTAAGCTACCGGTCAAATATTGATGGGAAAAAACCCCTTCCCTCCCGACCTCGTGCCACCCTTGGGGGCCATGGCCACCCCCTCGTTCAACTTCAGCTCTGCAATTGAAGCTCAACTTCATCCTTTACATGATTGGAAGGAGGGCTACACACGGCAATCCCAGCCTCCTGCGGGTGGGTCTCCTTTGGGTAAGAAAAGGTTGGTGGTTTGATTCCTTGAACACATGCTCCCACACAGTAATGAATCAATGATATGAATAACATTCCACAACTACGTAGACAGCCCTTGCCCTCACATGGAGGTGGATGCAATTTCTTTTCTGCAATCATCCTTTACATGTACACATATGCATACAGGAGTACTTAAAGACTAGCTCTCTATTACAGAACAAATGGGATAAGGTATACTGGTAAGAAAATGACTGAGGAAAAAAAAATGCAGGAGAAGAGGAGGAGAGAAAAAACTCTCTCTCCTACCTCTCCCTTCATCATCATTGAAAACAAAAAAAAGGGGAAACACAAAACGATATACCAGTGATATGTAGGTCTACACAAGGAGTAAATGAATATTGTACCTAAAAAAACAAACAAACGTTACTATTTCTCTATGGCTTTTGATGATGATGATCTTCTTATTTATAATCTGCTAGACCCGGCGTCCACATCATGGAACATCTCCACCATATCCTGCCCAGGATTATCTTCATCTTTATGATCATTGTCATACTCCTCAGGCTCCTCACTCACTATCACTGCATGGGCATTTTCATTATGAGTAACTTTCTGTATTTCCTTATCAACCTGCTTCTGCATTTCCCTGGTTCCACCACAATTCCAGGTGGTAGTAGCTCCAGGGAAGCTGCTCTTGGTCTGCTGTAGAGAGCTGGTCTTGATTTGGTTTTCCACAATGGTCATGAAGCTCTTGTTGCCGTAGGAAGCTGTTGGGAGAGTATCTCCAGCATGATGATGTCCATTAGTCATGGTACGAGTACTGTCAGTACTAGTGTTAGTGCTACTTCTTTTACCATTACTCTTGGAAGTATACTTTCCATTGCCAATTTCAGGGTCTACCTTCTTAGGGTCGTCTCTGTATGGTTTGCTCTTCTTCCATCTATATATTCGTACTGCGAACATCATGAGAAGGCCCAGGAGACACGCTGTTAGAAAGACCACCCACAAGCCAAACAGATCTTTAAAGGTAATTTCGGCGGTGTTCTCAGTAACAGATGAGGATAGATCTCCACATTTCGTGGCACCTCCAGTAATATATGCCTGTTTGAGCATAATCATCTCTCCATTCTCCTTCATTTGGATGAAGGCGGAGGAAAAGGCTTTCACGACATCATCAGTCATGTTGTATCTGAAAGCCACGGCATAATCAAAGGGGAGGATGATCTCGGGCAGGACACGGAGATCACAGTCTTCTACAACATTGTAAGCAATATATGTGACTGTTGGCTCATCTTCGATACCTGCCATTAGCTCACCAGATTGGATAAGACTGGAAAGACGGGCCATGCCCTCCAGTCCTTCAGAATTAACATACGTGGTATAAATGCCATATTTAGTTCTCATTTCTTGCTTGTAGATGTCTGCAGCATGTGCGGCCTTTCCTTTAAGATCCTCAACGTTGTTGATGGTGCCTGTCACTTGGTTGACTGTCAAAAAGGCAGCTAAATTGGCTGTGTAGGTGGAGGAAACAATCATACAGAGGGCAGCGAAGAACATGATGGTAAAACGTGCTGGAAATGAAGATGCATGAAAGGTCTCTTGACCAAACAGAGTCCATCCTGCTCTCCAAGTAGCCTCTTCTACACCAGGCATGATATCCTTGGCGTAGATGCGTCTCTTGATTGTCAAAAACTCAATGATGAAGACATAGGCGGGTGCGAGAAAGAAGGTGAGAAGTAGGGCAATCCATAAACTGAGGTCGAAAGGCTTCAACCAAGCCCATCCAGTGGACTCATTCAGTCCAGACTTGACCAGCATACCTAGACCAGTGGCATAATAGGGATAGGCGTACTTGTAGCCCATAGCCTGTCTCTCACGGGTGATGGAGATACCACACATTGCTGCGTCGCAAGTGCCACCTTCAGAGGTGAGAGATGGCTGGAAATTGCCGAAACTGGTGCAGTTGTAGTACCAATCTTGGTTTTCCTTGAGGCTGAGTTTTTCAGCGGCCAAGCGGAACATTTCAACATCATGGCCGGTGTAATCAGCAGAGGGTTTAGAAGGGTCACAAGATACGAGAGGCATCCAGTCAGCAATACATATTTGTAGAGGTCCATGATCTATAACGTAGTTTCTGACGTCTTTGATTTCTTCTTCTCTGGCTGTGGCAGCGGTGGCATTTCTGGCCGGCTGGGCGAGAGAGGAGCGGGTGGAAAATAATATGAGAATGAGACACAAGGTGAATGGTTTGGCAAAGTGAGTTGCACTCATATTGTCGCTTGTTTAAAGTCAAGTGCAAGTGGCAAGTGCCGTTGGGTGTATCCTTTCCGCGGGTTAAGATGCCACACAAATTGTCTGTCAATGGAGAGTCAAAATGGCTGTCCACTTTCCTGAAGGAGCCGCCTTTTCTCAAAAGTGTACCTCAATTTTGAAATAATAGATCGCTCAAGTAAACTTAGCCCAATATAACTCAAACCTCGCTCATCCCCATCCTCTCCAACGTGGGGCCACTGACAGCTGGCGGACACTTGAGATATCTACTCATATTCCATTCCTTTGGAGGAATAATGGGCTCCTTTGACCAACCCCTGTAATATATGATATCACACACATATTAGCTCTTACACACCTTCAGTCCACTAAAATATACACATATACACAGTCCTATCTATCCCCAGTGATGCTACAGTTACAACCAAACAAATTAAGTTGCCTCACACCAGCCAGCCAGCTCACATTCCTAACAGAGGTGTGCGCCAAATTAAGCTCGACCAGTTTTTTCAACCGCACCAAACTACACACATCTTCTATCTTATTACATCCACACAAGTTGAGAGACAGCAATTCTGGAAGATTGGCAGCAACAGCTAAGACGCCTCCATTTCCAACATTTGCACAGCTTGATACATCCAATGTTTTCAACTTGGTACACTTTGCAGCAATAGCAGCTACTCCATCACATGTTAATTCAGCAGAACCTGCTATACATAATGATTGCAACTGTCTCAGTGAAGATAACGACCATGCTGCTCTATCACTAATTCCACATCGTCTCAGGCTCAGCTCCTTCAACCCAGTCAATTTGGTTGCAATCGCAGCTGCTCCTGCTGGAGACACGTTTCTACACTCTGATAGATCAAGCACTTCCAACGCACAGTACCCTCCTACAGGATATGATTCAAATCCAACACCTCTTACTTGTTCCAACCCTCGAGCACTCAGCCTTGTCAAATGATGTAACCCCGACAATGATGCCAGCCCGTCATCTCCCACATTGAAGCAATAATCCAGCACCAGGCTCTGTAAGTTGGGTAGATTGACCTCCAACATTTCTAGTGAACTATTTGTAATGCGAGAGCATTCCATCAAGGAAATTGTCTTTATTTGTGAAAGGCAGCTGCTGAGATTGCTTAGGTGTCTGGCCTCTACAGATGAGCACCTGTCTAGGATTAATGTGTCCAAATTGTTAACTGCAGCTAAAGAATCCACTAAATGGCAGTCTTCGAGCTCTTGGAGTCCGCTCAAGTTTAAAAACGATAGGTTCTGCCCTAGATTGGCCACAGCAGGCTCAAGTCCACTTCCTTGGACTCCTATACATCCCGACAAGGAGAGCTCTTTCAGGGAAACTAACGCCGACAAGTGCTGCAGTCCTGTGTCCCGTAAACCCTCACATTTATCTGCATCCAACCTCTCTAATTGAGTGAAATGAGATATAACAGACAGCGAATCACAGCGAAGGAGCTTGCAACCGGTAATGTCCAGGTATCGGAGAGCAGTGAGAGAGGAGAGAGGGGCCAGTCCCTTTGTAGTCAACCTACTGCAGCCTCTGAGAGATAAGTAGGTGAGTTTGGTTAATTTAGATACCTCGGATATGTGTGAGTCTAACAAACTGCTTCCAGTGCAGCGAGCAAGGCTGAGGGAGGAGAGATTAGGGAAGAGCTTTATTAGGGAAGCAGGGTCGAAGTGAGAGGGATGGAGGTCGTTGACTGCACGAGCAATGGCTTCTCTCCATGCTCGAGAGACTTTTGTCGAGGCATTAGTGCTTGGTATGTCTAAAAAGTGCAGAATCAAAGCGATAATCTCGTCATGGAGGTCAGGTAGGCCTCTAAACTGGGGGTCCTGTGGATTGTAGAGTGGATTATTCAATAAGTTGGTCGAGATACTGACAGTGTGTGCTATGCATGATATTGAGACGTGTTATTGATCAAACATACCGCAATTATATCTGCCAATTTGTCCATCAAGTCACACATTGTGGATGTTAAGTCAAAGGGGATTGAATTAGAAAACCCCAGCCTAGTGAGGCGTATTACGACCCAGCAGTGCTTCTGACTGCTTATGCAGATGCTTGTGGAATGTGTAATATGTGGACGAACTGATGTTTTCGCTCCTCCTGCCCTACCACTTTGTTTTCCCATGCTCTCTCTTCATCGCAAGGATCTCCCAAGTCGGGAAAGGCCGGGCAGAAGGTTTGGTGAAGGTTAGGTAAATAGTCGAGGAAGATCGATCTACACCTCCATAGCTCGCATAATTTTATGATCACCACTATGGATGATCTGCAACACCATCCTGATGAAGAATTATACCCACTTTCAGACGTTTATTCAAATAATCCAAATAATCCCAGCTCCACAAATCAAGTTGATTCAGACAACTCAGACAGCTCAGAAGACGCAGAAGACGACCTACGAAACTTCGGCATCTATCAATGCTTACCAGTCGACCAACAGGACCCAGATTGGGACTTGGAAGAGCCAGACACCGCTGAAGAATACCTCCGTCGTGTCAGGTTTGAAGCCAACCAATTACCTGCCATTGTCACCAACCCTCCTCCATTGCAATTACCCCCTGCACCTCCACAACTCCACCCCTCAAGGCTAAGAATACCTACCCAAGACACTGCTCTACCAGAATGCGACCCATCAATGCGACCAAGCATCCCATGGGTGCGCCATTTCCTAGCCACTTTTGACAAACTCCGACGACAGCTGCAAAAGGAAGAAGACTGCAGAGCAGGTCGTGTAGATATAGATGGACGAGGAGGAGGAGGATCTATGTCAATCAAGATATCTCCAGCTGCAATGACTGAATCAATGAGAAGAAAGATGCAAGATATGGTACTGAAAGGACCGTCTGGATCTATGAAGGAGTTGAAGGCACTGAGAGGGCTGGATCAGTTGACTATTCAACGGAGATTGACTAACAAGATAAATAATATACTGGCAAGAAGCGGTAGAGAGGTAGACGAAGAGGAAAATAATGAAGGTCAGCAAGGTGGGGAAGATGTCAGTATGGTAGAGGCTATCGCTCTTGTAGCTGAAGAGGAAGAAAAAGAGGAAGCAGCAGTGCCAGTAGTAGTAGTAGAAAGAAACAAAGATAAAACTGTAGAAAGTAGCCATCCAAAGATGACGATATCTACGTCAACAGCACAAGAGATATATGCCTTATCAGTCAGGTTGGAGAAACCAATAAGGGCAGACATAGCTGCATTATATAGTGCTCTACTGAAACATTGTATCAAGATACGGGCTATTATGGGACTACTACTGCTGCCTGATGATCCTTGTGTTGCTTATATCAACATCTTGATAGTTATAGCTGGAGGGTACTTTGGTCAAGATAAAGAATTGAGTAGTGTTTCTTGGGAAGAAAAAGGTAGTGGTGGTGAAGAAGAGAGGGAGGAAGCGGAAGAAATGGCGGATTTATCGAGTCTGTTGTGATTGAGAAGCGTCTAATAAATGTCTCTGTTTAAAACACAATAAGGGTTTAGGTTTGCAAAAAAAACAATTTGGTGTGTGTGTGTGTGTGTGTGTGTGTGTGTGTGTGTGTGTGTGTGTATGTGTGTGTGTGTGTGTGTGTGTGTGTGTGTGGGGGGGATTTATCTTTCTTTCTGTTAAAATCTCAAAAGGAAAGCATGGCAGCTCATTATAGTCGACCGCCTGTCCTTCCAGACAAGATAAGACAACACTGCCTCCAAAAAGTGGAGTGTAAAATAGAAATGTTTCCTTTTGATTCTCTCTACTTTCATTCAATCATCTTTATTATCATCACCACCTGATATGGAGACTTCTTTCTTTTATCAGATCTTTTACTTTATATAATAGATACTTTTATTATAAAGGTTAGCTTGGAAATTTAAACTTAAACGGATCAGATTAGATGGTAGGCTTGGGGATGATGCTGCTCACACCTTGCAACATCTTTGTCATACTCTCCCTCAACTGATTCTGAACAGTCTTCAACTGACTGTCATAGCCAGCCATCACCTGAGACATATCTGGAAGAGACCCACCAGCACTATCCATGGAAAGGCCACTCATAGCAGCTTGGAGCTCAGTCTGGACCATGGCCATGAGCTTGTTGACATCTGGAACTTCCTTGCCATCAAAAACATACAAAGTCTTGATGACTTCCTCTCCTGCCTTCTTGGTAACCTTGCACTCCTTGCCCTTGAAAGAAGCGGCTTTCTTGTACTTGGAGGTAAAGATGGCTGGCGTCATGTAGAAGGAGATGGATGGGTCAACGCAGGCGAGTTCCTTGACTTCGTCTTCAATGAGAGCAGTGTCATTGAAAGCGCAGGCGCCGGCGTCAAAGGTGAGGGCAAAGCCGGCTCCGGTGAAGGCTGGCATCTTTTTCTGGTATGTGGTGAAGGCACCGGGGGTGCAGTAAGCGGCTTCATAGCCGGCAACAAGGCCATCCAAGTTGTTGCTGGCGGTACCGAAGTGACCCATCATGGTGGCAGAGTGGGAGGCGGCTGCATCAGAGACACCAGAGAGCATGGTCTTGGTGCTGCCGGCAACAGAGTTGATGTAAGAGCCGGCAGTGGAGAGGACTTGTTGGATGTGGGCTTTGCGTTGTTGTTGAATGGTGGACAGAGTGGTGAGAAGTGGTCTCTCTGTGTGTGTGTGTGTGTGTGTGTGTGGTGTGTGTGTGTGTGTGGGGGATGGTAGTCGTGGTGGGGAGAAAAAGGGTGGTTTGACCAGTGGGAATAATGGAGGAGTGGACGGGAGAGAGAAGGAGGGATGTGAAAGGATGGACCGAATTTTGATCGAGTTGAAAAGGGCTTACCTGTGGTGGTAGTCTGCATCATTTGATTTAAGTCAGCGTTAGCCCACTTATATAAGGTGGCGTTGAGGTCCTGTGCGCGAATAGTGCTGATCCAACACATTGCCACAATCAGGAGAACGGAAGTTTTTCTCGTTGAAAACATTTTTCTGGCACTAGTAAAACGATTTTAGATGGTATAGATTACTTACTAATGATAACAATTTGATTTATGGTGAAATATGGCCAGAAGAGCCTTGTTTTGACTCCCTTGGAGGTGTTGACCACCACCTCGGGAAGTCGGACCAATCTGCCTCGATCGGGAGCTCCCTGGAGGGCCTCTCTCTCTGCCCTTCACATTGTTGCTCCAAACTCCGGCATAACGAACTTCTTTCACCTCCCCCCAACTTATAAAACCTCGAGAATTCCACAATTGCAACATAATTTGCTTTATAAATAAACATATCCTCGTGCGCGCAACTCTGCAGTTTGTTTCATCCAAACATAGAAAAACCACTCCTAGCAGTCAACCATGATGCATAAGGCAACAATTATCCTCGTGGCTCTTGCTCTCTTCGGAGCATTTGCCAGTGCTCAATATACTGTTCCACCAGTGAACACTGCTGGTCTTAATGATCAAGTTCAAAGTAAGTCTGCATACTTGACATGCCATTTCTCACACACAGATGTCATTGCATTGCCTTCACCTAGGCTGATCAAACTCACCCCACCTTCTCCCCCTTTTTCCCCAAATCATCTACAGACATCGTCAACAACGTGATGGGTGGAAACGTTGTCGCTCAATTACCTCGCCCAGGCGCTGCCCTCCAAGGCCTTGGCACCAAGCTCCAGGGCGTCAAGACCGCCGCCACCGGCCTCAAGACCTCTGCCGCCTCTGCCGCCACCACCATGGCCGCACAACTCCAAACCAGAATTGCTGCCCTCGGCCAAGGCCTCACCACCGTCGGTAACGAGTTCCAATCCCGCTATGATGTTGCTTACGACCAGGCTGAATCTCTCCTCCTCGGCTTTGAGTCTGATTATTGCAGCCCAGCTGAACTGATCCCAAGCATGAAGATCCCAGCCACCTTTGTGGGTCCATCCTTTGCTCTGACCTTTGATTCTGGCAACTGCTTCTTCAATGACACTGCTCTCCTCTTCGACAAGGTCAAGGAAGTTGTCTGCACTGAACCATCCATCTCCTACGCCAAGACCCCAGCTACCTTTACCTCCAAGTACAAGTCTGCTCCAGCTTTCGTCTCCAAGTCATGCTTGATTGAGAAGACCTTCGGTGAGCCAGATGTGCGTGTGTTGTATGTATTTGATGGAGCAAGCTACCCAGACATGAACGAGTTGACTGCCAAGGTTACCCAGGAAGTTACTCAGATGATGGGAACTCTCACCGGTGGAATGGGCGCCAACCAGATGACCTCTCAGTTGACTTCCATGCTTGGCGCACTCCCATCTCTGCCAGTGACTGCTGCAGCTCCACCAAAGCCAGAAGTTGCTACTTTGGCTGCTCCACAAGTTGCAACCAACTTGCAGGAGCAGTTGGCAGCTTTGATGCAGAAGCCTTAAAAAGCTCATTGTTGGTTCTGGACATACTCATTGGGGGAGGAAGAGCAGCTCGTGATAACATTTTTAAAGCTGAATAATTATCCCTTTTTTTGGACAGTTAAATAAATAGTGTGGAGCAGAAAGCCTCATCTGGTATAACGTCGCATGTTTTTTTCTCTTTCATAATTCACTACCTTCCTCCCCCTCCACCTCGTGATCCCCTCCCCTTTCATGAATGAAGCTATCCCCTTTTGGTTAATGATCCCTCCTTCTTCTGTCGCTGGTTCAAAGAAGAACGGTATTTAAAAAAAGTGAGGGAGTGTTCTTTCGTGTTGATTCTCACTCTATATGAAATATCGCAATGTAAATTCACATTCTTATATATGTTATGCCTGATCACATTACACTAACATACCACTGAACACAATTATAATCTCAAGGTTCCTCCATCGCTGATGCAACTGCTGTTGCTGATTGAGAACCACTGCCCTGACTACTCTCCAATCTGTGCAGGTCTAAATACTCTTTAATTACTTTTTTATAACTTTTAGCCACCTTTGCTTCCCATTTGTTATTATTAATCTCTGCAGCATTCAAATACCCACCTCCTCCTCCTCTGTTATGTGCCCTCTTTGAAGGATTCTTCACCACAAACTCTGCCACCTCCAAAGCTCTTTCATAATCTGGCTCATCCCTCTGCAACACACTAAACATATACCTCAAGGCAACAGCAGGATGACATTGAGAATTTATCACAGTTCTACTAAAAAAGGATCCCCAAATAGCATCCACAATATCATGAGAATCAACATACAATGCCTCCTGTATCACTCTATCAACTTGTTTCCACATGTCTTTATTCAAATAGCCCCTCGCAGAGTTCATGATGTCCAGAGAGGCTCTAGCTACAGCCAAACACTCTTCAGTATCAATCGCATCCGTGTTGGCCAGCTTTAACGATAAAGCTAGCAATGCTCCAGCTAAGTTTTTCGTCAGAGCTTGTTCATTCATAGCATCTTGGAACAGATTCAGGCAGTCTCTCCAACCATCTACATCTACCACTTCTGCTCTCTTTAATTTATTCTTCCTATGCATCGCAGTGTATTTAATTCTGTCTTGTCTAAATTGTTCCATCTCTTCATTGTCAAACCAATGACCAGGCAATCCCAGTTTTGCACTTATAATCCTTTCTTTCCGAACCTCTTCCCCCACCATTTCTTCCATATTTGCTTTTTGCCTTGCTGCTTCAGCTGCACTACTACTACCACCACCACTGCCATCTTCAGTCAAACTTGAATGCAATTGCTTGTCTTTATAACAAGTCTTAATCTTCATACCCAACAGCGTCTCGTACAGATACGCATTAGGCTTCACTCCATCCTCCCTCATCAGTTCTATCACCTTGTCCAGTACAGGAGGCGGTACTTCCAAGGAATTTAGGATAGAGAGAGCATATTGGTAGCTTCTGACTGATAAGTTGCCTTGCATTGGTCTTCTTCTTCTTCTGTCATAATCATTATCACTACCATCTTGATCATCATCTTCTTCCTGATGATCTCTATACCCTCCTCTTCCTCCTCTCTGCTCTCCTTCCTCCTCTTCTTTTTGTTGAGCTGTCATAGTAACGTTTCTCCCTTCTTCCAAGATACCCAAAATCTTATCTGCAACTTCATCCCTCATTGGTGCATATATTTCCAATCCTGGCTTGAATTTCCCCACTGAGAAGAATTTATCCCTAAAGTTGCAAAATAACACCTTCATTCGTCTGGTGGCAATAGCCTCATCATAGCCCCTATATACCAGGTCCTTTTCTTTCATTATATTCAAAGTATACTCAAATCTTTCAATATCACCTCTTTGAGCGTACAAGGTCAAGGCAGCAAGGATTGGGCTGCGGTCTATTCTGAGGCCAGCTACCTCGGCAAGATGTTGTAATCTGACGACCAAGTCGGGGTTATTGGCGGCATTGGCTGCTTGTAAGAATTCTTGGAATACTTCCTCACTAGGGAGCATGCATTTAGCCATCATATGGCGGAAAATACCAACTGCATAGTCTACTCTTCTTTGAAATTCTTCTCTTTGTTTGGGATGTCCGACGCTGGGCATGTTTTCACTGCTGAATGATTGTTGATTGTAGCCGGGTCGGTGGGGTCCGTGAAGAGCTGACATAATCATCTGTTCATATAATTCTCTTTTCGGGTTGATATTGAGGAGGTTTACCTCTGCTAAGACATCGAGGTAGAGGTCAGGGCGATCTAGTTGGGAGAGGTAGTCGACGAGGGTGAAGAAGTCTTCTTCATTGCGTTGAGCGGCGATTGGGAGAATGGGTGGAGGAACTGGTCGGCCGAATGGGCCGCATGGGGTATCTGGGATGTATTTAGAGATGTCTTTGTGATCTTGACTTAAAATACTCCTTGTGAAGAGCGACCTCGTCGTGCTTGAAGTTGTCAAAAAATCATCACCATGAGTGCGTAAAATTGTGCCTAATATTCGTCCTATATGCTTAAACCGTGACATATTGAACAATTATGAACCCCAAAAAGTGTTGCATATTACTCTTTCTCTCTAATTTTATGCTGGCAATCAAGGTCGACGGAATGAGTTCCATTTCTTCATTATTTCTTGTGATTTTCCCCCTCTGATTGCCCATTTAACGACTGTTTCGAATTATTGTGATGATTAAAAGTCTGATGTACAGCGTAGATACTCCATTCTATGGGGAAGAATAGCTTTGGGATGCAGCAATCTGATCAACCCAATGAAACTTCTTCTTTTTTGGGACAACGGTTTCCATCAAAACTAGCAATATCAGGTAGGTTTCCAAGATCACCATCGGCGCACTCGCCCCATTTACCCGGTTTCAAACCCAATAAAGCCCTTACCACATCTCCCCGTCCTCTCCCCTCCTTCTCACAACAAAAAAAAAAGCCTGTGTCGGAGTAATAGCTGGTCTCCTCTTCAACCGTCCCTTTTCCCTTCCAGCCATAGCCACCACGACTTTCAGTTACCTCCTCATGGGCACCCTTTTCTTCAGTTCACAGGAATGCAGCAGAAATTTACGCCACAATGAAGACAGCCCTCTCAATAGTACCTTTGCCGGACTGCTCACTGGAGGTGTCCTCTCAAAACTGCACCCCAGGCGGCCTTCTTCTGCAGCAGTGGGCTTTACCTTTGCTGCTCTAGCTACTGGAATGCATCTAGCTTATGATAGTGACACAGGAGTAGCAATTAGACAACATTTTGACTCTAATGAGGAAAGAGATTTATTTCTGAGCACATTCAAGGTGTTGGGTATGAGACGGATGACTGTTGAAGAATTAGCAAAATATAAGGAGCGCAGGCTATCGCTTAGACAAGGAGAGGATGGTAGTAGTAATAGCACATGATCTTCCCCTCACTCTTTATCTCTCTAGTCACCTAAATGTGTACACACTATTTACACCTCTTGTTATTTATTTATTTATGGTAAATTCTATAATCACATACACCATGGCCCCAACATTTCACTCCTCCAGCACAAAAGGGATGCCCACCTGCAAACAAACTATGCTTATTCAAAAACTTCCCACTCGTCAATATCTTGTGTAGAGCCGACATGTCACAATTCCATATTGCCCTGTCTGGGTGGCTGTACATCTCATCAAACTCTGCTACAATGGCATTAGCTAGGTCCAAAAAGGCCTCCTTCCTGCCTCCTACTACCCCAGCATTGTATGCCATGCCTCTGGTACCTCCTGGTAGTAATGCAGTGTTGTTGGTGCCATAGCATTCGTTGTAGTTGGTTTGGATCCAGTCGGTGGCTCTTTGGACGTTTACCCATAGATCTGGATGGCGTTGGCGGTGGGAGTCACCTCCTCCTTTTATATTTCCTCCATTCACACTACCTTGATCTTTTATATGCTGTTGATTCTGAATATCAGTACCCTTCTGCACCGCTAGGTCTTCTTCTAAACCTCTACGTTCGTCATCTCTCTCACTCGGTACTGATACATCAAGCCCCTGCTCAAACAGACTAAAAGGATCCCTTGCTACTACAGTGTCACTCAAATCCATTTGCAGAGTGTATTCTATATACTGAGCTGCAGGGGTAGTTAGCCACTTACTATACACAGCCCACCTCTCATCACATAGAGACCAGGTATGATGGGCCAATGTCACTTGTTGAAATTTAATCTTCTCCGTCGTCAGCTTGGCAGTGAATTCTTGGGACAGTGACTCATGAAAGATGATGGCAGACAGGCCTGATCTGAAGACAGATAACCACCAGTGTTCTAAATAGGCCCAGTTGTCTGCTGCCATGTGGCCTAAAGGGTGTTTGTAGCATCTGAGGGGGTCAACTCGGGAGTTGAAGTAGGTAGTGACGATGATGGAAGTGGTGGTGGGCGGGAAGGTGACGACTGGGGCATGGAATTCTACTTCTTCTTGAGCATTATTCTTAATGTTATTTATATGATTGTATTTGAGGGCTGCAAGTTTGCAGAAAGATGCCTTATCCATGCCTAGTGCACTGACTGGATCAGGAGCTGCTGTTCCTAGTTGTTGGAGTTTTAGAATGGCTTGTTCGTCCATTATTTCATCTAATTTGGAAATGACGTCATCTGGAGACATTGCCTTGAATCGACGAGTTGATGTAGGGTCTGATTGCATGTTTAAGACCATTTGATGGAGGAGGGCATGTCTATCTTGATCATTGAGGAGGGAGGAGGAGGGGGTAGTGGAGGCTTTGTATGCTGAGGTTGTGGTGTGATGACGGGAGGAGGTGGCTTCATGATGGGAGGCTAGGGCAAGGAAAAGGATGAGGTTGATACACACTACGCATAATATAGCTGCTAGTTTGAGAGCATTATACAGCTTGTGCTTCATGGAGGAAGACTGCAAAGGAAGAAAAAGAGGAAGGGGGAAGTTATTTGAATGAAGAAATGATCGGGCTTCCAAAACTTAGAAGAGACTTGCACAGTCTTAGTCTTATAAAAAGAACTACCTTGCGTCTCTTATACAAAGCTTCATGTAGAGGTAACGGTGGCATGGTGTCCTACCGTAACTGAACTAATTTCTATTTCAAAGAATTATATGCCGTTGTTTATGCTCTGACGCACTTAGCGCTGGGTGAGGTAGTTAAAACTATGCATTATATACAACTTCTCGTTTGGAAATAAACCAAAGATTAATGCTACGTCAAACTCAAGACCTCCATCTTCAGCCACTGTTTTTAAACGCTCTCGCCGCTCTCGGCACCTTTTCGTTCTCTCAACCACTCAAACTCAGCACACCAGCTTGGTATCTCAACAGATACATTCATATGTTTACACTCCCACAAGTAAATTAACCATGATTTGCCATAATTTGTGTAGTTTACCTCGGCATATTGCCTCTAAAGCTCATTTTCATTACAATCCAACCCACCCTGCACGTCCTAAACGCCACTGCATAGCCACTCAAGCCATAGCTGTAGAAACCCCACCAACTACCGTTTTAGAAACAGTCAGAATTTCAGGATCCAACATCCAAGACGGCGGTCCACCCCGATTTTCATCCCCTCTTCCACCACCCAATGCTCCCACCGACAGAGTCTCCCTCCCTCTCCTCATCTACCTTCCCGGCATAGACGGAACTGGCCTAGCAGCAGCCAGACAATTTCCCAACCTCCTCCAAAAGTTCGACATGAGAGTCTTTGTCGTCCCTGTCTACGACCGCCTCTCCTTTACAGATCTTAAATCCCTCGTTAGAGACTACCTCCAACATGAGGTCAAATTCCACCCTGCAACGCGACCTGTCTACATCCTCGGTGAATCCTTCGGAGGCCTTTTAGCCATTGCAGCAGCCCTAGATTCTCCTGAACTCGTAGACAGACTGGTCCTAGTCAACCCTGCCACTTCTTTCAGTCAGACAATCTGGCCCGTCATTGGTCCTCTGCTCACCCAGCTGCCTCGTGACGTATTCGAATCTGCTCTCCCCATAGCAATGGCCCCCATACTGGGTAATCCTGTTGGCCTACTAGCATCCGCACTTGATAATATACCACAAGGAGAGTCTATAACCAATGTAGCAGCAAAGTTATCACAGGCAGCATTAGATTTGTTGGCGCAATTGCCGGAATTGGCCAAGATCTTACCGCCGGAAACGCTGGCTCATAAATTGGAGCAACTGGCACTGGGATCTGATGAGATAGAAGGCAGGCTAGGAGAAGTACAACAAAGATGTTTGATATTAGTAGGGGATGCAGATATGTTACTGCCTTCAGGAGAGGAAGGGAAGAGACTCGAAAGACAGCTCCCGAGAGCACAGCTCCGTGAATTCCGTGGGCGTAGCCATGCCTTTTTGCAAGAAGGCGGCATTCACCTGTCCAACATACTAATAGAAGAAGGCTTTTATGTCAAAGAAAGAAGAATGAGTGCTCCATTGAAGAAGAGAGCATCAGGAGCTGCCAGCTTTGGCTCAGCTGTCCCCGTTGAGCTTCCTACCGACGCTGAGCTGGAACGCTATGCGGAGAGAACCACTGCTCTGGGCAAACGACTGACGAGCCCCGTCTTCTTATCAACAGCTGCAGATGGTAGCATCGCCTATGGACTTGGGAATGTTCCAAATAGGCAGCTAGGGAAGAGTATTCTGTTTGTTGGCAATCATCAGACCCTGGCTCTTGATATTGGGGTCTTGACAGAGGAGCTGATTAGACAAAAGGGTATATTACCCAGAGGTTTAGCTCATCCAGTGATATTTTCAGATAGCTTTGGCGGTGATAATGGTGGTGATAAGGAGGCTATTGGTAATACAGAAGAAATGTCCCAAAATAATAGTAGTACCAAGACTACAACTGGCCTAGCTCCATGGGATTTAATCCCTGCATTGAGCAACTTCATGTTGAATAGTAATGCAGGAGGAGGAATTGGAAATAGAAGACAGGATAGATCATCATCATCATCATTGTCATAATCTGGCAGTACTAATAGCAATAATCCTACTGACAGTAGATCGGCATTTAAAGATTTCATGCAAACATTTGGAGCAGTAAGGGTGAGTGGGCTAAACATGCACCGTCTGCTATCAAATGGAGAAGCAGTACTGCTCTTCCCTGGAGGAGTGAGAGAGGCATATAGAAGAAAAGGAGAAAATTACAAGCTTTTTTGGCCTGATCAAAGTGAATTCGTAAGAATGGCAGCTCGATTTGGAGCTACTATTGTGCCATTTGCAGCAATAGGTGTGGACGATGGGCTTGAGATTCTTTTAGATTCTGATGAGATGAAAAACAGTCCCTTTTTTGGGGATAGACTTAGAAAGCAGGAAGCAAATATGCCTCAAGCAAGAAGAGGTCTTGCTGCAGATAAGTTTGGGGAAGAAGAGAGTTTTATTTCTCCCTTTGTGGCTCCCAAAGTCCCTCCCAACAGGCTGTACTTTGTCTTTCAACGGCCTATTACCACCTCACCTGAGGATGCAAACGATAGAAAAAAGTGCGATGCAGTCTACAAGGAGGTAAAAACTTCAGTTGAGGATGGGTTGGCTTATTTGTTAAAGAAGAGAGAGGCTGATCCTTTCAAGGATTTCCCTGGAAGGTTTGCGTATGAGAGTCTGTTTCGAGGGAGGCAAGCTCCCACATTTCCTCTGAATGACGAGTAGTGTGTGTGTGGGGGGGCGTAATGCGATGCATTCTATAGATGTGCTGAATACTTCCTTCTTTTCTTGTGGATTTCTTCTCCAGTATTATTTAATGATTGATTGACTGATTGAATGCGACTGGGGGGATGTAAGAATAACAACAGCAAATGACAATAGCGTATGCAGTAATAGAAAGAAAGCACATTTATAGCTCTCTCGACAAAAAACTATACAATTTTCCAGCAACATCATCATCGCTCTTTTCCTTCTTAAGAAGGAACCCTCCCTTTCCCTACAGTGAATGTTTTCCAGGGGGTTTAAAGTAGAAAAACACAAATGAAATGCAGCTATTCCTCTCACACTACTCCTACTAATGAACTGATGATGATACACAATAAAGATAATTAGAAATTCCTAACAAAAATTTGAATCGCGTCCATTGATGTTACTACATTCCTATGGCAGTCTCAGCAGGGGCTGTAGCTTCAAAGCACCCCGGTCCAACTCTTCTCACCCCTTTATACTTTGTCGTCCGCTGTAGCGCCAACTGAGAATCTTTCCTCAACGCCTCTACCACCTCCTCCCCAGAATGAGCTTGCAGCACACTGATAGCTACTCGGTAGGTATCAACTGGGAAGTTCATCTCATTTGTTGGCCCAAACAGTTTCAGTGTAGCAATGTCACGTGCACGGCCAGCTTGTGCTTGAGTTGGGAATTTTCCCAAATGAATGGCTTCTTCTTTAAATCCTTCGGTGATGGAGGATGGCTGGATGGCATTGGCGGGAGACATCACCCATGCGTCCCAAAAGAGATTCCATTTGTCCCTGGAGACTCCTAACAAGTTTGTGCTGCCTTCTGGCCCTGCTGCTCCTGGATGTTGGGAATGGTGGTTGTGGAGGTGGGATGCATTGTTGTTATGGCCTCCTGCAGATGGGGGTACCGGTGCGGATCTTAGCTCTTGCGTGACCAGGTTGGTGATGGAGCCGTGTCCTGGGGGCATCCTTCCTCCTCCTGCTCCCTCCTCCCCCCTTCTCCTTTGTTGTTTAGGTTTTTCAGGGAATCCATCAGATAGAATAGACATATCATCTATATTACCAGCTGATTCTTCTGGTCCACCAGCTGGTCCACCAGGAGGGGAGTCTACCCCAAAAGGTTGCCTGGAAAACGCTTCAAATACATCATTGACAGGTGGAACATCCCTATCCTGCTTGGCAGCTGCAATCAAAGCAGGACCGTGTCGGAACATTCTCCCAGTGGTTGGATCAAAAGAAAAGCCTTGTGCGAGCCTTGCAGACCGCTGTGCAGCTGTCTCTGTGTACGAGGGTGCTCTGGTGCCGTTGGGAGCTCGGCGTCTCTTTGGAGGTTGTTGTTGCTGCTGCTGTTGTTTTTGTTGAGAGGTTTGTTTGATTGGGGAATTGGAGGCTGAGCGAGGGTAATTATTGTTATTGGCAGTAAGTTCCATTCCTGTTCCTGTTCCACCAATATTGTTACTATATGTATTATTATAGTGACCACCTCCCATCATGTTGTTATTGTTATTGTTGGATGGAGGCTGTAAGACCAGTTGCACTGTCTGACCATTGGGGAGCATGATGACTTGGCCCGGTTGCAGGACCATGCTGGATTGAGCTCCTCCTGATGCTGATGCTGCTTGCTGGTGCTGCTGTTGTGATGTACTAGTAGTGGGTCCTCTACCATCTAATGTCGCCAAGATATTCCTTGCGCTATTGGCGAGATGATGTGCGTGTTCAATGGCAGGCAGGTTTTGGTTAGTATGATGATGGTTAGTTGCTGCAGCAGGTGGATGCTGTTCATCATTATTATCTTGGCCATCATTAGTGGGTCCTGGAGGGACGAATATATCTCCAAACAAGGCATCAATTTCATCACCGAGGTACATAGCAATGTTGTTCAGATTGAGATCCTCGTCTTCTGCAAATGAAAACATATTTGCGATATTGCCAGCGTTGTTGATGGCATCTCCCTCCATGTTGCCATTCTTGAGTTCAAAATCCATACCTTCTTTGAAGAATTCATCTAGGCTCTCAGCCAAGGATGGCTGAGGCTGAGCGGTGGTGGTGGCAGTGGTGGTGGAGCGTTGTGGTTGAGAGTTGGAGGGTCTGCTTGGCGGCATTATGTTGGGAGGATGTTTGTCAGTTGGGGAACGGATTTAGCCTTGAATAAGTTCTGTTGTGTATACGAGCTTATATAACGGTTGTCAATGGAAAATCGACGCGGAATGTCACGGTTAATGTGGCAAAAGTTGGTCAAGGATTGCGTCTGTTGACCCGGTCTTGATAATTAGGTGTGCTCCCCTTGAACAACAATAGTGAACGTCAATTATGCGTACATAACTCTCTTCATTATGTGGGATGAGAACTTGAAGCTCCCAAAATAACAGACTACCATAATCGAGGCGAGCACATAGGATGATCAAACTCAAATCCTTGACAGCCGCTCGGCTGGCTGAGACACCACCGACCCAGAGGGGGTATGGTTGAGTGAGTTGGAGGGGAGTGAAGTTTGAAGAGATTGGTGTCCTGCTAAGCTCATTGTCATTAAAATGGTAAATATCAATCGCTTGAAGCTTCTCAGGAGGCATAGGAGCCTCGTTGAGGCTTCAGGAAAGGATGGGTTCCAGCAGAAAATCCACAAGAGGAGATTAACCAGCAGGTCTAAAACAAAGTGTCATCTTTGCACAGCCAAACGAAAAGTAGCTACACATGCATTCAGGGGTAACAAATCAATCGCAGAACCTACGTCAAGCCCCATTACGCCGATCATTTCCCCCTCCCCCTCCCCGACCACCTTTCCGTGGCTACCAGTTGCCTTTGTCTTCCTCCTGACCATCAGCTCCCTAGCCGGCACCTTCATAGTCTCAGTTCTCTACCTCAGACCAATCATAAAAGCAGCAGAGGGGGCAGCTATTGCTGCTGAAATAGCAGCCAAAGAAATGAAAGAAGCAGCTGAGGAAATGGAAAAAACAGCATTGATGATGCAAGTCGACATCCCCGTAACAATGGCTGACATACAAGAAGCATCTCAGGAATTTGAATTACTAGGGAAGCAGCTTAACTACCTAGCAGAGACTCTAATCAAGCCAGTTGTCCAACCAGTAGAGGCTCTTGGTGCTGCTGCTACTGCAACTGGTGAGAGAGCTTCTGGTCTAACACAACGTGTGGTGTCGGATTCTTCAGCTCTGGCCAACACTCTTAGGTCTACACTGAGTTCATTTAGAAGGCAGATGGGGTGGACTTCTTTATCTATAGCACAGAGAGAAGAGGCTTCCAGGAGGCTTAGTTTAACGAGGAGGCAACAGGAAGCGAGGCTGTGGATTGCCAGGTGGAGAGATAAACATGATACCAATAATGAGGGTAGTGAAAAGGGAGGTACTGAGAATGGATCTAATACCATTAGTGATAGTAATAGTAATAGTAGCAGTGATAGAAATGAAAGGAAAGTAGCACCAAGCTCCAGTGCTGCTGAAGACGGCAACGAGGAAGGCATTGCAGCAATGATGATGATGCGACGTCCTGCTCCTATTGCTCTGCAACCATCAGGTTTTATTCCCTCAAGAGTACAATTTGACCTCTCTGGAGTGGCTGATATGGGTAGAATGCTGAGAGACTCCCTGATGTCAAATACAGGGGGGAACAGAGATGGGGAAGATGCAGCAGCAGCGGTGTTGACGGCACTGGAACGGGCTCAATTGGCGGCGGAAGAAGCAGCACGGGCATCTGGGGTTTTGGAGGAGGCTATACAGAGGGCTGAGAAGAGAGGCGTTTGGGGGGCAAGTAGTAGTAGTAGTGAGGAGGATGAATTGTTATGAGAGAGTTATGATGGAGGGAAACGGGGGAGGGAGGGAGAAATGACGATGATGATGATGGGTGGGTCGTTCAAGAATTCTTGAAGAATAGCAAGGGTGGGTTGTTGTTGCTGTTTGTTTGGCTTAAGCTTGTGTATTTTGATGGAGATAAATCCTTGGTATGGTTAATTGTACTTTATATGTATTTAAGAAACCCAATTATCGGACGACAATGGGAATATTTACTTTAAACAAGGCCTCTGATCATAATCCTCTGATTTGAACAAGTATGGGTTCTCTCTGGAAACTCGAAGCCAAGTCACTAGAAAATGACGAGCGAGATGTATCATGCCGCACTGTCAAGTATTACCTAACACGGCCTGGATCATATACGATTGGCCGACTCCTTCCCAAGCCAACTTCCGACATCCCCGATGTTGCAATAGACGGCGACATTTCCATCTCCAGGAAGCACGCCACCCTCACCATCCCAACCATTCAACAAGTACAAGCATCTGAAACCAGCACCCCCTACGTCTCCCTCTCGAACCATGGAAAATATGGATCCTTTGTCTCCAAAACCCCCAATTTAGCAGGCAAACCAATCCAAAACTCGACCACACTCTATTCCAACTGGTTTCTCAAACTTGGCCACTTGTCCCCCTTCCGCCTCACCTTGGAGCCAATTCACTTGTACATCAGTCCAGCAGAAGCTCAGCAGACTGATACTTCTGTAGTGAAAGGGTTTATCCACCTCGTACACGATAGCTACCCTGTCACCATCAATGCTGCCCCTCCCCAACCTTCATCACGAACCAACGCCTCTGGACTCAAGGTAGTGTTCTTCAACCTACCAGACTATGAACTCTGTACCACCACAAGACCAGGGGTGATAGACGTTCCTATGGATTCAGGAAAACTCCTAGCCTTATTGTATGGAGGCCAACCAGTAAAAGCAGAATGGATTAGACAATTACTGGCGCAAAATGTCTGGAAGAACGGTCGTCCAATGGAGGCTGACTTCTTGCCAGAAGACGTGTGTTATCATAGTAGACCTGGAGCACGGGAAGAAGCTGCTGATGACAATCTCATTCGTGAGAGAGAGAGTATTATGTTGTGCTACTCTACACCTGCTGCAGTGCAAACACGGCTTAAATCTGTGCTATCTGGAAAACCCTGGAAAGATACTGTCTTCATCTGGCCATCAACAAAAGCAACAAAAGACGAGTCATTACAGAAAGTCGTAGAATTGGTGGGTGGAACGAACATCAATTGTCCTACTACAATCAAGGCTAGGAAATTTAATGATGCTCTCCAGCAAGCTATAGCAAATCAAGTAGAAAATTACAAGTACAAGAAGGAGAATAAAGTGTTCAAGGCCATATATATCAAGCCAATGTCTGATTCCAAGGTCCCATCTGATCTGGAAATTTTGCCCAGCATAACACACGACTATCTCATCGCTGCTATCATGAGGGAGGGACAATTTGACAAGCTCGTTACATTGCCTCCAGGACAAGAAGAAGAAGAAGAAGATGTAGAACCAGAGGTTGTGGGGAATGATGATGTTGGTGGTGGGAAGGATACTCGTATTTTGACAGATGCACCATCAGCAGAAGCAAGTAAAAAGAGGAAACCAGGCAGATATTCTGCTACTCATGACAGTCAAGCTACAATAGGAGGAGATGATGACGATGATGATGATGATGATGAAGAAGTTGGCGGTCATCATGCAGTCATACAAACCAGTCAAGCCGTAGAGATGAAGGAGGAGGAAGATGGAGGTATAATGCAGCAGCGAGAACCAGGAAAGAAGCAGCATCAGGAGGATACTACTAAAATACATCTCCCCAACCTTGGACGACAACAACAACAACAACAACAACAACAACAACAACAACAGCCACTAGGTGATGGATGGACGTCAACAAAACAAATCCACACCAACCCCAACATCACCAAATTCCCCCCTATCCCGGAACACATGCAACAACCACCACGGCTTGTCATCGAGAAGACTAGCAGTGATATGAAGAAGAACAAGAAGGGCAATGGCAGTAAATGGGACCAAGGGGTTATCGATCCTGAGCTGGAAAGCACCATCCCTATCAAGAAGAATATAATTAAAAATAAGAGAGGGAAGAGTAGAGAAAGAGAAGAAGAAGAAGAAGAAGATGGTGATCAAGTAATGAACGGGGGAGAAGGGGAAAGTGTAGTGGTAGTTGCTCCACTGGTACTTGCATCTAGAGCTGCTGCTGTTGGTGGTGGTGGTAGAGGAGGAGAAGGAGAGGCTCTGTATCTGGGGAGAAGAAGGGGAAAGGGAGTCAGCAGTGGCCGCGGTAAACAAAAGGCAATTGCCATTGTACACGCACCAAGCCCCCTCAAGAATTTCAAAGCTTTTAAAAGGGCTACGGCAGCACCAGCCTCTTCCCAACAGAAGAGGACTGACAGTAGTAAAAATATATCTGTAGCGATGGTGCCATTTTCAGCAGAGGTATACAGGGAAGAGCTTCCTGATGGAGATGCATATGTGAGAAAGGAGAGAACGAGGCAAGCTGAGGATGAAGATGCTGAGGTTCTGTTTAACACTAAAGTTAAAGCGAAGAAGGTGGCTGTTGGTGCCAAGATGAAGAATGCTCCAGCTCAAAGGAAGACTGCTGCTACCACTACAGGTGGTAGAGGCGGGAGGGGAGGCAGAGGAGGAGGTGCAGGGAGAGGGAGGGGAAGAGGCATAGCAAAGGAGTCGGAGATTGAGTCTGAGTTTGATGATAGCTCTGACGAGGAGGTGTCTTAATAACGATCAACAAGTAGCGGGTTTTATTTATTTAAACTAATTCATACAAGTACCTGGTACATGTATATATGTGTGCATACCAAGCAGGTCTGACTGTAAATTTTGGAAAAATTATAACATTGTTTTTTTTTTTAAATATAATATAGTACACACATTTCTACCCGATTTTAACTCTTCATACACAAGCTGTGCTCCCATTTCTTTACATTACAACGGCAGCCTGTACAGGAGCATTCACCTGCCTCCTCTTTGCCGCTTGAGCTTCTGCAGTGAACAACATCTTCAACTCCTTCTTTGCCAGTCTTGCATTTCTCGCTGCTTCTTTTACTGCAGTTTTACGCGCCTTCTTCTCTTCTGCACTTTCCCCCTTCTTCCTCAATAGTATTGGTGTCCTCACCTTGACCAATCCCTCTCCTTCTTCTTCCTTCTCCTCCTTCTCATCCTCATCTTCATCTTCATCTGATCCATCACCACCAGTAAAAGTACCAGGACCATTATTATACTGGCCAGATATTTTAGGAAACCCATGTTTATTCAACACAATCCCATCTTCCTCTCCAGTACCAAGACCAGTACTAGCGATCCTTCTCCTCCTCCTAGATCTCCCGGTTTGCTCAACAATCTTACCAGGATGATTATCCAGATTGGACCTTAATGACAACACACTCTCGCAGTCCCACCTCTCTCTCTGTCTATCACTTACTTCCATCATCACTAGCACGTCATCATCACCAACGATCTGACCACCAATGCCATTGCCATTGCCATCTTGCTGAGCATGGTGTGCTGCTTCTCTAGCTTCACCTCTATGCAATGCCTCCTTTGCCTTGAATATAGCAACATCACCATCTTCATCACTCAACCCAGCTGCTTCCAACTGATCAGCAATAGCACTCCTACCTGCAGCTGCTTGTTTCTCTCGGGTATTATAATACTCGTCAATAATACCGGCAAATTTGTCAATGTCAGCCACGCCTCCCAACACTCCATCAGCTGCTGCATCTTCTAAATCTCCTATTTCATCTTCATCATATTCTAAGGCCAGTTGCTCGAATCTTTCGTCTATTACTTCTAATAAGTTGCGTCTGTCTTGACGTTCTTCCCTCCAGTATGTGCTAGCAATGCTTCCTCCTCCTGGTTTGGGGGGGTTCTGTTTGGATCCTTGGCTCAAGCTTGTTCCTCCTAGTGATGGTCCACTTGCTCTCTCTTCTCTTCCTTCATCATAATCATCTTGATCTGATGATACATCTGTCGACCAATCGTCCCCGTCTTCTCCATCTGCTTCTTCATCTTCATCATTCCCTTCGTGTAACACACCTTCTCCTCCTCCTGATCCCATTCCTGCTGCATCCAACACAAAATCATCCAACAAATCTCCAATACCAATAGTAGCAGCAGCCGCAGCTTTATCAGCACCACTACCACTGGTACCCTTGATAACAACTTCTCCTTCTATATCTACATCCTCCTCTCCTCCTTTATATCCATACCCATCATCATCACTGTCCATCATTTCAGCAGCCTCCATTGCAGCCTCCAACTCTGCCAGCTCAGCAGCAGTCATGCCCTTCACTCCCTCTGGATCTCTTTGCCTAGAGAAGGCTGTAACTCCACCCATGATTCCATCAGCATCAGATTCTGCTGCTGCGGGTTGGAGGAGGGTGAGGGAGCTGGCATCGAAGACTTTGATATCGGGGATTGGGGCGGTGAGGCGGGGAGCTGGGAGGAAGACTGTTGATGATGCTGAGGTGGTAGATGGTTGTTGGTTGGGTTCTACGTCATTTATAGCATCAATTGGATCACCATCCTCTTCTTCCTCCTCTTTTTGTTGTCTTCGTTGTTGAGGAAGGAGCCTGGTGGAAGAGGGTTGCTTTGTGGTGGGGGCAGCAGACTCCAAGACTCTAAGATGAGAGAGGTAGTCATAGCCATCATCTGGGAAGCCTAATTCAATGAGCTCCTTACGCCTAGCTTCTGAGATAGGAGGTTGTGACTCGGTTTGCTCCAGCCAGGCAAGGGGGTGGCCGGGAGGGTATCGGGAATTGGAGGTGGAAGGGGTGATCTTGTCAGCCGTCGAAACCGGCCGTCCAACACCGATATTGTTTGTGGCTAAAGTGCGTTCGGGTTGTGCATCTCCATCTTCTGCGTTGCTATAAATGAGATTGTAGGTTTGAGCGCTCTTTTTGTCGATAAACTGCTTCTTTTTCCCCATTTTTGTAGGATTGCATGCAATATCTTCACTGTAGCTTAATACTTTAAGTTGCGTGTTTTCGGACAGACTTTAAATTTGAAATAAATCCGATAATAACAGACAACGCTTCTTTTTCGGTCTATGAAATTGCAATTTGGTTTCCCCGACATCCAAATTTTGGTTCCAGTCAAAAATCACGAAATTGCACCCATGAGCCCATATCAAATTGGTATTTCTGATTTCATACTACCACAGCAAAGTATATAGGCAAAGGAAACGACCATCATAATTTTTTAGAGAGTCTGTTTCTGGGAGATTGTAATTGGATTCGTTGTGTACTTCACCCCTCTTGATCAATGCAGTCACAAAGATCAATTGCCAGGGTAAGCAGAATCTATCAAACCTTCAAATAATGAAAAATTACTACGGTGAGCTGAGCGCTTCTAATTTCCAATATCCAACCTTGTCCACAATTTCCTCATACAGGTTCTAGTAAAGACGTTTAAAGACGTTCTTGCCCAGGAGACCCGTGAAAACGGAGCTAGACTCCCTCGTAGTTCCACTGTTAGAAGGAGAACCTTTTCATATTTCAGAGAAGACCTCCCCGCTGATCCCTCTGCACAAGCTCGCTTCCTTCGAGACCTCAACCAGAGCAGTCGCCATTCTGAAGTCATAGAACTCTTCGAAAGCGGCCGATTAACGCACCCAGAATCTGCAATGGCTGAGTATGTATCCGCACTAGCACAGACTGGCCGTCTAGACAATACAGCACTGCTTTCAACCATACAACGAGGCTACAGAGCCAGCGCTGGAGGTGGTGCTTCATTTGCTCCTTCTGCAGAGGCTGCTTCTTCCTTTTCACAATACATGAGAAGAGCAGGTACACAACATCAACATCAGTCATCAGCAGCACTAGGTACCCTAGCAGCAACAGATGCCACCGCTGCTATAGGCACTGCAGCCAACCCTCTCTACATGCTTCAAGCAGAACCTTCCTTTAAAAGCCAAATGTGGAAGAGCATTCGCACTCTAGGTCTGGCCTTCTTCTTCATGGCTGGTCTTGGAGCCCTAGTAGAAGACAAAGGACTGTCCAGGGGAATACTGAACAGTCCTGATCTTAGGCCACAAATAGAAGGTAAAACTAAATTCGCCGATGTTAAAGGCGTCGATGAAGCCAAGGCTGAGCTGGAGGAGATTGTAGCATACCTGAAGAATCCTCAAAGATTCACTTCTCTTGGAGGGAAGCTTCCTAAAGGAGTGTTGTTGGTAGGGCCCCCAGGAACAGGGAAGACGATGTTGGCAAGAGCCATTGCTGGAGAGGCGGGTGTTCCCTTCTTTTATACATCTGGTTCAGAGTTTGAGGAGATGTTTGTTGGAGTGGGGGCTCGACGAGTTAGAGATTTGTTTGCTGCAGCTAAGAAGGCTGCTCCTTGTATCATATTTATTGATGAAATAGATGCTATTGGTGGTAGCAGAAACCCTAAAGACCAGCAATATATGAAGATGACACTGAATCAGTTGTTGGTGGAACTAGATGGGTTCAAGCCCAGTGAAGGCGTCATCGTCGTGGCCGCCACCAACTTCCCGGAATCACTAGATAAGGCTCTCATCCGTCCTGGTAGGTTTGATAGGCACGTAGTTGTTCCAAATCCTGATATTGAAGGACGGAGGCAAATACTTGAAGCCCATTTCAAAAACACCAAGGCTGGAAAAGATGTTGATTTAAGGGTGATTGCCAAAGGCACCCCCGGTTTCTCAGGAGCTGACCTGGCCAACTTGATCAACATTGCTGCTTTAAAAGCAGCTAGGGATGGTCTTTCCTTTGTAGATATGGCTGCTTTAGAGTATGCCAAGGATAGAATCATCATGGGAGCAGAGAGGAGGAGCGCAGTGATAAGTGAAAAGGCCAGGAAACTGACAGCCTACCATGAAGGTGGCCACGCTCTAGTGGCACTCTACACACCAGGAGCTCACCCAGTGCATAAAGCCACTGTAATACCAAGAGGAGTGGCACTAGGAATGGTCACACAGCTGCCTGAAACTGACGACGAGACGTCAGTAACTAGGCGGCAGTTGCTGGCCAAGCTTGATGTGTGCATGGGCGGAAGAGTGGCGGAAGAGTTGATCTTCGGGGAGCCAGACATCACCACTGGAGCTTCTTCTGACCTAGAGCAAGCTACCAGGCTGGCGAGAGCCATGGTGACTAAGTTTGGAATGAGCGACGCAGTAGGTCAGATCAGTCTGGAGATGGATAGGGATAGAAGCGGGGGAGCGTTTGGATTGTCGGGGGAAACTAGGGCATTGGTAGATGCAGAGGTGAAGAAGCTGCTGAGCAATGCATATGATAGGGCCAAGAAGTTGTTGAAATCACATGAGAAGGAGCTGCATGCTCTGGCTGCTGAGCTGGTGGAGAAGGAGACGTTGTCTGGGCAGCAGATTAAGGATTTGTTGAGCAGAGTCAAGGGGGGGAGAGGGGAGGCGGTGACCACTGTTGGATGAGCGGTGGAGAGAAGAAAAGGGAGAGGGAGGGTTGCGTGTAGTAAAATCGTAGTAATGTATGCATCATGGTGGTATAAGGAGTGCAGAGCCTTGAGAGTGTGTAACATCTTTGGTGTTGGCTAATTGTCAAACAAGTGATAGAAGAGAACAAATTTGTAAAAGGATACAAAGGAATACAATTGGAGCAATAGTTGGTGCAAATAATCAGAAGCTACAGTTGAGAGTGAGTAGAAGGAGTGAGGTGATGAACTGTGAAGGTAGTGCAGGATGGTAGTTGACCGTCTCACTCGGGAAAGAGGCTGCTGACGGCAAGCGACAGATCTAGGGAGATAATTGATAAAATCTGACTATGCTTACCCAACACCACAAGTTTCGATAGTTTCCTATTGATTCCGACATCATTAGTGCACATAGTATCCATCTACTGCTCATCACTCCTTTAAGTCGACAAAATCATGAATCTCAATGGAAAGTCTGTTATTCCAGAGGCAATATTGGCCTGTCACCACGAAAATGGCGATGGGGAGGGCGGTCTGAGTGAACTGCAATACCAAAGACTACATCATGAACTCGAAATCCCCTCTGTTTTGAGAGGTAAGCCGATTATAATCCATACAATTTCTGATGATCTGGCCAAACCCAACATTGCAACCACTGAATTGCTTCGGTAAACCCATATAATGGCTTCTTTACCATAATTTATCTAGGGTTGGGCGATTTGCGATACCTCCCACTCCTTTCTTGCTCCATTTCGTCACCTTATCATCAATCCCTGTCCTGGCTGCTTACCCCCAAAACTTCCCTCCCCCACATCAATCCACACCTACAGGTCCTCACATCCTCCAACCTAGTGATGCCAAAGTCACCACAGTCGGCAATCTAGCAGCCATTTCTCAACACTTTCCCAATCTCACCTCCAAACCACTCCAGAAGAACCATCTGCAACCAATCTCCACCTCCCCCAACGACGCCTCCACCACTCCTCCTCCGCTCCGCCTGGCCGTCGTCCTCTCAGGAGGCCAAGCTGCCGGTGGCCACAATGTCATCGTCGGTTGCTTTGACTACCTTCAGTCATGGAGACCAGGCTCCACCTTGATTGGCTTCCTTGATGGCCCAGCTGGAGTTATGAAGGGGAGGTATAAAGAGTTATGCAAAGAAGAGCTGGACGCATACCGCAACACTGGTGGTTTCCACTTGCTGGGCAGTGGGAGAGATAAGATTGAAAAGCCAGACCAAATGGAAGCAGCAGCCAAGGTATGCATCGACCTTGACCTTGACGGTTTAGTGGTCATTGGCGGCGATGATTCCAACACCAATGCAGCAGTACTAGCAGAGTATTTTAGTTGCATGGGTATAAAGATCAAAGTGATTGGGGTTCCTAAAACAATAGATGGCGACTTAAAAAATGATGATGTTGCTATTTCCTTTGGTTTTGACACAGCATGCAAAGTGTATTCAGAAATCATCGGAAATATTATGATTGATTGTGCCAGCGCTAAGAAGTACTACCACTTTATAAGAATCATGGGACGTAGTGCTTCTCATGTTGCTCTTGAATGCGCTCTCCAGACCCACCCCCAGTGGGCTTTTATCTCAGAGGAGGTGGAGACTCAAAAGTACTCTCTGCAGGACGTTGCCAAGAAATTGTGTGATATTGTGGAGAAGAGAGCTGATAACGGAAAGAATTATGGTGTCATTCTCTTGCCTGAGGGTCTGATTGAGTTTGTATACGACATGAAGGAGTTGATTGTTGAGTTGAATGAGCTACTGGTGAACGGGACAGTAGATGGTGACAACCTGGGTGCAGTGTCTGCTGCACTGAGACCTCAGTCTCAAGCAGTGTTCAACTGCCTGTCTGAAGGATTTCAAAGGGAGTTTCTGACAGACAGAGACCCCCATGGTAATGTCCAAGTGTCTCATATTGAAACAGAAAAGCTCCTTATCCGACTGGTTGAAACTGAGCTCGCTATCCGTAAAGCAGCCGGTACTTTTAAAGGAAAGTTCAGTGGCGTCGGCCATTTCTGTGGTTACGAAGGCCGTTGTGCTTTGCCTTCAAACTTCGATTGCAGCTACACCTATGCTCTGGGTCAGGCTGCAGCTGCTTTGTGCACTGGAGGTGCGACTGGTATGATGGCCACTGTCTCCAACCTGGAGCAGCCGGCTGTCAACTGGTGCGTTGGAGGAACCCCCCTCGTGTCTATGATGTGCATTGAACGTCGTCATGGTAAGGACAAACCAGTGATTAAAAAGGCACTTGTTGAGTTGGAGGGTATGCCATTCAAGATGTACGCAGCAGTGAGAGAGAGGTGGGCTCGGTGTGATGCATTTAGATCCCCAGGGCCTATGCAGTTTAAAGGTCATTACATGGCTGATGGTGCTACTATTACCTTGGCTTTGGAAGTTAATAAAGGACAGCCTATATTGGTGTCTCCAACTGCTGATTGTTTGACTGTTGAATAATATGAGAAGGGGGGTGGGGGTGGGGGGTGGGGGTGGGGGTGGATGAATGAATGAATGAATGAATGAATGAATGAATGAATAACTAATGAGAGAGGAGACAGACAGAGAGCGATATTGAATTTTGAATGACGATGATACATATGTATACATGTAAGGAGGAGGCATGGAATTGCGGTGTGGCCTCCTTTTATACATGTAAGGATGACACTGCATACTAATCTGTTCTTCTTCTAGTCATTGGCCGGAGGACTCCATGCAGCAGTCCCACTCCCTATGTTTCTTTCCTTTGAGTGGCCAGCGGCAACCCTTTTTTTTTGAGAGTTTGTGATTTTCTTCCGTGTGAATGTCTTATAATTGTAGATCTTTAGATCCAAGTCTTTTTTTAACAAACCGCCTCTACTTAATCTCTCTCAAGTACACCATACCTCTCCTATAAAACATGTCCACCCTCCTTCCTCCTCCCATCATCAAGCTGGCTCAACTGAATCTTCAGGATGCACATCCCAATGATGATGATGATGCTGAGGCTCCACCACCCCTTCCTCTCTAATCCTCCTCACTTTCACTCCATCCCCTATTATTTCCAACACCTGAGGCTCTCCATCTCCACATCCTGCAGATAAGCCCACATCTATTCTAATGACTCTACCCTGGCAGGCGCTGTTTATACCCTCTTCTTGGATGGTGTGTCCTACCACCATCCTCTTAGCTTCCACCATCACTCTTCTGCCTTCTGGACCTTCTTCTACTGCTTCATTGCTGCCTTGGGGAGGAGGAGAAGAAGAAGAAGAAGAAGAGAGGGCGGAGAGAGCTTTCTGGAGAGCGTCACAATCACATTGGTTGACGTCTTCATTGGAGTAATCTCTGGCCCATACAATTGCTTTTCTACCACTAAGGAATGCAGGCTTATTATTCATCATACCACCACCATTATTATTATTATTATTATCATTATCATTATTATTTCCTCTTTTATGTCCTCCTCCCTTGTCTCCTCCCAGCATCCAAGTCTGCGTTTCTTTGTTAATCCTGCTCAACCCATACTCTACATGTTCAGGAAGAGCACCTCCATGTACAAATAATGTAGAACCTATCTGGAGAGCAGTAGAATTGGGAGCGAAGAATCTAGTGGTGATGGCTCCTCCTGGTGAGAGCGCCTTGGATCTGGCTCCTTTTCCACCGTCGTTGGCTTTGGCTAATGCAATTAGTTCCTCTACTTCTTTATTATTATTACTAATGCAGTCACATTTTAGCATGAGAGCAGCCTCTATGGCCTTGACACGTGCCCAAGAAGCAAAGCTAGCGACGCCTCCTACTGTTGCATACCTATATTGACCTGCAACATTCATAGTTTCATGATTACCGTTCAGGATGTGTACTGCTCCCCCAGCCTTGGTAGCTTCCTTTTGGAGTCTCTCCAACATGTAGAGGAGTTGGATTTCTTCGTCTCCTCTGTCTAAAATGTCGCCAACTTGGACGAGGGTGGTGGTACCACCGATCCAGGAGTCGAAGTTGTCGATGAGGCCGGCCATTTTGAGGGCTTGACGGGCCTTGTTGAGGTCTCCGTGGAGATCGCCGATAGCGATGAGTCTAGATACGGGTGATAGGTAGGTAGGAGGGGGAGGTGGTGGTGGTGGAGGGGTTTGGTTTGGAGATTGAGATTGGGAATGAGGGGAGGCAATGGTTGGGCCACCAGCGAGGAGAACGTCGGAGCAGGTGGCGAGAAAGGAGGACCATAGCTGGAAAAAAGACAAAAAGGAGATTTGTTGGTGGAATGAGATGTGTGGGAGGATTTTATGGATTCCATGAGAAGGGAGAATGGCAACAAACCTGTTGAAAGTCTCTCCCACACTGATTTTGTTGGGACATTTGATCTAAACTTTGATTTTACTTGTTTGCTTTGCTGCTTTGTGCAATGACTAGCAGGCCAATTCATCAATTCTTCCGTAGTCAAACGTCGAGACAATAATGTTCTACACAGTGAAAGTATCATTAAAACGCAGCTGCAGTAGTCTCCTCTAGAGACCTGACTTCAATTTTTTGTTCTTTTGCATAAATGGACGTCCTACTCAGACACCTTGTTTAAATTTCAACAAACGTATATGCTTTATGAAGGTTGTTAGAACGTCTCAACAGTAGTGATGGGAAGGATATAACCGTCGTGTCAGAACTGAGCTATAAAAATAATCTTTTCTGCCAAAACCCAAAATATATTTCTTAGTAGGAAAACGGACACCATGTCGCTTACAGCTTCCATTATCATCGTGTATGGGGGCTTCTACATGTTTATAGTGTTTCTCAGTCTGAGTATAGGTATGTACAAGCGTTCACCCCTCCAATTTCCCAAAGTCAGATCCTGCACAGCTCTTTTACTAAACAATTCTCCTTCCCTCTTGCAGCATGCGGCCTTTACTACATAGCAGAGTTAATGGAGGAGTATCCTCTCTCCACGAAACGACTTCTAACTCACGCCATCAAGGTAATACACGTCTCTAGCCCCCATTGCAGCGGTTCAGCTATCCCCGCTTCTCTCAACCGCCAACTGCTCCTCCCCTTCCCCCGCTCTTCTATATGTATACACACACCACCATCCAACTCAACCCAACCTCAATCCCTCCTTCTCCCCCATATCTTTGCAGGCTGAGTTACTCATCCATCTAGTACTATTCATAGACAAACTCCCATTCCATTGCCTGGCACTAGGCATCATCTCCCCCCTCCTCTACACCCCCCTCTTACGGAAATTCCCCTACATCAACCTCACATCACCAGAAGCCCTCTCCGCTTTTGGCCTCACCCTACTCTCCTCATTCTTCTGGCTCAGACACTACTGGTCCACTTACTACACACTAGAGTATATAGTGGCTTTCATGTTGGCGACGACATGGGCCCTCCCTGCAGCATTCTTCCTCTCCATGGCCGGGGATCAATCAATCCTACCTGGAGCAGGAGGTTTCCCATATAACAACACCAACACCAACATTAGTTTCTCTTCTTCATCATCATCTCCACAAAAGAGTGGCTTTGACTCTGGTAATAGTCGAGGTATTGGAGATAGTGGAAAACAGAGGAGAGGGTTGGCGCTGCGTATATTTGATTTGCTGAGGAAGAAGAGAGACGAGGTCATTCCAGAGATGATCAAGGGCCATGCCTCAGTAGCTCTTTTGAAAGAGAAAATATAGATAATGGCAGCTGCAGCAATGGTAGTAAAAAAAAATAGCAGTAGAAGGATTATATTTATAAAGGAGAAATGAAAATGTATCCCCCCCCCCTACACCCCTACACCCACGCCCACAACGTAAAGAACGTCGTTTTGTTTGCTTGTTTTTGGGTTGTTCTTCCCTTAGCACCTAGGAGAAAGTTGTGTAATAGAGTGTATGTAACCCCAGACAAATCTTTGCTCACCCAAAGGAACCTTATGCGCAGGAGGCTGGGATTTGCGATGTTTAGTTCTCCTTCCAAGTATGTAATGCCAGAGTCTTCACTACCTACCTACCCAGTATTAGTTAGTATATACAACGTAGTTACACAATATGTAGCATAGAAATATGTGGTACATATATGAAGGGAGAAAGAAGAAGAGGAATGACAGGGGAGGGAAAAAACGGGTGAAAAGTTACCACACATAAACATATCATTGCAAAATGAAACCTGGGGGCTGGGGGGGGGCAAAAACAACATAACGCAAAGATGCAGACACTCTCTCTCTCTCTCTCTCTCTCTCTCTCTCTCTCTCTCTCTCTCTCTCTCTCTCTCTCTCTCTCTCTCTCGATTTTCTCTCTAGCAAAAACAAAAAACAAAACAGATATTTTTCTTTCCCTGATCTTAAAACCCCATTAACTCAAAGCATATTTTTGTAGGATAAAAAAGGGCCAATAAATATAACCCCCCTACTTATCCGTCTCCTTGTTTTTAATTTTAATTTTTATTCATGAATAGTACTAAATGGATGAGTAGTTCAGCCTGTAAAGATACAGGGGGAGGGAGGGAGGGAGGTTGGGTTGCAAAGCACCGTATCCATAACTACATCTATCTGTACATCCCTAATTTGCAGCCACCGGTGCACCACTGCCATTCACTCCTTGTTGCTGCTGCTGCTCATCCATAACCAGTCCATTCCCCTCCTCTTCCTCTCCTTCTTGTTTCTGAGGCAGCCTCTTTGCTCTAGCCTTGAAATCCTCTAGAGACTTATAATCCTCATCCAGCAGCTCCTTTACTTTCGGATTCATCATCATATTGGCACCTGTGGGGAAGCCATGATAATGATGAAATGCCCATAGCTTCTCTAGGCCATACAGACTTCCTTTGCTATAATCTTGCAACACTAGATCTTCAAAGTCTCTGTATATATCTAATCTAAAGTCCTTTTCTAGCCCATAGGAGTAGAATCTAAACAGGCATTCTAGACCGTAATGATACTGTGCAACTGCATCTTCAAGGGCGTACTTTCTGAGGTCCGCATACATGCTGGCGCTAAAGTGGTCGCGTAGGAAGTAACACCAGAATCTGAATAAGGTATTCATTTCTTCACTTTTACCTGCTCCAAGTTCAGCTCTTTCGGCGAGGCATCTGTTTTTGAACTTTTCGTATTTGATCTGGGTGAATCCGTTGTTCTCTAAGAGGGCATATGAAGGGTGTTGGAATTTGGGGATGGGGAGGGAGGAGCTTAGGTTGGTCATGTTGTGTCTGTTGCTGTTGTAGCTGTTGTTATTCAAGCTGCTGCTGCCAAGAAATCCTCCTTCGTGACTTGAAGGGGGAGTGCTTCCCAGCAACCATCCCACAGAGACTGATGGGGGTGTCATGCCTGCTCTATTGGAGCCGTGTTGCTGCTGGTTGTGATTGTGGTACTGGTTGTTGTGAAGACTGTTGGAGCCACCATTGCTGCGGTAGTAGGAGTGGTGTGCATCTCTCTTGGGAAGAGAAGATGGATAGAACGCAGATGATCTCCGTGTTGTGGCCATGGGTGCAGTTGCAACACCACCACCACTGCTTGGTTTGGACGTTGATGCTAATGAAGAGGACAGTGCTGACTTCCCTAAACCACTACCACCTTGTTGTTGTTGATCCTTCTTTCCAGCAGACAGATGCCTCACATAATGCCGCAATCCATCATTGATCACTGTCGCTACATCTTTATGCCCATCACCTCCAGCAGCTGCTGCAGCTGCCGCTACTAAATCTGGCTTGGATGGGGACCGGAGGGAGGGTTTCACAACTATGAGCTTGGCTAAGTCTGAATCCTCCAGCACACTACGCTTTGTGTTGTTGTGAACACTGGCTGCATCTGTTTTTTCAGCTGCTGCTACATGGTCCTCGTCCATCATGAACAGATCATCCTCATCTTCATGCACTGTTGTAGTTGCTGCTGTTGATTTGTTATCTTGTCTGCTATTAGCTACTAATGTTGCTGCTTCAGCATTACTGGCTACTGCCGTAGCATTAGGTTTGGTAGTAATATTAGATTTATCCTTCCCCCGTTCTTCTTGTTGTTGTTGCTGGTGCTGGTTGTTGTTATGGTGCTTATTATTATGCCCCCCTTGATGTTGTAGCTGGTGGTGGAAATTATTATTGGTATTATAATTGGCATTATTAGTGTTACTATTATTATTATACTGCTTACTGCCGTTTTTTTTATACCCACCCATAGAATTGCCAGGTCTACCACTAACACCAATACCCGGCAAACCAAACGCCGCTTTCAGCAGAGCATGCACCGATTCATCTCGTTGCCCCACTGGCAGCACCCATTGCGCCCAGCCTTCTCGAGGCCTAAGGTAGAAATTATCAGGAGATATTTGTACCATAGTTGATCCCTCTAACGATTTAAGAATGAATGCCGGATCAGGAGTCAACATTCTGACACGATTGAATGCTGCTATGACCATCAAAGGTATCCACCCGTCATCATTCATTTTCGACCTCAAAAACATGTCTTTGATCAAGTTGTTCACACTGAAGTAGTATTCTATTTGGGATTTTACTGCTTCAATCAGTTTCTCCACTCCTACCATCATGCCAGCAGAAGAGGGAGGAGGACGAGGACCAGCCCCGGCATTGATATTGGGAGAGCTGTGGGCGTGCTTGCCTGTACCACCACCAATTGGGCCGGTGGTTGATACCCCATATGCTGCTGGTGGGTAAAACACTTGAGCTTGAGGGGGAGGAGGGGGGACGACTGCTGCTGTTGCTGCAGAGGTGGCGGCAGCTGCAATAGGGTACCTATATTGTTGAGCAACAGCTAGACCAGCTCCTGGAATGTAGACATTTGCACCTCCATTAAGCATGCTTGAAGGAGAGGGAGGGGGAGGGTAGTTATTGTGACGGTAGTTGCCTACAAAAGCACCTCCTCCTCCTCTGCCCCCTCTGCCTCTCCCTTGGTTACGTTGCTGCTGCTGCTGCTCCTGGTGTTGTTGATGTTGTTGTTGCTGCTGACTATTGTTGTTGTTAATATTGGTTGCAGCAGCTTGTGTGGGGGGAGCTGGGGGTGGGACGGGGGCAGCAGCAACTGGAGCTGAAGTTGGTGGGGGAGGTGGTGGCGGTTGAGAAAGAGTGGCAGTGGCAGAGCCTGCTGCTGCTACTGCTGCATCTTTGGTAGAGGCAGTGGTGTTGGTCTGGTTTATTGTTGGTGCAGCAGCAGCAGCAGCAGCAGCACCTGTTGGTGTACCACCACCAGGCTTTGCTTGCTGGCCGCGCCCTTTGTTACCGCCATTATTATTATTATTATTCTTATGATCGCTGCTTCCTGTCTTGTTACTACCTTCCTTATTACTACTATTGTTATTATTATTATTACGCTGCTGTTTAATGCGTTTTTCCTTCCTCTGTTGTTGATCTCTGCCTCCTTGCTTTTCTACAACGACTGGCTCAGGCGCTTGAGCAGGAGGAACAGGAGCCTGCTCTCTTAGTTTCTTTTTCGATAAAGGCTCCTTCACATCTCCTAGTGAAGGCCAAGCCACCGTGGCACCACCAACACTGTTACCACCTTGACTACCAGAAATGGTGGTAGTAGTAGTAGTAGTAGTATCTGTTGCTACTGAAGTGAGGGGAAGTGGAATAGCTGGAGCGTTTGCTGCAACAACTGGGACATTCCAGGCTGGTTTTGTTGGCTTTGAAGGAAGTAATATCGATGCTGGAGCAGGAGCAGCAGAAGTGTCACTGGTTCTTGCCTCATTAGTAGATTTTGTAGTAATGGTAGCTGCTGCTGCTGCTGCTGCTGGTGGTGGTGGTGGTGGTGTCGATGATGGTTTCTTACCGTGACCCTTGTGGTTGGCTGGTTGCTTCTTATTATCAGTTCCTCCTCTAGTAGTAGCTGGGCTATTAGGCGATTGTTTCCTTCCATCCTGGGCCCTGGATTCTCTAGAAGAAGGCTGAGACTTGAAAGCAGGTTGTTGCGATGGGTTTTTTGTTGATGTAATAGTGTCTGCAGACGCAGGGGAAGCTGTGGATGGTGCAGCGTCGACTGACTGAGCAGTGGATTGGTGGGCCTTGACAATTGCAGCCCACGGCGTCGTCAGTAGTTTTGGAGCTACTATAACTTCAGCAGGAGCCTACGGTGAATACGAGGAGGGGGAATGTGAGGGATATTGGCGAGGTATGTGATGAAAGACTGCCTTTCAACCGTGGTTTTCCAGCATGCATTCACAACTGGTCAAGTTACTTACCGTTGTCTGTGCTGGTTTCGAATCTTCAGTCATGTTTGGAGTCGTGGGATCCTTTGGAACTGTATCAACTGTTGTGCCAGAAGAAGACATCACCGCTGCCGTCGCTATCAACTATAGATGCTTCTCTACGCTTGTACTTGCTGGTTGCGAAGGTGTCACAATAGTAAGTGAACTGTTGGACCGATTGAAGTATCTCACAAGCCGAGTTCGCCTTGACGTTTCCCTTTTCAGTCAAAAATCTTCAGAATGATTGGAAGAAACTTAAAAGCTCGAGTAGTTTACTACCAGTTCAAAATTTCCTATCAAAACAACAACCAGATTCCACCTGACAAAACAATGAATGCGAATACTAACTGCTGTAGTTAGCGCATTATATGCCAAACATAGCCACTTTTCCACCCGATCCACCCCAGCCGTTCCACAATCCAGCCATCTCCCCCCAAACAATCAATATCACCTCCCTATCCTCTTCAGCAGTGCATTGTCTTACACATGCTATACTATAAAATATAAAATATGTGAGCTTGTATACTATGGCTACTGTACCTTCTATCACCAAACATTAAAAAAAAAGAGAGAAGGAAAGAAAATACTTTTCCTTCCTTACTCCCTTCCTCCTCCCAACCCCCCAGCAATATCCTTCTCAACCTGTTCCACAGCCTCCCTACCTCCATTATACGCCATGATGGTGAACGATCTCTCCAGTGCCTCCCTTCCCCTTGCCTCGTAGTGTGCTGCCAGTGCTGGGTGTTGGCATGCATGATACATCAACAAATGAGCTTTACCTGCATTGAGGTGCATGGATCCCCATCTCTCTTCCACTCCTGAGACTTTCCTCTCTATTTGATGCATCTTCTGCATCAATGACTGATCTGAGTGATGGTGATTATGTTGTTGTTGTTGTTGGTGGTGGGTGGGAGGAAGTGGGTTGATGGAGGCATCACCATATTGCTGCTGCTGCTGCCGTTGCCCATCACCATGATTAGCAACAATTGCAATACCTCTCTCTACCGCCATGTCAACCGCATCACAAGGATTATTATTATTATTATTATCAGGGAACCCTGTCTGCCCATTAGCATTACCATTATCACCTCCATTATTATTATTATTATTATGATGATGATTATGGCCTTCTATGGGTTCTTCACTATTAGGGGACAACAGATTCTTCCCATCACAAGCTGGGCTGACAGACCCTTCTTCTTGACTAGGATGGCTGCCATGATTATGGTTCTCTCCTCCAGATACTGCTGCTGCTGCTGGTGGTGGTGTGATTGTATCTCTAGTTTTGTGATTCACCATGATCTCCCGGATCTCTTCCTTTTGTTGCTGTTGTTGTTGTCTTTCAGCAGGTTGATTCAGTCGAGGCGACACATTGGTGGTGGTGATATTGGTGGTTCCATATTGACCACCACCAACCTGAGGATGAGATTTATCATCATTGTGAAGATATATTCCCAGAAATGGACTTGTAACAGTACCAATGAAGTTGTTGCTGGTGTATACTGGTGGTGCCTCTAGGTCTGGACTGCTGAAAAACAGACCACTGCCTCTACCACCATTACCATTGAAAACAGAACCATGGTCAGGTCTGTCAATATCAATACCGAAAACGGAAGAGGGAACCAGAGGCAATTCGAAATTGTGATGAGATTGGAAATGATGGCCTCCAAAAATATGATGACCCATAGAAAGATCGTAATGATTATGACTATGCTGCTGCTGCTGCTGGTGGTGGTGGTATTGGTGATGATTGCCATGTCCTACAGGTGTTCTGTGCATGTTTAGGTGTAATGGCGTGCTTTGCTGATAATGATAATGACAATGACTGTTATTCTTTGTAGTTGTGTTGTTGTTATTATCATTATCACAATGGTGCATGGTGTTGAAAGAGGGCATCACCAGGGGAGATGATTCAATCAGGCCACTGGTCCCTGGAGCTGCATTGCTCTGCAGCATCTTATTATTGCTGTTTGTAGCAACATCATCACCAGTGAAGCTAGTGCCAACTATGGTATTTGTATCACCTGTAACAGCAGTGAATAAGGAAGGAGGTGCAGTAGCAGTATTATTGTTGTTGTTAGTAGTAGGAGCACTTTGAGGTGGAGCCATGAAGTGCTGCTGCTGCTGGTGGTGGTAGTGGTGGTGTGCATTGAATGGAAGCTTAATAGTAGTAGTGGTGGTGATAGGTGGCTTTGCATATGAATTTATAAGGCTAGGAGTAGCAGTTCTTCCTCTCTTTCTATCATTGTACATCCTTCCTCCTCCTGCTGCTGCAAACTTGTTGTTGTGTCCATCTTCGTAATCATCATCATTGTCGACCCCACCTTCTTCCTCTTCTTCAGTGTCATGAATGCCACCACCACCACCTGCAGCAGCAGCAGTTTTTGCAGATGGAGATGCTTCCGTTGATCTACTGCGTTTACTTCTCAAGCCAATAGCCTGCAATTTGTTATATAAACAAATAAGAAGAGGAAGGCAAGAACAGTGTTAGTATTTTATTCAAGACGAGAAGGAAAAAGGGAAGCATCTTCCACTACTGACGCTACTATCCCCCCCCACCCCCCCCCCCCGACACCCCCCCCCACCACACCCCCCCCCCCCCCTCCCACCCCCCCCCCCACCCCCCCCCCCCCCCCCCCCCACCACACCCCCCCCACCCACCAAAAACCCACCACCAACACACCCAACACCACCAAACC
>Ga0114919_10000188_pt1 | contig 42969 bp, 38 predicted proteins | sample BlataG_FD_88682 | JGI IMG/M metagenome (GOLD analysis project Ga0114919, IMG submission 88682) | Deep subsurface microbial communities from Black Sea to uncover new lineages of life (NeLLi) - Black_00105 metaG | ecosystem: Environmental > Aquatic > Marine > Oceanic > Sediment | place: Atlantic... | reverse complement strand
TATCCCGACCGGCTGCGTTGCGTCTCCTCGCCATAGCCACCGCTATGCCTCGTCGCCACGCCTTGCCGGTCAAGCACGGCGTCACTCTCGGTGCCGACATTTGCTACGTGACATGACACTAGATTCTTGCAGTTCTTCCAGGTAGATCCTGTCGACTTCATTTAACCGAGCCTGCTCCAACAGATCCGGTCTTCTTTCCATCGTTCTTTTCAAAGCCTGCCTGCGCCTCCACTGGTCAACAGCGCTGTGGTCTCCAGAGAGCAGCACCTCGGGTACCGCCATCTCACGGTAAACGGAGGGCCTGGTATAATGCGGGTAATCGAGCAACCCGTTGCTGAAAGAGTCGCCCGCCGCCGATTCTGGATCCCCCATTGAACCGGGCAGGAGCCTTGCTACCGCTTCGACGATGATCAGTGCGGCTGCTTCCCCTCCATTCAGAATAACATCTCCCACGCTGTATTCATGTGTTACGAGGGCTTCTCTGACCCGCTCATCGACACCGCGATAACGCCCGCACAGTATGACAAATTCGGAGCATTCAGACAGCTCCGTCGCGGCCTCCCGGTTGAATAGCCTGCCCTGCGGAGTGGTTAGCACCACTGGTGATTTGCGACTCAGACCTTCTTTCAGCAGACTGTCATAGGCCTCGAAGAAGGGCTCCGGCTTCAGAACCATACCCGGTCCCCCGCCGAACTGGTAATCGTCGGCTGTTCCATGCCGATCGTGAGTCCATTCCCTCAGGTTGTGTACACACAGGTCCAACACGCCATCATCGACCGCCCTGCCCAGGAGTCCGGTTTTCAGCGGACTGGTGAAATAATCGGGGAAGAGTGTCAGGATGTGGATATCCATTACCCTACGAATCCTCCTCCAACACAGGTAATGTGAGCACTATCCGTCTGCCCACCAGATCCACTTCGTGAACATACTCAGGCACAGCCGGAACCATTACCGGCCCTTCCACTGTTGCGACTTCGAAGATATCGTGGGCCGCACCCTGATACACCTTTTCAAGTTTTCCGATCCTCCTGCCATCCTGGTCCACTACATCCAGGTCTATCAGGTCGTAGATGTAGTATTCACCTTCGGTCAGCGGAGCACGCTCAGATTCAGGGACTGAAACCTCCATCTCCCGAAGGTTTTCCGCCTCCTCAGAGGAGTCTATCCCCTCGAATTTGACCGCCACCGCATCCTTTAAATTCTTCACCCACATGATCGAATAAAAGACCGGTTGCGAGCAGCCATCGTGCAGATAGACGCCTTCAAGGTTGTCGAACCGCCCCGGTACGTCTGTGGTGAGCCTGATCTTAACCTCCCCCTTTACCCCCCACGGCCTGGCCACCTGGCCGATTTCAACAAGCTCGTCCAGCTTCATTATCACAAACCGTTCAGTCCCGGGCCCAGAGTCTCTTTACTCCTCCTCGACGCCTTCGGGGGCTTTCTCCTCCGCCTCTTCCGGCTCCGTATCCGCCTCTTCCACATCCGGGACCTCCGGCTGGGTCTTCAATGCGTCGGGCGGTCTTCTTTTTTTATATGGCCGTTTCAGCACTGCATGCCCTGGACTCTCCTCCGCCAGCCTTGCGAGAACACCCTTTTTGCTTAGCAGGCTCCTCATCGTGTCGGTAGGTCTGGCTCCTTTTAAGAGCCAATAAAGCGCCCTCTCCTCGTTGATCTCCAACTGGGGAGGATTGGAATTCGGGTTGTAGTTGCCCAGAATTTCGATGAACCGACCGTCACGCGGACTCCTGGAATCGACCACCACTACCCTGTAGTAGGCCTGCTTCTTCTTGCCTGTGCGACGGAGCCTTATGCGTGTTGCCACTCAAACTCTCCTTTTCTTGCACTTTCCCTTAAGGGCTTTCGCCATTTTCTGCATCATCTAGTTCAGAACGCCGCGACCTCGAAGGCGATCGAGTACCGGTGTAAGTCTGGCGGTGAGGGCGTCGAACATAGAGAAAAAACCCCGGAGGTAACAGACCTACAAAGGTAGGTCTTAAACATAGGTTTCCAACACGCTTTTTACAGAAATATCCGGAACGGATGTCAGGTGGCCTCAGGCAGCCGTTTCCGCCGATCGCAGATCCCTGATAACGGCGGGCGGGTCGGGTGCATGGAAGATAGCGGAGCCGGCCACGAGCACGTCCGCACCGGCGGCCACAACTTCTGCTGCAGTCTCCAGATTCACTCCCCCGTCTACTCCAACGGATATCTCCACTCCCAGCCTGGCTGCCTCTGCCTTAACCAATGAAATCTTCTCCAGGCATTCCGCGATCAGCTTCTGTCCGCCGAAACCTGGATGAACGGTCATGATCAACACACTGTCCAGCTGTTCAAGATATGGATACACCCACTCGACCGGGGTATCAGGATTCACCGCTATACCCCGTCCCACACCGGCCTCTTTCAGCCGGTCCAGGATCGCCGTTGCACGCTGCTGCCGCTCGGAGGGCTCGAAAGCCTCCAGATGAAAATCCACTGCATCGGCACCCGCTTCGATGAATGCATCCAGATAAGTGTCCGGTTCGGTGATCAGCAGGTGGGCATCCAGCGTCAGCCCTGTCAGGTTGCGTATAGCCTTAACGATCATGGGTCCGAAAGTGAGGTTCGGCACGAAATGAGCGTCCATCACATCTAAATGAAGGACCTCCGCTCCCGCCTGCTCAGCCATTGCTATCTCTTCTGCCAACCGTCCGAAATCGGCCGAGAGGACACTCGGGGCGATCTTGATACTCATTGTTATAATGGCCTCCGCGACATCCCCGCAGAACGCAAAGCAAGCGGAGGAAAGGGCGGGAACTGGAGGCGGCGTATCAGGGGAGGGGGGGCGCCTATTCCCACCGTGTCCGGTGGGGCTGGAGTGAAGCCGGTACGGATCGCCACCCTCAGATCGAAGATCGGCTTGCCTTCCACCTCACTGCCCGGTTCAGGACTCTGTCCTATCACGGTCATCATTACACTCTCGTCATCCTCCACCCATTCGATCCAGACCAGTCCGTTCAGCTCTCGTATAATATCCAACGCCCTCCCCAGTCCCTCATTCACCAGCAGTGGTATACGTACGCTGAGCCGTGCCGGACCGGAGCTTATCACCAGATCAACCCGCCTTTTACGGAGCGATTTCACATTGGCGACAGGACGCTGGTCGATCACCGTTCCTTCCGGTGCGTTGTCGGGACGGCTGGTCACACTCCCCAGGAGCAATCCGAATTCGCGAAGCCTGGCCCGGGCCTGGTCCTCGCTGAGACGCGTCAGATCGGGGATAACGATCTCCTCCGGCCCCCGGCTTACAACAACCCCCACTGTCCGGCCTCTCTTCACCTTGGTGAAGGGGGGAGGCGTCTGTTCGATGATGTGCCCTTCCTCGTATACGGAGGAGAACTCTTCCTCGATCTTCTCGAGCTCCAGACCAAGTTCGGTAAGCGCCCGCTTCGCGGCATAGAAATCCTGATCTACGATATCTGGAAGCTCCACCTCGGACCCCAGCTTCGTGAAGGCGGGCATAACCACCCGGTCTACTACGATCATGCCGCCCAGAAAGAAGAGCGCAATAATTACCAGCAGCAGTATCAGCAGACCCACCGTCTTGAAAAGCAGGAGCAGGTCCCCACTTCCCCTATCCTCTGTCAGGGATGCTCTCATACGTCATGATCCCGTCGTATCAGGCGAACCGCGAATGCGCCATCAATACTGTCACGCCAAGGAAGCGACCCCACCGTTGCACGGTCTTTTATAAAAGCCCGGGGCAGCTGTGGGGGAACATTGTCGCAATCGAACTCATTATGTTTTGACAGAAACCTTTCAACCACCATCTCATTCTCTTCGGCAGCTATCGTGCAGGTGCTGTAGACCAGAACGCCTCCCGGTCTGACCAGTTCCGCCCCTTTCTCTATAAGTTCGAGTTGAAGTGTTGCCAACCTGGAAAGATCCCGGGACCCTATTCTCCACCTTGCATCCGCCCGGCGTCGCAGCACGCCCAGATTGGAGCATGGCGCATCCACGAGCACCACATCATACGACCGCACCCCGGACATGACCTCTTCGAAAAGGCGCACTCTCAGTCCCTTCCCACCGTGCCTGCGAACATTATCACACAGCAGATGGTAGCGTTCAGGATCCGAATCGGTGGCCTCTACGATAGCACCTCCACGACCCAGCTCCGCCAGATGGGTGCTTTTGCCCCCGGGTGCGGCGCAGATATCGGCCACTCTTCTTCCTTCCAGAGGTACGGCCATTAAGCTCGCCAGGCCCGCAGACGGGTCCTGGACTGTGAGCCACCCTTCTGAGATACCGGAGATCGTGGCGGGAACTGCCCCCTGCCCGAGCAACAGATAACCGGGTAGAGGTCCCGCTGGGCCTGCAGACACGCCCTGTGCCTCCAGCAGCTCCCGGGCCCGTTCCACAGTGACACGGGACAGGTCGACACGTACCCAGAGGGGAGGCGGGGCATTATCCCAGTCGGCCAGTGCCTCAGCGGCCTCAAGTCCGTAGGATTCCACGACCGTCTCGAGCAGCCACCTGGGATGCGAAGTGGTTACGGATAGCCTTTCGAACTCATCCGTCGGGGGATCGGGCTCTCGCTGACGCCCGGCTTCCCTCAGCAGAGCGTTGACAAGGGAACCGAGCCCGCCCAGGCCGAGGGCACGTATCAGGTCGACCGCAGTATCCACAACGGCGTAGTCTGGCACATTCGACATTCTCATCTCGAAGAGCGCCAGCCTGAGAACTGCACGGCACGGTCGTGGCAGGCTGTCCACCCCCCTGGGAAGCCTACTGTTCAACTCATAATCCAGCCTCCCCTGCCATTTGACCGTGCCCGTCGTGAGGAAGTGGAGACGACCAACCGCAGGTCCCTGCTCTGTCAGCCTCCCGCGTGCTCTATCCAGCGCCGTGTCGAGAAAGGAACCCTTCTCGACTTCCAGGAGAACCTCTACAGCGAGGCCGCGTATCGGATCAATGGAGATGCTCACCACCCTGCCAGCGCTGTCCCCGGGCAACATCGGCACCGTTGGCCGGTTGCCTGCCCGCCCTCTGGAGATCGAGAAGGGCTATCCCCACGCCGTCGCCGGCTACAACGACCGGCGAACCGTCTTCCAGAAAGCCCACGATCGTGCCCGGCGCCGTAGTTTCAACCCTGCCGCGTACAATTTCTTCTTCAGAGACACACCGCGCCCGCAGCACAAGGATACGTTCGTCTTTGAAAAAGGTGTAACTGCCGGGCCAGGGATTGAGGCCTCGTACCCGGTTCACCACATCGATGGCCCCACTGCACCAGTCGATTTCTCCGTCCGCCTTGTTCAGCTTCGGGGCCGGGGTAACCATCGCTTGATCCTGGACAATCCGAGGCGCCTCGCGCGATTCCACCAGGACCACTGTCTCCACAATCAGCTCCGCTCCCACCTCGGCCAGGCGATCCGCAAGTTCTCCGGCCGTCTCTTCCGGGCCGATCCCTACCTCCCTCTGCAGGCAGACAGCCCCCGTATCCACCCCTGCATCTATGAAAAAGGTCGTTACCCCGGTGACCGTTTCGCCTCTGATGATCGCCCATTGAACCGGCGCAGCACCACGGTATCGGGGCAGCAGGGATGCATGCAGGTTAACGATTCCAAGCGCGGGAATATCAAGGAGTGCTTCGGGAATTATAGGAAATGCCACAACCACCCACATATCGGCATTGAGCGACTTCAAGAGGCGTCCGGTCTGCGGGCTCTTCAGATCCTCGTATTCGGCAACAGGGATGCCGAGCTCGAGAGCGGTGGTTTTAGTAGGTGAAGGAGCCACCCGGCGCCCCCGTCCCTCGGGTCTGTCGGGACGCGTGACTACCGATACGACCTTATGAATAGAGTCATCCAGCGCTTTAAGGGTTGGAACCCCGAAGGCCCCGTTGCCGAGGAAAGCGATCCTCACACCAGCTGCTTCGAGTTACGTGCCATCTGTTTGAGAGCTCCCTTCAGGAGCATTCGGCGTACGGGTGAGATCCGGTCGATAATTAAAATACCGTCAAGGTGGTCGATCTCATGCTGTAGCACGGCACTGTGTAGACCGGAGGCCTCCACTTCGGTTCTATCCCCCTCGAGAGTAGTGTATTCGACATTCACCGATTCGTTGCGCTCGACCTCCTCGTTTATCTCGGGAAGAGAGAGACAACCTTCTACCAAACGCATCGATCCCTCACGCCTGACGACCTCGGGATTTATTAGAACCTCAGTGCTTTCGTCCCCTTCATTATCTTTATCTGTGATATTCACCACTATCACCCGGCGAAGGTCGCCCACCTGGTTGGCCGCCAGCCCTACCCCGTCCGCGTCGAGCATCGTCTCAACCATATCCTCAGCCAGCTTCTGAAGATCTTCATCCAGCTCCTCGATCTCCCTGGCCTTTCTCCGGAGAACAGGATCCCCGTAGAGGCGTACTGGCAGCCTGGCCATGCTACTTCTTCTCCATCACCTTCGATATGCTTCCACGGCTGATCTTCACCCTTACCTTTTCGGCGATCTCCAGGGTCACAACATCGCTATCCTCGCTGATCCAATGTATCGTGCCGTGGAACCCGCCAGAAGTAACCACCTGATCGCCCTTATGCAGGGCTTTGACCATGGCCTGATGATCCTTCTGCCGCTTGCTTTGCGGCCGTATTATCAGGAAGTAGAAAACGCCGAAGATGAGTATGAAAGGCAGCAGTAATCCGAAAGGGCTTCCCTGTCCTGTAGCGCCACCACCCTCTTGTAATGTCATCATCGCATTGAGCAGCAGAGTCACCTAGACCTCCTTGAATCAATGGTGTCGAGAGCGGGCGTCCGCCGTTACAATCTCGGTCTGATCGGACCGTCCGCCCGGCCTGCAATGAATTGGGCGACGACCTCGTCTTCACTGTTCATAATTTCAGAAGGCGTCCCCTCAGCAAAGATAACCCCACGGTGTAAAAATGCCACCCGGTGACATATGCTGTTCACGGTCCTCATATCGTGCGTGACAACAACAGCGGTCGTCTTCAGTCGCTCCACAAGTTCGGATATCACTTCGTCAATCACCGCCGACATGATGGGATCCAACCCTGTAGTCGGCTCATCAAACAGCATGATCTCGGGGTCCATGGCCACCGCGCGTGCCAGGCCCACACGCTTCTTCATCCCCCCGCTCAGCTCGCTCGGCATTCTTTCCTCCTGGCCGTGCAAACCAACCGTGCCCAGGCATTCGGCAACCTTGCTATCAACCTCCGATGCCGACAGCTCAGTGTTATGCACGAGGCTGAGAGCAACATTCTCCGCTACCGACATACTGTCAAAAAGTGCGGAAGACTGGAAGAGCATCCCGAATCGCTGCCTTGTCCGGTAAAGCTCCTCCTGGCTCATAAGGCCAAGATCCTGGCCGTCAATCAGCACGCGCCCATCATCGGGCCACATCAGCCCTATCACGTGTTTGAGAAGCACACTCTTGCCGCAGCCGGAGCGGCCCACAATGCCTATCGTTTCGCCGGGCGGAATATTCAGGTTCACATCACGCAGAACCGGGCGTCCCCCAAGATTCTTTCTTAGACCTTCGATACTTATATTGCACCCCCTCCCCTCAGGAACACTCATGCCTGCACCATTGGTCATCAGAGCATTACCTCTGCGATGATGTAGTCAAAGACTAGAATCAGGACTGCGGCGGTAACCACCGCATTGATAGTTGCCTGCCCCACACCCTCGGCGCCACCCCCGGTACGGTATCCGAAGAAGATGCCGGACAGGGCTACGATTCCGCCGAAAATAAGCGCCTTTGTCTGGTTGATTACAACATCGTACATGGCAAACAGCATCTTGACACCGTTGAAGAACGTCGCTGTCGATATATCAATCAGGAAATGAGATACGATATAACCGCCGAAGATTGCAACGACAGTGGAAACAAGCACGAGGACCGGCATCATGAACAGGCCGGCGAAGAACCGCGGCGCCGCCAGGAACCAGATGGGATCGATGGCCATGGTTTCCATGGCGTCTATCTGCTCTGTGACCCGCATCGTGCCCAACTCGGCTGCGATACTTGTGCTGACACGTCCGGCGACTATCAGTGCGGTGAGCACCGGCCCGAGTTCCAGGATGACAGCTTTCCCTATCGCTGCCCCGATCAGCGAAAGAGGGGCGTAATCCTGCATCTGGTAACCTGCCTGCGCGGCAGAGACCGCTCCGGTGAACAGGCTGGCGAAAATAACCAGTGGCAGACTTCGCAGTCCGATCAAATCCATCTGCTCGATGAGCAGTCTGGGACGGCGTAAAAGGCGGGGGAGGCGGCTGATTATCTCAAGCACCAGTATGACCAGCTGACCGATACCTATAAAGAACTGTACCACCTTTTGGCCCAGATATTCGACGGCGCGTATCGGTGGCGGTTCCCTTCGCAGCTTCATATCAGAAGGGGGCTTCCGTGGTTATGGCCTCCGGGGCGAGGTTGTCGAACCGGGCATACTCGCTGTGGAACATGAGGGGCACCACACCGATAGGGCCGTTGCGCTGCTTACCTATGATCAGTTCCGCCTGCCCCTGAACCTCCGGTTTATCTCTTTGGTAATATTCCTCCCTGTACATAAATAGAACAACATCGGCGTCCTGCTCCAGGGCTCCTGACTCGCGGAGATCGGACAGCTGCGGACGTCGGCTACCGCCGCGCGTCTCGACCGCCCTGCTCAGCTGGCTCAAGGCAACCACCGGAATGGCCAATTCCTTGGCCAGTGCCTTCAACGCGCGGCTTATCATCGTGATCTCAATCTGGCGGCTTTCCGCCCTGGGTCCGGTCATCAGCTGGAGATAATCCACTATGACGAGGCCGATATCATGCTCGGCCTTCAACCTGCGGGCCTTAGCCCGGAATTCAAGCACGCTGAGTGATGCCGAGTCGTCTATGTATACCCTGGCCTCTGCCAGACGCCCCACACTCATCGATAGTTTCTGCCAGTCTGTAGGAGGCAATCGGCCAGTTCTTACCGCATGTATGTCGAGACGGGCTTCAGAGCAGAGCATGCGCTGGGCGAGCTGATGCGCGCTCATCTCAATACTGAAGAATGCGACAGGAATTTCTCCTTCGACCGCTGCATTGCGCGCCACGTTGAGGGCAAAGGCGGTTTTACCCATACTGGGACGCCCGGCGATGATGATCAGATCGGAAGGCTGCAGACCGGCCAGTTTTTCATCCAGAAGGCTGAACCCTGTCGGGACCCCCGAAAGACCACCCTTACGTTGGTGGGCTTTCTCGATCAATTCGAACGTGGTGTGAAGCACCTCTTCGAGCGTCCGGGCCCCGGTACGCAGCCTGCGCTCAGACAGGCCGAAAATGGTCTGCTCAGCCCTGTCCAGAAGGTCGACCGCCTCCTCGCCCGTATCGTACGCATCCCCGACCACGCCGGTCAGGGCGTTTATCAGCTTGCGCTTGATCGCTGTTTCCAGAACGATCCGAGCGTAGTGTTCGACATTTGCGGTTGTCGCTACTTCATCCAGAAGCTCTGTCAGGTAGATCTCGCCCCCTGCAGCCTCCAGATTACCGGCCGACTTCAGCTCTTCGCGGACCGTAACCAGGTCGGCGGGTTCGCCCTTCTGATAGAGGGCGATTATGCTATCGAAAACCCTGCGGTTGGAATCCCGGTAGAAACACGTTTCGTCGAGGAACTCTATAATCTTTGCAATCGCTTCCTCCCCGAGCATCATCGCACCCAGTACCGCACGCTCGGCTTCCAGCGCCTGTGGTGGTATCCGCTGTTCCTGGGGTGTCCCACCCTTACCTGCACGCGCGGAGTTCGTCACATCCCCATCTCCTCATCATGGATCTGCCGCAGGAGCTTGACATCATCCCACGTCGGTTTCTTCCAGTGCGGGTTCCTGAGCAGGGCTGCCGGGTGATAGGTCACAACAAGCGGCCTTCCCTGGTAGCGGTGGACCACGCCCCGCAGTTTACCCAGCGGCGCCCTGGTGCGGAGCAATGTCTGTGCTGCGATCCTGCCCAGAGCACAGATAACCGCCGGTTGTATCAGCGCCATCTGCCTGTGGAGGTACGGCTCGCAACCCTCCACTTCACCCGGCAGTGGGTCCCTGTTTCCGGGTGGACGGCACTTCAAGATATTGCCGATATAGACATCTTCGCGTACGAAACCGATACTTTCAATGATTCTGTTCAGCAGCTTGCCCGCACGCCCCACGAACGGCTCCCCCTGCATATCCTCGTCGTGACCCGGCGCCTCCCCTATAAACATGAGCGCAGCATCAGGACTGCCCGCGCCAAACACGTAATTCGTCCGGGTCTGCCCAAGAGGGCATTTGAGGCAACCCGAAGTTTCTTCTTCCAGCCGCCTCAGCAGCGTCGCACGTTCGCCGGATTTTTGGGGAACTGTGCACGTCATCGAGTCGGGGATCCCGACCGGATCCACATCCTGCCTGGGAGGCCTTCCCTCCCAGGGAAGCGGCCACTCCTGAATTGTCGGCTCAACGTCGAAGAGTATCGCCGTCTGGAAGGCCTGATCGTCCCCCTGGACGTGAATTGGCTTCTTTGTTGAATCCTTCCGATATGTGGGTTCGGCCTCCTGCACCGAAGCCTCCTCCTCAGGCTGAGGACGGGTATTTTCGCCCCCATCCGGGGCGACGGAGGCAGAATTCAGCTCTTCTCCCTCTGCTTCGATATGCTGTCGAAAAAATCGGGCGCTATCGGCCAACCATTCTGGCGGGTGCTCACCCACTTCGGATGTTCAGTGTATATGCGTGTATTGCATCGAGCAGCCGGTGAGCGATCTGCTCCTTCGGCTGCAGCCCCAACTCCTCCACCCTGCCATCGGAGTGGATCAGAGTCAGCCGGTTGGTCTCCTCCTCAGGCCCCTCACCGGGTTCGGCCGGGTTGTTCACCGCAATGGCGTCCAGCCCTTTCCTCTCCAGTTTCTCCCGGCCTCTGGATATCAGATCCTCGGTCTCGAGAGCAAAGCCTATGATAATGCGCTCACCCTTGCTACGTGAGAGCCCCTCCAGAATATCCTCCGTTGGTTCCAGTGTTATTCGGCGGGTTCCTTCGGCACGAGAGCCCTTATGCGCATCGGGATCTGCCGGACGCCAGTCTGCCACCGCCGCCGCCATGAAGAGCATATCTATGTCCTCAAACCGTTCGTTCACCGCAGAAGCCATTTCGGCGGTAGTACCCACAAATACGATCTCAGTCAGATTTTCGGGAGGATCCAGAGAGGTAGGGCCGCTGATCAACCGCACATTGGCGCCCCGCTCCGCCAGTGCCTGTGCAACCGCGAAGCCCATCCGACCGCTGGATCGGTTGGTAAATACCCGGACGGGGTCGAGTGGTTCTGCTGTCGGACCAGCGGTGACCATAGCCCTGACGCCACTGTAGTCGAGCCTCTCTGCCAGGAAAGTGCATACCGTCTCGGCTATCTTCTCCACTTCTGCCATCCTGCCGGCTCCATGTTCACCGCACACGAGCTCTCCCTCCTCACCCTCGATGATATGAACCCCTCTTTCTCTCAGAACGATCAGGTTGCCCTGAGTTGCGGCATGCTCAAGCATGCGGGTATTCATGGCGGGGGCGACAAAGACGGGCCCATCGAACGCCAGAGCCACCGTGGTGAGCAGTTCGTCGGCAATCCCGTGTGCCGCCTTAGCCAGGAAGTCGGCCGTTGCAGGAGCGACGAGCAGCAGGTCCGCCCAGCGGGCCAGGTGTATATGATCGAGGCCATCCGGCTCGGTTCCCTGCCACTGGTCGGGTGGAACCGGATGGCCGGTAAGAGCCTGCAGGGTCAGAGGAGTGACGAATCTTTGCCCTCCTGAAGTAATAAGCGCCCTGACCTGGTGGCCCTTTTTGATCAGGGACCTGACCAGTTCTGCCCCCCTATAAGCGACTATTGAACCGGTGATTCCTACGATTATTCGTGCCACAAGGCAAACCTGTCAGCTGGTTTACTCTTCAGCATACTCGTTCTCTTCAGCTTCAACGCGTCCCTCGATGAGACGGGTCAGCGCTTCGGTCGTTACCTTCGCTTCCGGCTCAATGTACTCCGGGTCATGGACGGCCTGCATGCGGCGAAGATTGTTGATCTTCCGGGCCTCACGAGCTGCTATCACCACAGCCCAATAGATATTCGGCGTTGTATTGCGAAAATCTTCTACGTTCAGACGCTCTTCTTTCACTGACTATGCTCCTTATCCTCGTTTTTTTGGGCCAGTTCTTCAGAGTATTTTTCTATAAACGGACGCATTCTTTCCAGGGAACATTTTTCTGCCTCGATAATGTGCGTTATCTTCTCCACAGAGTCCTCAAATTCCTCGTTGACGATCACGTAGTCATACAGTTCTACGTTCTCGATCTCCTGAGGCGCCCCTTTAAGACGCTTGCGGATAGAGCTCTCACTGTTCGTCCCCCTGTTCGAGAGACGCTCCTGGAGTGCCGAAGGTGACGGCGGGAAGATGAAGATCAGGACCGAGTCAGGGTAGCTTCTCTTCAGGCTCTTGGCTCCCTGTCCGTCGATATCAAGCACCACCACCTTCCCCCGCTCCACCGCACCGCTAAGCTTCGCCTTGAGGGTGCCGTACAGATTGTCATGTACCTCGGCCCACTCCGCAAGTTCGCCCTTTCCGATCATTTCTTCGAACTGTTCCGGCGTGACGAAGTGGTAATCCACTCCATCCCTTTCATTTGACCTGCGGACTCTTGTGGTAATCGAAACGGAATATTCCGCCTCCTCCACCTTGCGGAGTACCTCGTAACAGATGCTCGTCTTCCCGGCTCCGGAAGGAGCACTGATAATCAGTGGAAAACCTCGATTATTCAATGTTCTGAACCTGCTCTCTGATTTTTTCCAGCTCTTCTTTTGCGGCTACAACCAGATAACCGATCTCCTGATCGTTGGCCTTACTGCCGATAGTATTCACCTCTCTGTGCATTTCCTGCAGCAGGAAGTTGAGTTGGCGGCCAGCCGGGTCCGGTCCGGCCATTATATGCCTGGCCTGGTTCAGGTGGCTGCGAAGTCGGGTGCACTCTTCGCTTATATCGACGCGGTCCGCGAAAAGGACAATCTCATTATATAGCCGATTTTCGTCCAACGCAGTATCTGTAAGAATCTCTTCCACCCGGCTCTTCAGTCTCTCAGCGTACTCAGCGCTCCTTCCCGGTGCCAGCTCTTCTATTCCTCCAAGGCTTTCTTCGACTGCCTCAAACCGTTGTTCGAGGTCCTCAGACAGCGCCGTTCCCTCTCTTTCCCTCATCACAACGAGCGCATTCAGAGCTTCCTCAATTGCCGGCTTTACATTTTCCCAGATTTCCTCTCCTGCTTCCTCTGTTGCATTTGCAGAAATCACATCCCGGAAACCGGCCAGCATGGCCAGATCCGGCTCACCGGGAAGATCCAATCGCTCCCTGAGCGTATTCAGGATTTTCAGATATTCCTCGGCCCGCTCGATATCAACAACGGGCTCGCCCTCTCCCGCGCCCTCCATTCCTACCGTCACGGTAATCCTGCCGCGTTCCAGTTGCCTGCGCACAACGTCCCTGATCCGCGGTTCCAGCTGCATCACTTCTCTCCCGCCGCGTACTACGACATCGAGAAAACGGTTGTTGACTGAATGGATCTCAACCACCGTCTCGAACTGCGAATCTGAAGTCGTGCTCCTGCCAAAGCCGGTCATGCTTCGAACCATCAGAACTTTCCTCTTCAATCCAATGAATCAGCGCGCCGCGAGCGGGACCATACTATGAGAAGGACACCCACGACTGCGAATGCCCAATTTAGCATATGGTTGAACAGCCCCATACCACCCTCATAATAACGCAGGAGATCTTCATAGCCACGCATCAGACCGACCAGAACAAAATAGATGCCAATAACAATGCCGTCAAACTTCGCCAACCTGCGCTCTATTAACAATAGAATGGCAACTATCAGCAGATTGTTGAAAACCATATAAAGCTGTACTGGATGGATGGATATTCCGGTGAAAGTGGAACCTGCCATCGATTCTACGGGGAAGACCACCCCAAGCGGGCCGTCTGTGGGAATCCCGTAGCAGCATCCATTGAGAAAGCAACCTGTACGCCCGGCCGCAGTTCCGAGGGCGAGTGGAGGAGCGGCGGCATCGAGCACTTTAAACGGCTCGAGTTTCCACCTCTTCATAAGCATTACCGCCGTGGGAACAGCCGCGATAAGACCTCCGTAAAAAACCATCCCGTGCATTCCAACAACACCACAGGACTGGATAGGCCATACTATCCGCCACAGCTGGCCTGAGAATTCCTGCCAGTGTGTCGCTACATATAGGAGCCTGGCGCCTGCAAGTCCGGTCAAGATCATAGCGATGGCCAGATCGAGAAGGTGTGTGACGGGCAGACCTTTCGCCCTGCCGCGCCTGACAAGCCACCAGGCTCCTATACCGAAGCCCACGGCCACCATCAGACCATAGCTGCGCAGCACAAAAGGGCCGAACTTAATCAATTCGGGGATCACCGGGTCTGTCTCAATACTCCATCCAACGCATCCGCAGCCCCAGCACGATGCCAATCAGCAGCATCATCGATACCAGGTGCGAGCCGCCGTAGCTGATGAAAGGCAGAGGTAGCCCCGTGACAGGAAGCAGCCCCAGTGCCATACCGATATTAACCACAACGTGCGTAAAGATAATTGCCGACGCGCCGATAATTACCAGCCCTGCAAACGAGTTTTTAACTTCTACAGCCGCTCTGAGACTGCGATGGAGTACTCCCATAAAGAGCAGCAGCACTACGATAGCGCCTACCAGACCTGTCTCCTCCGCTATGACACTGAACATGAAATCAGTGTGCTGCGCGGGCAGGAAATTCAGCTTCGTCTGGGTTCCCTGAAGGTAGCCCTTGCCCAGCAGACCTCCCGAGCCCACTGCGACCGTGGATTGTATGACATGGTAGCCGGCACCAAGGGGGTCCTGCTGGGGATCGACGAAAGTGAGTATCCGCTGACGCTGATATTCGTGAAGATTGTCCCAAACCGTGGGAGTAACCGCACCCAGCACGATATTAACCGTCACGACCAGCAGTGCGAGTTCTCTGCGGAGCCGGCTCTTCCAGACAACGACTCCCACCGCTATCAGCATCGGGCCCCATGTGTAAGGAGAGAAGGCGGTCACGACACTCAGTAAGGGACTGCAGAGGAGAAAGATTACCCAGAGAGGCACGCCTCTCCAGAAGAGTACCGGCAGCAGCACGGCCGGGAAGACCACCGACGTTCCGAGGTCGGGCTGACGCGCCACGAGCAGAAAGGGCAGACCTGCCAACCCCAACGGGATCAGGAAATCCCTGACCCGCCTGAAGCTGACGTTGTGTCCGGACAGGTAGCGTGCAATGGCCAGCACCATGGCTACCTTGGCGAGTTCGCTCGGCTGAAGCCGGATACCGCCTGCCAGGTTGAACCAGCGTTCCGCCCCTCCACCGCCGACAACAAGCACACCCACAAGCAGTAGTATCGCAATTCCGTACATGAGGTATGCCGTACTGTAGTAGAAATGCAGAGGCAGGCGGATAGCCGCCAGGATTGCCGTAAGTCCCACCAGAGCCCATAGTGCCTGACGGGTGTGGAGTGGAGCAGTTACCTGGATATTTTCCACGGTCGCCGAATAGACGAAGACGATGCCGATAACAATGAGCCCTATCGCACTCCAGAAGAGGCGATGGTCGAAATCCCTCAGAAGGTGCCTGGATAGCCGCTTTCCTCTGGTCATAAGGGAGGACCTTCCCCCCCGACGGCGGGGCTCCTGGAAGCAGCACGGTCCCTGAAGTACGCTCGCAGCACTTCGGCGGCGATAGGGGCCGCCACAGCGCTTCCCCCTCCACCGTTCTCCACGAGGACGGTCACCACTATTTCGGGATCTTCGACTGGAGCGAAAGCAGTGAACCAGGCGTGATCCTCACCGTGCGGGTTCTGCCCCGTACCCGTCTTGCCTGCCACCATTACACCAGGTACGCGCAGGGCCACATGTCGGGCCGTACCATTCTCCCCGTTAATAACCCGGATCATGCCTTCTCTGACCAGTGCCAGCGCCTCTGGATCTACTCCGTCCAGTGGAACAGGTTCTGTATGTGCAAGAGGCTCTCTCGCTCCTTCCTCCCTGGCGACCGTGAACCGGACCATATAGGGAGTCACCCGCATACCCCAATTTGCTATAGCCGCAGTCATAACCGCCACCTGCAGCGGGGTGGCCAGGATCTCGCCCTGGCCGATGGACAGGTTGATAACCTGGCCGGATTCGATCCACTCACCGGAGCCGATCGTCCGATCGTAATAATTTTCATCGGGGAAAATTCCCGGCACTTCCCCGGGAAGGTTGAGGCCAGTATTCTGTCCCAGGCCGAATGAAGTCGCCATCCGATGAAGCGGTCTCAGCCCGAGCCGCACACCCACCTGATAGAAAAAGACGTCACACGACTGCTCGATCGCTTCCACTACGTTCAGTTCCCCGTGATCCTCTTTCCAGCAGTGGAAACTCCTGTTGCCCAGTCTCCAGCCCCCCGGAACACATGGGTCAAGAGTCATACTCTCGTTGATGACACCTTCCTGGAGACCTGCAGTCGCCGACACGATCTTTACTGTGGAGGCCGGAGGATAGAGCCCGGCAAGGGCACGGTTGAGGAGCGGTTTGCGTCTGTCACTGTTCAGGCTGTCCCATGTAGCGGCATCGAGGACACCGCTGAAATCGAGGGGATCGAAATGTGGCAGGCTGGCCATGACCAGCAGCGCACCGTCACGCGGATCCATGGCAATCACGGCACCGCGCGCAGTGTCGGAAAAGGCCGATTCGGCAACGCCCTGGAGTTCAATATCAAGTGTGGTTACCAGGTGATTGCCATGTGCGGGTGGGAGGTATCCGCGTTCCCTGGTCTCGCGCACCGTCCGACCCTGAGCGTCGACCTCCACGTACCCGATCCCCTTCTCTCCTCGCAGGACCTCCTCGTAGGCGCGCTCCACTCCATCTTTGCCTACCAGATCGCCGAACAGATAATCCTCTCCCCTCCGCTGGCGCTCGGAGAGCTCTTCCTCGTCGATCTCCCGGAGGAAACCGAGTGCGTGCGAGGCCAGCACTCCGTAAGGATATCGGCGACGGGGCTCCATCTGGATGCCCACATAGGGCAGTTCGGGTCCCCGTTCCCTGATCCTGGCGACAACCTCGAAAGAAACATCCCGCTTTATCGGTACCGGCGTATACTGGTGACCTTTCCGCTCGCGCAGCCGCACGACTATATCTTCGGGTGGCACATCCAGAATTGTGGCGATTTCCCTGATTACATTGTCCTGCTGAACAGTGGTGTGCGGAGTGATGGTTACTGTCCAGGAAAGACGGTTATCGACGATTATGCGTCCTTCCCGGTCGTAGATTCTCCCCCTTATCGGCTGCTGGACAACGGGTCTCAGACGATTCTGATCGCTGAGCTGTACGAACACATCATGTCTGGCGACCTGCAGGTGCCCAACCCGGAGAAGCAGGAAGAGGAGGAACGCACCGTAGCCTACGAAGAGAACATTGGCCCTCCACCTACGTGCCTGTACTTCAGCGTCGGTCAACTACGTGCTTCCTTCCCCGGATCAGACCAGCCGCACTTAGGCAGGCGGTACCGACAAGCGCCGTGTAGACTGCCCCGCCGAACGCTCTGCCTGCAAACAGCCATAACATGTTCCCCTCTCCCTGGAGAGAAGCCACTATTGAATAGACCGCATCATGAGCCAGCAAACCGGCTGCAAATGCCGCACCCTGATTCAAAGGAACATCGAGGTCGAGAAAAACCTGCGCCTTTCCCCCGAGATATCCGGCAAGCGTGCCCGCCATCGCACCCGCACCCATAGTAGGCGGGTGGTAGAGATCTACGGCCAGTCCCACCAGAAATCCGGCTGCGCAGCCCAAACTCGAACCTTCGTATGCGCCCACTATCAGTGCGAATACAACGACCAGGTCCGGGCGCTGCCCGAAAATACTGAGAGAAGGGACCAGGGATGTCTGGAGCACGACAGCGCTCAAACCGAAAAAGAGATAGCGGACCAGCCGATTCACCACATCCTCCTACTGCCGCAGTATAAAGACCTCTTCGAGCCGGTCCAGGGAAGCGGAAAGCCTGACCACAACTCTCTTTGTAACGTCTTCGGTATTGTTGGATACCGAGGCGACCGTTCCGATCACAAGCCCCGCCGGGTAAATTCCTCCCAGACCGCTGGAGAGCACCACATCCCCAACCTGTATATCGGCGGTCTGCAGAACATACAGAAGGCACCCCTCTCCTTCGACGAACTGGAAGATGCCCTGTTCTCTGCTCCTCTGCACTACGGCGGCGACAGCATTGGCCGGGTCGTTCAGAAGGCTGACAACAGCAGTCCTGAGACCAGGGACACGGTCGATGCGCCCGACCAGCCCATCGGCGGTCGCAACGGCCTGATTCTTCTGCAGTCCCTCGGCACTGCCGGCCAGGATCGTCACTGTGAACTGCTGCCGGCCGTCACCCCTGGCTATCACTTCGGCTCCTGTCAATACTTCCGTTCTCCTCTGCTCCTCGAAGTCGAGCAGCTGGCGCAACCGCGCATTCTGGCGATCCGATTCCTGGAGCTGCGAGACCTGCAGGCTTAACTCGGCCAACTGCCGGCGCAGGTCGGCATTCTCCCTGTGGAGATCTCCGAGCTCGAACGCCCAGTCAAATGTGTTCAGGAAAGTTCCATTCGCCCTGGCGAAGAAGTCATGGATGTACCGACTGCTGTCGGCACGTGGCAGGCTAGCGAATACCCCGCCTGCCAGAAGAAGGATAACCAGGAGGAACTCATCTCTCCTGTTGCGGGCAAATCTGCGGATACGCGGCACCTCAACGTCTCTCCCTTAAGAAACCGGCCCTCATCTACGCTTCCCGGTCAACAGCATCTTGGTATAGTATTGCAGGTTCTCCAGAACCTTCCCCGTACCCCTTACGACGCATGTGAGTGGATCTTCAACCATGTTAATAGGCAGGTTGGTCTCTTCGCGCAGGCGTTGGTCGAGTCCCCTCAGAAGGCTGCCGCCGCCGCTGAGGATGATACCACGGTCCAGGATGTCGGACGCCAGCTCGGGGGGGGTGCGCTCGAGGCTTATTCGGACGGCATCCACGATCTGTGAGATCGGCTCCGCCAGGGCTTCACGCACTTCGCTGCTGCACAGAATAATTGTCTTCGGGATTCCTCCTACCAGGTCGCGACCCTTTACCCTGGTTTCAAGTTCAGGCTCCACCTCAAAGGCAGATGCAACCTCGATCTTGATCTGTTCCGCAGTCCTTTCGCCTATCAGCAGGTTGTATTTCTTCTTCAGGAACTGGACAATCGCCCGGTCCATCTCATCCCCACCCACCCGGATGCTGGTGGAGGTCACTATGCCGGAAAGGGCTATGACCGCGATCTCGCACGTACCGCCCCCCACATCGATGACCATGTTTCCGACCGGAAGCTCCACAGGCAGACCGATCCCGATTGCCGCAGCCATTGGCTCCGCGATAAGAAAAACTTCCCGTGCGCCGGCCGACTCGGCGGAATCGCGGACCGCCCGCTTCTCTACTTCTGTGATGCCGGAGGGGACGCAGATGACAATCCTGGGGCGGCCGAACAGACGGTTGCTCTGTACCTTGCGGATAAAGGAGCGGAGCATCTCCTCGGTCTTCTCGAAATCGGCAATAACACCGTCCTTCAAGGGTCGGATTGTCATTACGTCTTCAGGCGTACGGCCCAGCATCTCCTTTGCCTCGTTCCCGATAGCGAGAACCTGCTGAGTGTCTCTATCATACGCCACGATCGAGGGCTCGTTTACCACGATCCCCTTACCGCGCACATAAATGAGCGTATTGGATGTGCCCAGGTCTATACCCACATCGTTGGCAAAGATCTCTCGGAAATGAAAGCTCACTTATCCTACTCCTATACTGGTTTCTGTTAACCGCTCTAGTGTCGGAAGTGACGCATTCCGGTGAAAAGCATTGCGATGTCTTGTTCGTCGGCGGCTCCTATGACTTCCTCGTCCCTGATGGAGCCACCCGGTTCCACAATTGCCCTCACTCCCGCTTCGGCCGCGGCGTCAACCGCATCGCGGAACGGGAAGAACGCATCGGAGGCCATCGCACAACCCTCGAGCGAGAGCCCCGCAGTCTCGGCCTTCTTCACCGCAAGCTGGGCACTGTCCACGCGGCTCATCTGGCCTGCGCCGATACCGAGCGTGCGGTCGGCTGCGGCGTAGACAATCGCGTTCGACTTCACCCACTTGACGACACGCCAGCCGAATTCGAGCGCGGCAAGTTCCTCCCCGGTCGGCTGCCGCTTTGTGACAACCTTCGCCTCCTTCATCGGTACCCGGCCACTGTCGACCTCCTGTACGAGCAGCCCACCATACACCCTCTTATAGTCGAATGCACCTGTCAGGTCACGCCCGCTGTTCTCATCATAGCGCATGATCCTCAGGTTCTTCTTGGTACGGAGCACTTCCAGGGCATCTTCGCTGAAGCCGGGGGCAATAATCGCCTCCCAGAAACGCTCCACCAGCTTCTCGGCAAGCGATTTTTCGACAGGCCTGTTGAAGCCGGCGAGGCCTCCGAACGCCGATATCGGATCGGTGGCCAGTGCGTTTTCGTACGCCTCTATCAGATCGCCACCCGTTCCGGCCCCGCACGGGTTTGTATGCTTTATCAGCGCACACGCCGGGTCATCAAAGTCGAGTGGTATACCCAGCGCAGATTCCAGATCGATGATATTGTTGAATGAGAGCTGCTTCCCGCCAAGCTGCTCCGCATCAGCAAGATTTGGCCCCTGCCGGAAGGGATCGCGGTAGAATGCGGCCTTCTGGTGCGGATTCTCCCCATAACGCAGCACATAAACCCTTTCAAGTCTCGGCAGGAGTATCGTCCCGAAGGGTGTTCCCTCTTCGCCTCCGGCCTCTTCACCTTCCTCTTCCTTCCCGATCAGCTCCTGGAGGTATGAGGAAACAGCACCATCGTATAGAGCTGTACGCCTGAAGACCTCCGACGCCAGCCGCCTGCTGAGCGCCAGCGGCACGGCCACCTCATCACCTTCACGCAGGGCCTCCAGCACCCCTGCGTAGAAGGATGGATCGGGCACTACCACCACACCTTTATGGTTCTTCGCCGCCGCACGCAGCATCGTAGGACCTCCGATATCGATGAAGGCAGTTGCCTCATCGATACCGAGCCCGCCCTCTATCGCCTTCTCCTCGAACGGGTAGAGATTCACGGCTACCAGATCGACGGTATCCCATCCGAGCTCCTTCAGTTCCGCCATATCACCTTCATGATCGCGCCGGGCCAGAAGACCTGCATGAAGCTTGGGGTGGAGGGTCTTGACCCGCCCATCCATCATCTCGCCCGAGCCGGTGTAATCGGACACATCGATGACCGTAATATCTGCTTCCTCCAATACACTGCGCGTCCCGCCGGTTGACAGAATCTCGATTCCCAGGTCAGCCAGACCCTTCGCGAACTCAACCAGGTCCTTCTTGTCTGAAACGCTCAGCAGTGCGCGTTGTACGGGAACGGTTTCAGCGGAATTCGTCATATCTTACTAACTCCGATCACTGTTACAGGATGGGATCTTTCTCTGTGCCATACACTCTGTAGTCCTCTATCCGTATCTTCCCCTCAGCGAACCACTGGAGCACCTGCGGGTAGAGCTCGTGTTCACGCTTAAGGACACGCTTCTGAAGCACCTCCGGAGTATCACCGTCAAGTACCGGTACCGCCCTCTGTGCCACGATCGGACCGCGGTCGTACACCTCATCGACCACATGCACTGTCACTCCCGTCACCTTCACTCCACGTTCCAGTACCGCCTCGTGAACGTGTATGCCGTACATCCCCTTCCCGCCGAAGGAGGGGAGCAGCGCAGGATGGATATTCAGCATCCGCCCTTTCCACTGCCGGACAGTCTTAGAGGCGATCAGTTTCAGGTAACCGGCCAGCACGATGAGGTCGGGGTTTGTCTCCTCGAGGAGGGCGTGTAACCGATCGTGGTAATCATCGCCGGGCGGCACCCACTCTGCCCGCACGCCGGCCTTGCGCCCTCTCTCCAGCGCGCCGGCATCCTCCTTGTTACTTGCCACCAGAACTACTTCCGAGTCGAGAATGCCCTCGGCGATTGCATCCAGAACCGCCTGGAAGTTGGTACCGCCTCCCGAAGCGAGGACAGCCAGAGTCTGAGCCATGTCAACCTGTTCCAATTCGTCTACGTAGGGTGCAAACGTAGAATGGGTAGGGATTTGTCAGCCGATGCCTGCCACACCCTTCAGCGTCAGCCCGTGCGAAATTAACACAGCCGGACCCCTCTCGTTAAGAAGAATCCGATATACATTAAAGATTTAAAGATCAAATGGCGGAGTCGCCGCGCTCGCTGGTGCGGATGCGGATAACATCCTCCACGGGAAGGACGAAGATCTTTCCATCGCCGATCTCGCCTGTATAGGCGGCCTCGATGATGGCCTCTATTGCCTCCTCCAGAACGTCATCTGGTACGATTATCTCGATCTTCACTTTAGGGAGCAGGTCGATCTGGTACTCACTGCCTCGATATAGTTCCGTATGTCCCTTCTGGCGGCCGAAACCACGCACCTCGGTGACCGTCATGCCCCGGAGCCCGGTTTTCATAAGCGCCTCCCGCACGTCATCCAGCTTGAAAGGCTTTATTACCGCTTCGATCCGCTTCATTAAACGGCCCTTTTCGCAATCTCGGCGTCAGTCTGCCTGGTTCCTTAGTGCGGCGTACAGTAAGCGCGGCTCCCAGAACCCGATTCAGGTGTATATGTCCGCAGGTGAGTCTACGTTGAGGCAGTGGGAACGGCAAGTATTTACCTGCAAGATTGTGTTGATGAGAAGAAGCTGCTCTATACTGTAAATATATGGAACCTAGTGGAAAACAGCCTCCTTTGCCTTCGATTCTAAGCTGGCTAGGCGCAGACACCGAGCCTGAAGAGGACCTGTCCCCACTCCAGCAACTTGGTGTGGCTGATCCCGACCTCGCTGTTGCCGCTCTGCGGCGGCTCGATGAGGCGGCAGACCTGCCCGTTTTGATCAGAGGGCCCAAAGATCTGTGCGATCTGCTGATGGTACTGGGCGCCAGCCCCTTTCTGGGTGATCTGCTTGTCAGAAAACCTTCATGGCTGGAATGGCTCTTCCGCGGGGACGAGCTGCAAAAACCATCCGACGAAGGAATTGCCGCTCTCTCCTTTCCCTCTCCCGATCCTGCCGCAGACAAGGAGGTCCTGCTTGCGTCTCTCAACAGTATCAAGAGACAGGAATTGCTCAGGATCGGTGCCCGTGCGGTCCTGGGAGACTCATCGATGGAAGAGGAATTCGCCGCCCTCTCAGATCTTGCGGATATCCTGCTCAATCAGATGCTGAGTCTGTTCTGGCCAGAAGAGATCCCCCTGCCGACCGTAATGGCCCTCGGCAAGCTGGGGGGACGTGAATTGAATTATTCAAGTGATATCGATCTGATTCTGGTCCTCCCGCTGGCCGACTCGCCAGATCTGATTTCTATTCTTCCCCCCGCCACAAAGGCAGTGGAAAGAATCGTCGATGCATTGACCCGCTATACGCCTGAGGGGAGTCTATACCGGGTCGACCTGCGACTGCGGCCTGGCGGGACCCGGGCGCCGCTGATACGCACCCTGCGGTGGATGGAGTCGTACTACGCCGCCCAGGGGGCCCCATGGGAGCGCCAGATGATGGTGAAGGCCCGGATCTGTGCAGGCGACCGTCAGGGCGGAGAGATGCTCCTGAATATCCTGCAGCCGTTCGTCTACCCTGCGCACGCCGAGAGGGATCCCGGGGAAGAGGCACACCGTCTGCGCAGGGAGCGGCGTGCGCGAGAGGGAACTACGCTTGCCGCTGATCACGTCAAGCTTGCGCCTGGCGCCATCAGGGATGTGGAGTTCGTCGTTCAGGTACTCCAGCTCCTCTACGGGGGACGCAGCCCGGATGTCAGGCATCCGACGACCCTCTCCGCTATAGAGAAGCTCAATCACGCCGGGCTGCTACCCGATTCCGAAGCGTCCGATCTGAGAGATGCTTACCTCTTCATGAGAAGGCTCGAGCATTTCCTGCAGATGCAGGAGGACCGGCAGACCTTCACGCTGCCCGAGACCTCCCCTCGCCGCAGGGCCATAGCCCGTCTCATGGGATTTGAAGACATTGAAAGTTTGCTGGGCACCTATAACCGATTCAGGGATTCGGTGCTGGAAGCCCTCAATTCCCTGCTGCCTGGAGCCGGCGAAGAGGATACGGGCGAACCTGTGGAATCCCTTCTGAACCTTCCTCCAGGCGGTGAGGAGGCAACCCGCCGTCTTAGCGAGCGCGGCTTTGCCCGGCCTGAACAGAGTCACCGTGTGCTGCTGGCGGCCAGCTCGGGGATACGCGCCAGCGGAAGGAACGCATGGGCCGCATTTGTAGGATTACTGCCCCTGCTGCTGGAGGATGCGGTAACCACAGGTGCCCCCGACAGGGCTGTGAACAATCTTGAACGTATCATGCGGCGACTCGGCAGCCCTGGCGCATATGCCAGCCTGCTTGCCAGGGAGGCACCCCTGCGAAAGGCATTGCTCACCCTATGTGCATCGGGAGGGCTGCTAACCGATCTCCTTCTGAGGCACCCGGAACATTTTGAGCGCCTCTTCAGTGTGGGTGCTGCACGCAGTGGGGCTGAGAGGGCCCGATGGAGGCAGAGGCTCCGTCAGATGTGCCACCGGGTGGACTCGAGCCGTGAGATGGTGGTAGATCTCGAATCGCTTAGGACACGCGAATTCCTTGCCTCCGGTATGGCCTACACGATGGGAGAACGAGACATCGATGAGACCATGAACAACCTGGGGCTTCTGGCGCTGGATCTGATCAGGTCCTTCCTCGGGGTTCATTTCCAGGAATTCATCAACCCCCCACAGGTGGGAGTATTGAGCCTTGGGACCCTGTCAGCCCGCTTCATGACCTTCTCTTCCGACGCGGACCTCTTGTTCATCCACTCAAAAGGTTCGGGGGCAGTGATACAGACGATGGCCGCCCGTTTGGCCGGCCTGCTTTCACCCCCCGGTGGCCCCTACCCCGTCGATATGCGGCTCAGGCCCGAAGGACGCTCGGCTCCTACCAGCGTTGACACTGATTATCTGAGGTCCTACCTGTTCGAAAGAGCGTCACCGTGGGAAGCGCTGGCTCTGAGCCGCGTCCGCCCTCTCTATGGGCGCAAATCGATGCTGGATGGAGCCCTGGAAGTGATAGAGGAGTGGCTGGAGGCATTCAGGCTTGACGAAAATGCCAGGGAAAGCCTGCGGGGCGTCCGCCAGCGGCAGGAAGAGGAGCTCTCAAAGGATGCAGGAGCACAACTGGAGGGTGAAAAGTTCTTCGATGTAAAGCGGTCGGCCGGCAGCCTCTCCGATATCGAGTACCTGGCGCTGGGACTCACCCTTGACAGATGGAGCCGGCCTCAACCTCGGCCGGCGCACATTCCCGATCTGATTCCTCCACTGGTCAAAGAGGGTGTCCTCTCCCCGGAAGAAGGGGAACTGTTGGCGGGAACGTACAAGAGGATGCGCAAGATCCAGGTCGGTCTTCAGCTCCACTACGGCCGGGATGTTACACGCCTTCCGGCCTCGTGGCCACATGGGAGCTCGCCGGTCTCGTTGAAGGGCGAGACAGCCATAAAAATAGCTGACGATGCAGCCTGCATACGGGATATCTTCGACAGGGAATACCCCGTCAGCCGGACGTGAGTACCCGCTCCAGTTCTTTAATCAGCAGACTGCACGTTTTCCCGTCCAGCGGCGCCCCGAGCGGGTCGGTGACATAGAGAGCATCAACCGCCCTCTCTCCCTCCGTACTGATGAAAGCCTGATGGATGGATACGCCCAGATCGGCCATGGTTGCGGCTATATCGTGGAGCAGGCCAACGTGGTCGTGCGCCCTCACTTCGATAACCGTGTAATTCTTCGAGGCGGACGGGTCGTGCACAACCGATACCGGGTACTTCATCGAAGGACGGTCCCGTAGGCTCCAGCGGTCCCTGTGGGCCCTGAGCAGTGCCTCCACGTCCACGGATCCTGCCAGGGCCCCGGACAGGTCGCCCAGAACACCTTCCTCCTGATCCCGTGTCATCTGACCTCCCCCGCCTGCGTTCGCAACGATAAAGCGGTCGAAAACCAGGCTGTCGAGGCGAGTGAAAATCCTCGCATGCAGAATTGTGACATCGTAGGCGGCCAACAGCCCACATACACGGCTCAGCAGTCTTTCCTGGTCCCGTGTTACCAGAGTAAAGCGGGATGTTTCCCTGTCGTGTTCCACCGAAGCCACAGCCGCACCGGGAATCTGCGCCGTATTGAGGAACGATTGCAGCAGGGCGGAATCGGCGACCAGCCCTGGCGGATCCAGGTCCCTTCCATACTCGTGGGGCATAGACTTCAGGAAAGAAGACACCTGATCCTTTATTTCCCCGGACAGCTCACCCAACACCCGATCCCACACTTCTGACACCATCCAGGGAGATTGCCCGGACATGAGCCCTTCGAGGTTTTCTGTAAGGTCGACCAGCAGGCAGCACTTCCAGGGGGTGAGCGCGGTGGGGCTCAGTGCGGCCAGGTCGGCGATCGTCAGCAGCGTCAGCATGTGCAGCCGTCTGGGTGAGCGGATCAGCCTGTGAAGGCGCTTGAGCAGCACCTCCTCACGGATATCCCTCCGCTGTGCTACGGCATTGAGCAGCAAGTGGTGACGCACCAGAAATACGACATCCCCGAGGGACTCCCTATCAAGCCCCAGGCGCTTTCCCACATTTCGAACCACCCTGGCTCCCCTTTCAGCGTGACCACCACCACCCGTGCCTTTGCCAACATCGTGGAGGAGGATTGCCAGCCTGAGGATGGCCATATCATCTCTGGATGGATGCCATCGCTCGACCGGCAGCTGGCCGATTACTTCAGCGATCTGCCTGGCTACTCCCAGTTCAGGGGCTTTCTCTCCCCCGTCCAGAAGGGCCTCTAACGCATCGAGCATACGCATGGTGTGTTCGTCTGCGGTGTAGTGATGGTAGGGATCGAACTGCACGAGCGCTGTCAATCTCTCGAACTCCGGCACAATTCCACCCAACACTCCCAGCTGGTGCATCGCCTGCAGGCCCCAGGCGGCATTCGACCCTTCCATTAACTCTATCAACAGACGTCCATGCTCACGATTCTTCCTGGCTGCAGATCCGAGCGCACGGCCGTGATCAAAGAGATATGCCGCTGTCTCAGCGCTTACGCTCGATCTGCGGCGAGCCAGCGATTTGAAACGCTCCAGTACAGCAAGAGGACTGGATACAAGTTCACCGACAGGCCAGGTCTCGGCCGGCTCACCTTCCGGCCCCAGAACAGTCAGCATGGTGGGGCTATGGACTTCGGGCGCCCAGCCGCCACGCGCCAGCTGGAGACGGGTAAAGGCATATATCCCCCTGCTTGCACGGTAATAATCCCGCATGAACACCTCTACCGGCAGCCGGCCGCTCTCGGCTGGATACTTCAGACTCTCGGCCACCGCCGACTGGCTGCGATGGTCGAGGCGGTCCCACAACCTGCTTTTGAGCAGATGAAGGGTGTTGCGCACCTTCCATGTCAGGTCGTAACCCGTCTGAAGCCGCTGATACTGGGTGGAATTGAGTCGCTGGTCTGCCAGGTAGGCGCGCCAGCTCCGGGGGCCTCCGGCGGCGTTGCTCATCCACAGCAGCGTGTGAAGATCCCTCAACCCACCAGGGCTCTGTTTGAGGTCCGGCTCAGACAGATACACCGTATCGCCCGCCTCGGCATGCCGTCGTTCCAGCTCCGCCAGTTTGCCTGCCAGATAATCTTCGAGTCGTGGCTGGAGGAGATCTTCACGGACCTGTCTGTCGAGCTCCCTCGTTATCCCTTCATCCCCCCAGATCGTCCGCATTTCCAGATAAGCGGTAAGGGTTTCCCTGTTGCTGGAGGCGAGTTCAATAGCCTCTTCTACGGTAACGACCTGATGCCCTACTTCCCATCCCAGGTCCCACAACGCCTGTATTAATGGTCGTGCGCCTTCAGGAGGCCGGGGGCCTGAATAGAGAAGCTGGATATCCACATCGGATGCGAAAGCCAGCTCTCCCCTGCCGTAGCCGCCGGTGGCGATTAGGGCGAGGTCGGTGGTGTCGGAAAGGAACTGGGAGCAGAGTGTGCGTATGGTGGTATCAACCAGACGCCGGTACGCCCGCACCACGACTCCACCACCCTCACCGGCGCGGTGCCGCTCAACAAGTCGGGCCCGATCCTTGGAGAACCGGACCCGAATGTCACCGATCGTTCCGCCTCGATCCCTATTCACACGTCGTAGTAGAGGTTGAATTCGAAAGGATGCGGACGCAGCCGCATTTCCTGAACCTCACAGTTCATCTTGTAGTCGATCCAGGCGTTGATGACTTCCTCGGTGAAAACATCGCCTTTCAGCAGGAACTCATGGTCCTCGCGCAGGCACTTCAGCGCCTCCTCCAGGCTGGCCGGGGCTGCAGGGACTGTGGCGAGCTCCTCAGGAGGCAGATCGTAAATGTCTTTATCGAGGGGCTCTCCGGGATCGGTCTTGTTCTGGATTCCGTCTATTCCCGCCATCAGAATGGCTGTGAAAGCCAGATAAGGGTTGCACGAGGGATCGGGACAACGGAACTCGATCCTCTTGCTCTGCGGGACACGGCTGTAGACCGGGATACGGATAGCGGCAGAGCGGTTCCGCTGACTATATGCCAGGTTCACCGGTGCTTCAAATCCCGGCACCAGCCTCCTGAAGGAATTCGTCGTCGGGTTGGTCAGCGCGATGAGGGCGCGTGCATGCTGCAGCACACCACCCACGAAATGCAGGGCCAGATCGCTCAAGTTGGCGTAGCCCTCCCCGTAAAAGAGAGGAGTGTCTCCGCTCCACAGGCTGACATGGACATGCATGCCGCTGCCATTGTCTCCCAGGAGCGGCTTCGGCATGAATGTGGCCGTCTTGTTGTGCTTTCGGGCCACATTCTTCACCACGTACTTGTAATACATTACCTTATCGGCCATCGCCAGAAGTGGACCGAATCGCAGATCGATTTCCATCTGCCCGCCCGTGGCCACTTCGTGATGGGCGGCTTCGACCTCCACCCCCAGCGAACCCAGTACCTGAACTATCTCATTTCGGATGTTCGCCATGCTGTCGTGTGGAGGAACAGGGAAGTATCCTTCTTTGAAGCGTGGCTTGTAGCCGAGGTTCGGGTCCTCCCTGCGCCCGGTGTTCCAGAACCCTTCCTTGCTGTCGATCCTGTAGAAAGCCTGGTGTGCCTTCGAGTCGAACCGGACATCGTCCAGTATGAAGAATTCTGCTTCGGGCCCAAAATATACGGTATCCGCTATACCTGTACTTTGCAGGTATGCTTCGGCTTTCGAGGCGATAAAGCGGGGACAGCGGGCGTATCGTTCCTTGGTGACCGGGTCGTAGATGTCGCAGATCAGGCTGACAGACGTAATGTCGTAAAACGGATCGAGAACCGCAGTGCCGGGGTCGGGAACAACGAGCATGTCGCTCTCGAAGATCTTCTGCCAGCCCCGCATGCTCGATCCGTCAAAGCCGAAACCCTCTTCGAAGGCCTCTTTGGTGAGCTTGTCAGCCGGCACCGTGAAATGCTGCCACAGCCCGGGGAAATCCATGAATTTGAGGTCGACCAGCTCAACCGAATTCTCCTCAACGATATCCAGAACGTCTTCAGGCGTGTATCCCATCGATTATCGACTCCTCCCGAAATTCTCGGGTTTGAAATGCAATGTCTCCGGGTCAGGAGGCAGTGGTGAGGAAACATCCCGAAGCAGTTTCCATCCCCTGTCCGGCTCGTACTCGAATATGAACGTTACCGGCGGTTCACGATAGACCCACTTCCTTGACAGAACCTGTCGATCCTCTTCAAGAGGACCGCGGGCGATCCGGACCGACCGTTCCTCCATTACTTCATCAGGTTCACCGTACGCAATGTAGATCCTGCCGATATCCACGTCCCAGCCGCGGCGGGACCCGAAACGCCACCGCTCATCGGCATAGCGGAGACGCCGCATGAATTCATCCATCAGCTCGTTCTGCTCGGTCGACGGTGTTGGATCGATTCCCTTCCAGAGACTGTCCAGGTATGCACGTCGACTTTCAGACGGTAGCGTGGAGAAGGTCTTCACCGCCTCTTCCGAAGCATACAGGCTCAGTTGAGACAAGGTTACCTTCAGATCTTCACCCCACTCCAACAGGGGACGCCGTATCCTCACCGGCCGGCTCTCTCTGAGGGAAGTAGTTCCCAAACCTTCTACCGATACCTCCAGAGTGTAGGTAGCATCGGCCAGGCCACCTGTACACACGGTATCGCGCACAGTCAGATGCGACCCCTCTGGAAGCGGACGCCTCCGGCAGCAGACCTCCGTTCCCTCATCTGAGAAGAGCCTGTAGACCACCTCGGCCGCTTCAGGTATGTGGTACACCTCAAATAAAAAGGCGATCTCATCCGCATCCTCCGGATTGGCCGATGAAGCAATAACTTCTTTCATGTGACGTTCGGCGTTCTTCAAAACATCACCTGCCGAAACCGAAGGAGATACAGTGTCCGGGTCGAGCACCTCGATCTGACTGAGTCCCGGCTCGTTCCACCGTGAGGCGAACGCCTCGATTTCTTCAATCCGCCTGCCCAGCCTCACCGAATTCCTGTCCGAAACAGTGACCTCCACACGGTATCGGCCGGGCGGGATGCTGAACTGTTGATGAGCCCGCAGGACAACTGCCGGATCCTCCAGACGTGTCTCGCCTTCCAGAACAATTCGATCAGAATAAACGCCACCCCCGACTTGCCGACCACCCCGATCTCTTATAATAACACTCCATTCATACTCCGCCCGCCATCCGGTCGCGCCATGGGATTCATCCCGCAGGAAGAGCAGTCTTGAGCGGGGAAAGGAGAGGTGTACGTGCAGGAGACGGTTTTCGCTGTCCTGGGACCTGAACAGGGCCAGCAACAGGTCGAATTCGATCCTTTCAGAGTAGCTCCCCGGCATTCCGGGTCCGGAGGGACGGACCGGCCCTTGCGCAGCACAACCTGTCAGCAGCACAGCCGCAGTTACCTGGATCGCCATACACGTGAAGGTACGCAAGGGCACCTTCTTTCTACCATCCGGCAACCATGCCACTCAGGATTTCCTCGACCACGAGATCGATGGCTTCTTGGAGGCCGACCGTTCTGGCATCGGGACCGGTGTTGTCATAGACGGCTGAGCCGAAGATCTGAGGCGACTCCCATATAACCTCATCCTTCACCCTGTCATGAAAGCTCACCTGCACACCTATCCGGATAATGAACTGCTCGACCTCCTCGTCTCTGGTGTACTCGTACGTCTCTTCCGAGTAGGTACGTACTGTTCCCAGGAGCACACTTGTGGCCTCTGCTTCATCGGCTACGATACGAAGCGTACCATCTTTTACCAGGGCGGCAACCAGACGTTCTGTAATCTCTTCGGCAACTCCGAATTCGCTGGTCTCGTTGGCAAGCAGTTGCACCGCCACCGTCTTGATGTGCGGAGGGAGTCCCGAGCTGAACGAATAGGCGCACCCTCCCGAAACCAGCAGTATCACCAGAGAACAGAGCATAAGCATATGAAAACCGTTTCTACCCACTGACCCATACATTCTCTTCACCCAGTATCGCCTTCAGCTCGTCCAGGACCTCGCCGTCCGGGTCTACTCCAAGGCGGCCTGCCCTCAGTCTTAGGGGCGGACCTTCTTCAGCGTGCTCTATATGCAAATATACAGGAACGTCGCCGGGGTGCTTCTGCAATACTTCATAGGCCTGATCGGCAAGTTCGGCGCCCTCTCCCGTCACCAGCAGGAGGTGCAGCCTGGAAGTCATACGCCTGCGCACTTCGGCGAGTGGAATGAATTCCTGGGCCACGACCTTGGGTTCCTCTCCCTCCCGCTTTGAGAGACGGCCTTTTAAAAGGACCATATTGTCCTCACGAAGCAGTTCGGCATACTTCTCGCAAGGTTCACTGAAGACCAGGGCTTCTGCAGAGCCGGTGAAATCCTCCAGAAGGATGAAAGCTATCGGATTCCCCCTCTTGTCGGTTTTGCGTGTCATCGATGCGATCACCCCCGCAACCGTTACAACGCTGTTGTCATTATTCTGATCCAGCTCCCCCAGTCCGGCGGTTGTGAACGCATTCACCTCGTCACGGTATCGCTCCAATGGATGTCCCGAAACGTAGAACCCGAGAGCATTCTTTTCGCGGGAAAGCATTTCATGAAGGTTCCATTCGGGCACATCGGGAAGGCTTGAATCTACGGCCTTGAGCGCCTTCTCTCCCTCACCGGCATCGAAAAGGCCAACCTGACCCCTGTCCCTCTCTGCCTGACGCCGTTGGGCTCCTTCCAGCTCGCGACTCAGCGTAGCCATCAGCTGCGCCCTGTGACCTCCTAATCCATCGTACGTACCGGCGGCAATCAGGCTCTCCACAACCCGCTTATTCACGCTTTTAAGGTCGGTGCGTTCCAGGAAATCGGAGAGATTCCTGAAGGGCCCTCCCTCCTCCCGGGCTTTCAGAATGGCCTGGATGGCGGAATGCCCCACATTCTTCACCGCCCCCAGCCCGAACTTTATTATACCGTCCGCTGTAACCGTGAACTTCTCATCCGACTCGTTCAGGTCTGGCGGAAGCACCTGCAGTCCCAGCCTGCGGCATTCCTCGATCAGGATTACCACTCTGTCCGAGTTGCTCATCTCGCTCGAGAGAGTGGCCGCCATGAACTCGGACGGATAATGGACCTTAAAAAAACCTGTCTGGTACGCAACAAGCGCATACCCGGCAGAGTGACTCCGGTTGAACCCGTAGCCCGCGAAGTAGGCCATCTGCTCGAAGATGCTCTCTGCGGTCGTGCGGTCTATATCCCTCTTCATCGCCCCGGAGACGAATTTCTCCCTCTGTTCCTCCATCACCTCCGCTTTCTTCTTCCCCATTGCCCGGCGCAGCAGATCCGCCTCGCCGAGGCTGAAACCCGCCAGCTCCGAGGCGATCCGCATCACCTGCTCCTGATAGACGATGATACCGTACGTCGACTTCAGAATCGGCTCCAGGTCGGGGTGGTCGTATGTGATATCCCTGCGGCCGTGCTTACGGTCGATGAAATCGTCCACCATCCTGGCACCCAGGGGGCCGGGCCGGTAGAGCGCGTTCATGGCAATCAGATCCTCTAACGAGGTGGGGCGGAGCTTACGCAGGTAATCGCGCATTCCCGCTGACTCAAACTGGAAGATCCCTATCGTTTCCCCCCGGCTGAAGAGGTCGTAGGTTTCTTCGTCATCCATGGAGGGATTATCCAGGTCGAGCTCCACCCCGTGCCGTTTTTCCACCAGCTCGGCTGCATCATGCAGTACGGTCAGCGTACGTAGTCCAAGGAAATCCACCTTCAGCAGGCCGACCTTCTCCACATGGTTCATGCTATACTGGGTGGTAATCTCCCCCTTTGAACTCTTATAAAGAGGCACGAAGTCTGTAAGCGGTCCCGGGGCGATGACAACCCCGGCTGCATGGGTAGAGGCATGCCGGGAGAGGCCCTCAAGAAGCTTTGCGTGCTCGAACAACTTCCTGTACTTATCCTCCGTCTCCACCAGATCCTGCAGCGCCGGTTCCTGCCTCAGGGCGTCCTCGAGTTTTATCCCCGGCTCCTCCGGAACCTGCTTTGCCAGGCGGTCTACCTCGCTGTACGGCATGCCCATCACCCGGCCGACATCTCGCACGGCCGCCCTGGCCGCCATCGTGCCAAAGGTGATTATCTGGGCCACGCTCTCCTCGCCGTACTTCTCTATGACGTAGTGGATGATCTCCCCCCGGCGTTCGTAGCAGAAGTCGATATCTATATCGGGCATGCTGATCCGTTCGGGGTTCAGGAACCGCTCGAAGAGCAGATCATATTCGATTGGATCGATGTTGGTGATGCCCAGTGAGTAGGAAACCAGGCTGCCGGCGGCCGAACCGCGGCCAGGACCGACAGGAATGCCCATCGAGCGTGCCTGTCCGGTGAAGTCGGCTACTATCAGGAAATAGCCGGCAAAACCCATCTGCTCGATCGTACCCAGTTCGTACTCGAGACGGTCCTCAATCTCCTTCGTGATGGACGGATATCGTTCCTTTACACCCTCATAGACGACATGGCGGAGGTGGCTCGAGAGTGTTTTGAACCCCTTGGGAAGTGGGTAGTTGGGTAGATACATCTCCCCGAATTCCATCAGCAGGTTGCAGCGCTTTGCAATCTTCGCCGTGTTCTCCAGTGCCTCGGGCAGACCTGCAAAGAGATTGGCCATCTCCTCCGGTGTCCGGAAATAAAGCTGTCTGTTGGAATGTATGCGGTCGGGGTCCTCCAGGGTCTTGCCTGTCTGCACGCATAGAAGGACTTCGTGGCTCTCTGCGTGCTCCGGTTTCATGAAGTGAATGTCGTTGGTGGCAACCAGCGGGATTCCCAGCTCGCGGGAGAGGGAGATCATTGCATCTATGTTCACCATCTCCTCCTCGATATCGTGATTCTGAACCTCGAGGAAGAAGTTCTCCTCTCCAAAGATCTCCTGGTATTCCAGCGCGGCCTTCTTCGCCTCTGCGGGACGACGGTTGATGTTATGAACAGAGATCTCGCCCTTCAGGCAGGCCGAACAGGCTATCAACCCCTCGCTGTATTCACGTAGCAGTGCCTTGTCGACGCGAGGTTTGTAATAGAATCCCTCCAGAAAGCCAAGACTGGAGAGTTTCAACAGGTTGCGGTACCCGTTCATGTCGCGTGCCAGCAGGATAAGGTGATAAGAGGCATCGCCCTGGCGTGGCCTTTTGTCCCTGCGGTCCCCCGGAGCGACGTAGATCTCACAGCCGATAATCGGCTTGATGCCGGCGGTGATAGCGTTCTGATAAAACTCAATAACACCGAAGAGCGTGCCGTGATCGGTCAGCGCCAGCGCCTCCATGCCGAGTGCCTTTGCCTCGTCGACCATCTCCTTTGTACGGCACGCCCCGTCCAGCAGGCTGTATTCGCTGTGGTTGTGAAGGTGAACGAAGGGCGGCGTGCTCACTGTCAACAGCTCTCCCTAAAAGGCCGTTCGCGGACGGAAACTACTTGTCTGGATCCTCCCTGACAATATCGGCGCCCAGAAGGCTCAGACGTTCCTCAAGTCTTTCATGTCCCCGGTCGATATGGTATACACGATTTACGACCGATTCCCCCCGCGCGGCAAGGCACGCCAGTACCAATCCTGTCCCGGCCCGTATGTCACTTGCCATCACCGACGCACCCGAAAGACTCTCTACACCGATAACGGTCGCCTCATCGCCGACCGTGCTGATCTCCGCCCCCAGACGGACCAGCTCAGCTACATGTAGAAAACGATCCTCAAATACAGTTTCACGTATGACACTGGTACCGTCCGCCAGGCTGGCCAGCGCCATTAATGAGGCCTGCAGATCGGTGGGAAATCCTGGATATGGATAGGTTACGACCGTGCCCGCTTCAGGACGTCCCGACAGCGATGCGGTAACGGTGTCGGCCGTGACTTCAACATCCACACCCATCTCCGCCAGTTTGGCCAGAACCAGCCCCAGGTCATCCGGCCTGGCGCCCGTTACAGTAACCCGCCCGCCTGTTATTGCACCTGCAACCAGAAAGGTCCCTGTTTCAAGGCGATCCGGCATCACTGTGTGATCAAGAGGTTTCAGAGCCGCCACGCCTTCAACGATGATCTCGGTGCTTCCTGCTCCGCTGATCCGGGCCCCTGCAGAATTGAGTGCCTCTGCCAGATCCACTACCTCGGGATCGCAGGATGCATTTAATATTGTGGTCATCCCCCGGGCCATCACCGCTCCCATCATTATATTCTCGGTGCCTGTATGACTCGGACGGTCGAAGTAGATCGTTGCCCCCTGCAGCGGTGTCGCCTCGGCAATCATATAGCCTCCCTCATCCTCGATCCGCGTACCCATCGCCTCAAAGGCACGGCGGTGCAGGTCCACCGGACGGGGGCCGATGGCGCACCCACCGGGAAGGCTGATCTTTGCTCTGCCAAGCCTGCCGAGCAGAGGTCCCATGACCATAAATGAAGCCCTCATCTGCTGGACTAGCTCATACGGCGCTTCGAAGCCTCTGAGGCGGCTGGCATTCAACCGCACGGTTGAAGTCTCTCTTTTGAAATCGACCTCTACACCCAGGTGCTCCAGAACCCTAAGGCAGGTATAGATATCCCTCAGATCAGGAACGTTCCGGATGACACTTTCACCATCTTCAACCAGAAGGGAGGCTATCAATATGGGCAGTGCCGAGTTCTTGGCCCCCCTGACTTCCACCTCACCTTCCAGCCTGTGCCCTCCCCTTATCCGGAATACATCCATCAGCTCAGACCCAGCTCCTGCCGGGCGATAAGATAGCGCGGTCGACCTGATAAATCGGGAGCCACCCGGATATCAACCAACATGGCTGCCCGCGCCATTGCAGTCACAACATCATCCTGTCTCTCGCCGATCTCCATTGCAACCAGCCCGCCAGGCTTCAGGCGCATCGACACCCTGTCCAGCAGTGGACCGATAACGTCCAGACCCTCTCTGCCGGCGACCAGTGCTCCACGGGGCTCGTAACCCCGGATTTCTGTAGGCAGCTGCCCCCACTCCTCCTCGGTGACGTATGGAGGATTGCTGATCAAGAGATCCAGCGGGGGGAGCATGCGCCAGAACTCCAGTTTGGTCACATCCGCCTCGAGCCACTGGATCTGCTGCAGGTCGTATCGCAGTGCATTTTCGCGTGCCAGCTCGAGGGCCGCCGGGCTGGCGTCGGCGGCCAGAACAGTCCAGGCAGGGCATTCCATCGCAAGGGAGAGCGCGATAGGACCGCAGCCGGTGCCCGCATCCAGTACTACGGCCTGTTGGTTTGATCCCATCAGCTGCAGGGCGACTGACACAAGACCCTCTGTTTCAGGGCGGGGGATCAGCGCCCGCCGGTCTACTTTCAGAGTGAGCAGGCGGAAAGCGGCATCACCCGTAATGTACTGAAGGGGTTCTCCACTCAGGCGCCGCTGTAATAATGCCTCCAGTTGCTCAATCTCCTCCTGGCTCAGGTCACGTTCCTCCTGGTAGAGGGCGTGCCTTTGCCTGACACCTACGGCGGCGCCTATCAGTCCCTCTGCCTCCGTCTGGACAGCTTCGATGCCGGCCTCCGATAGACGCTCTGCTACATCCTCCAGACGCTGCCTGAGGCCTGCTGATACAACCGCGGTCACGAGGCCATCCCTCTCTCAGGTACCACCTCTCCCCTGCTGTGTGCCGCCATCCTGATCGCTTCGACAACATCCTCCAGATCTCCGTCGAGTATTTCCTGGAGGTTATAGAGGGTAAGCTTGATCCGGTGGTCGGTCAGTCTGTTCTGGGGGAAATTGTAGGTCCTGATCTTCGCGGAACGATCCCCTCCGGCAACCATATTGCGGCGTTCAGCTGCTTCCTCGGCGGCCTGCTCTTTCCGCAGTCTCTCAAGAAGACGTGATCTCAATATCTTCAGTGCCTTCGCCTTATTCTTATGCTGGCTCTTTTCATCTTGGCAGCTCACTACAAGTCCGGTTGGCAGGTGGGTGATCCGCACAGCGGAATCGGTGGTATTAACGCTCTGGCCCCCCGGTCCGGAGGATCGGAAAACATCGACCCGCAGCTCATCCGGATCCAGCTCCACGTCCACCTCTTCCGCTTCGGGAAGAACGACCACTGAGGCCGCAGAGGTATGCAGACGACCCTGGGCCTCGGTTTCAGGCACGCGCTGTACCCGGTGAACACCACTTTCGTAGCGGAGCTTCCCGTAGACGTCTACGCCGGCAATCAGGAAGATGATCTCCTTGAAACCGCCCAGGTCGGAAGGATTGCTGCTCATCAACTCGACCTTCCATCCCTGTCTTTCAGCGTAGCGGGAGTACATTCGGAAGAGGTCGGCGGAGAAGAGGCATGCCTCCTCACCTCCGGTGCCAGCACGGATCTCCATAATGGTATTTCGGGAATCGTCGGGGTCGGCGGGGATCAGCAGGCTGTTAAGGCTATGCCGCAGCTGTTCTATCTTCTCCTCGTTTTCACCGATCTCGGCTTTGGCCAGTTCGATCAATTCCGAGTCGTTACTCTTCTCGACAATCTCTTTAGCTTCCCGGTACGAAGATTGCACATCCTCCAGCTCCTGCCACAGGCTTACTACCTTCTCCACATGGCTGTGCTCGCGTGCAAGCGCCTGGAATCGTGCGGTGTCGGCGATCACCTGCGGATCGGCCAGCAGAGCATACAGCTCCTCTAAACGGTCCCTCGCCTCTGCCAGCGTTTCGAACAACATAACGAGCCCTCATGCAGGCTTCAAGATTTCGCCTTTTTACTCTTATCCTTGGAGTACGCTTCTGCCTTAGCGTACCGCCGGCGGAACCTCTCTACCCGCCCGGCAGTGTCTACCAGCTTCTGCTTCCCCGTGTAGAATGGATGGCAGTTCGAGCAGATCTCCAGCTCTATCTTTGGCGCGGTCGACCGTGTCTTGAAAGTGTGGCCGCATACACAGCGGACGGTTACTTCGTGATACTCCGGATGAATGTCGGGTTTCATATTCTCATACCTGGGTGATCTTTTTAGGTTCCCTACTGGTTCATCGTATCCAGAAATTCGTCATTCGTCTTTGAATGGGCCATCTTCTCTATCAGGAACTCCATACCTTCAACGGGGTTCATCTCGTTCAGGAACTTACGAAGTATCCAGACTCTGCTCAATTCCTTCTCGGATAGAAGTAGTTCCTCTTTACGCGTCCCGGATCGGTTTATATCAATAGCCGGCCAGATACGTCGGTCTGCAAGACGGCGGTCGAGAACCAGTTCCATATTACCGGTCCCCTTGAACTCTTCGAAGATGACCTCGTCCATCCGTGATCCTGTTTCCACCAGTGCCGTACCCATGATCGTCAAGCTGCCTCCGTCTTCAATATTTCTCGCAGCGCCGAAGAACCGTTTCGGACGCTGAAGCGCATTGGCGTCAACACCGCCGCTCAGGATCTTCCCCGAGTGAGGAACCACAGTATTGTGTGCCCGCGCGAGACGGGTGATCGAGTCGAGCAGAATGAGCACGTCGTGGCCATGCTCCACGAGGCGCTTCGCTTTCTCAATTACCATATCAGCAACTATGACGTGGCGCTCGGCCGGTTCATCAAAGGTGCTGCTGACCACTTCCCCATGCACAGAGCGTTCCATGTCCGTGACCTCTTCCGGTCGCTCATCGATTAAAAGGATGAGGATGTAAACATCGGGATGGTTCTCTGCAATCGAGTTTGCAATCTGCTGGAGCAGCACGGTCTTGCCGGCACGCGGGGGCGACGTGATAAGACCGCGCTGGCCCATCCCGATAGGCGCCAGCAGATCCATAATGCGCATCGAGAGGTTCCCCTCCTTGTTCTCCAGATGGAACCTCTCCTCCGGATACAGGGGGGTCAGGTTGTCGAACAGTGTGCGGTGTTTAGATTCTTCAGCATCACTGTTATTGATGGCTTCGACGCGAAGCAGTGCGAAGAAACGCTCACTCTCTTTGGGTGGCCGGACCTGCCCGGCTACAGTATCTCCGGTCATCAACCCGAAACGTTTGATCTGGCTCGGGGATACATAGATATCGTCCGGCCCGGGCAGGTAGTTGTAAGAAGCGGAACGGAGGAAGCCGTAGCCGTCGGGAAGTATTTCCAAAACGCCTTCGGCGAATATGCTTCCGTTCTTATGGGTCTCCGCTTCCAGGATCCTGAAGATGAGATCCTGTTTACGGAGATTCGAAACCCCTTCGACGTTTAGAGTCGTGGCAAGATCGACGAGTTCGTTTATGCTCTTCGCCTTGAGCTCTTGAATGTCCATTCGAAATCCTTTTTCGTTTTCTACTGGAGAATCGGCCTCCGGGAGGGAATCAGTCTGTCCAGCAATCGGGTACCTCGTAAAAGGCTCACCCGGGTAGTAACAATAATGCGCGTGTCAAAGCGTATCCGTTATTGTGCTTAGGAGAAGGTAATCGGGAATCAGGGTCGAATCGATGGGATGCCATGACAGTCTCTGGTGTCTTTTCCCTGTCGAACCCGCTAGCAGGATAGGATTCACCTGCAATCTGTCAAGACATAAAATTTCTACAGAATATCAACAGCATCAATATCAACCGTGATCATCATGCCAGGGCGTTTGAATTCCATTATCTGGGATGCCTCCACGCATTTGCGAAGGGTAGCCGAGGCGCGGCCCCGCAGGAAGAAGTGGACTCTATACCAGCGGTTGAGGCGATAGAGCGGAGCCGGTGCAGGACCCAGGACCTCGACGGTCGCTGGAGCCACCCTGCGCAGGCTCAGAACGATCTCCCGCCCTTTTTCAAGAACATCTGTCTCTTTTCGCCCCCTCAGCAGCACTCTGATCATCCGACCGTATGGAGGGTAGGAAAGGGCCCTGCGTGACCGCAGCTCTTCCGACATGAATCCGGCAAAGTCGCCTTCGGCCGCGAATGATATACCCGGATTTTCTTCGGAGAACGTCTGGATAATAACCTCGCCCCTCTGATCCCCCCTGCCCGCCCGACCGGCGACCTGGGTCAGCAGTTGAAAGGTCCTTTCGTTGGCCCTGAAATCCGGGAAGTGCAGCTCTGAGTCAGCGGATATGACACCTACAAGGGTTACCCGGGGGAAATGAAATCCCTTGGCCACCATCTGGGTCCCCAGAAGGATATCACCATCGCCGCTGGCAAATGCCCGGTACAGTCTACCGTGGCTCCCTCGTCTGCGGGTGGAATCTGAATCCATGCGCAGAACACATGCTTCCGGAAACCGCTCGTTGAGGGCGGTCTCCACACGTTGTGTTCCCAATCCCTGATAGCGGAGATGTTCACCGCCGCAGTCCGGGCAGCTCAGGGGAGGCTTACGCACCGAGCCGCAGTAGTGGCAGCGCAGGTGCCCTTCGATCCGATGGTAGGTCATGGCGACACTGCAGTTAGTGCACTCTTCGGCGTGACCGCAGTTCCTGCATGTGAGCGCGGGGCTGAATCCACGGCGGTTGAGAAAGAGAAGGGACTGCTCCCCCCGTTCCAATCTTATCTCAAGTGCCTCTTCGAGTACTCGACTGAAGATTGTTCCCCCACCTTTCCTCTCCCACGGTTTCGGCTCTCGCGACATATTTACAAGGTTGATTTCAGTAATCGGGCTGGAGCTGATGCGATCCTTCATCTCCAGAAGCAGGTACTTGCCTTCCAAGGCATTATTGTACGACTCCGCACTGGGTGTGGCCGAACCCAGGACACAGACGGCGTCACATTCCCTGGCGCGAAAAACCGCGACATCCCGCGCGTGATAGCGCGGAGCCGGCTCCGACTGCTTGTAGGAAGGCTCATGTTCCTCGTCAACCACGATTACTCCCAGGTTTGCAACTGGTGCCAGCACCGCCGAGCGCGGCCCGATAACCACCATCGCATCACCGGCCAGCACCCTCCTCCACCGGGCGTATCGATCGCTCGCTTTTAGACGGCTGTGGAAGAGAGTGACCTTTGATCCGAAGCGGGAATAGAAGATGGATATCATCTGGGGAGTGATGGATATCTCTGGTACCAGCACGATAGCCCCCCTCTCCTGTTCAAGGGCCTGGGCAACCAACGATTCATAGACGGCCGTCTTGCCACTGTCAGTCACTCCATGGAGCACCGCTGCCAGATATCGATGCTCATGCAGCGCCCGGCTCAGAGGCACGAGTACTCTGCGCTGCTGAGGGGTCAGCTCATAGCAGGGAACCTCCTCCCCTTCGATTCCTTCAAACGGGGGGAGTTCATCCGGACTGCCTTCCGGGGACCGCCTGCGCATCGCCTTGTGGGGCATGGCAGCACGCAACACCTCACCCCACCCACACAGATAGTAATCTGCCATCCAGCGGGTGACCTTGAGGAGATCGGCGGGGAAAAGGGAGCCGGGGTCTATAACCTTTGTCACCTCTTTCAGGTGATCCGGAGCATCCGCACTTTTACTTGAGGAGAGCTGAACGGCATAACCTGTCATCGTGCGCCTGCCAAAAGGAACGAGAAGGGCCGAGCCCACGACCACCTCGTCTTTTAACTCTTCTGGAACCAGATATGTGAAGGTCTGCCGTAGTGGAAGGGGCAGTGCTACCTGCGCATAGACAAGGCTCACAGGCGGGGTGGTCGGTTCAGTATTGGAGGGATCGTATCAGGGGGATAGGTCAAACGGCGCAGCGCGACACCCTCATCCGTCAACACCAGCCTCAGAATCATTCCGGGCGGGCCCAGATCTGTTATCTCCTCACCGTCAAGGATAAGGCGCATACCGCGGTTCTTACCCAGCCACAGTTCCAGTGTGTCCCTGAAGGCCACCTGAATACTGTTTCCCTCTGTGATAATACGGCGGATAACGACCGCCCCATCGGCCCTGGCCTCTATCCAGGTCTCCTCCAGTGCCTCGGCGATCAGAAGCCGACCTGTTGTGGTATCGACTTCGGCCGGCACATTCAGCGGGTCAGCGGCGGTTTCAAGCTCGATTTGCTCGGACGGCTGCTCGGCAGCATATTCGGCCTCCACTGCTGCAGCAGCCGGGTCGGGGGCCGGCTCAATAATTCCGGAGCTCTCCCCACCACTCGTGAAACGGACCGCCAGGTAGACGATGACCGCAAAAAAGACAATCACCGCCGCTGCCAGAATCACTCCTGAACGCCGCGAGATTTCCGGCGCAGGCTCTATCGCCTGTTCAGGTGCTTCCCCCTCCATCCAGTCAGTCCCGGGTTGTGCGGTACGAGTACCTATATGCCTTCCCTCGCGCTCCTTCACGGACCCGCGGACCATCTCCAGGCGCTCCGACTGATCTCTCAGAAAAGCTTCAAACCGTCGCAAGGCCTCCGCGGGGTTGAGTCCCAGGTATGAGGCATATGTCTTAAGGAAC
>Ga0114919_10000185_pt1 | contig 43076 bp, 34 predicted proteins | sample BlataG_FD_88682 | JGI IMG/M metagenome (GOLD analysis project Ga0114919, IMG submission 88682) | Deep subsurface microbial communities from Black Sea to uncover new lineages of life (NeLLi) - Black_00105 metaG | ecosystem: Environmental > Aquatic > Marine > Oceanic > Sediment | place: Atlantic... | reverse complement strand
GCGGGCCACCACCGGCAGGGCCAGTCCCCGGGATCTGCAGTTTATGGGCCGCACGCTGACTTCGCTTCCCGAGGTCAAGAAACCCTTGCACAAGCTTACCGCTGCCCGCTTCACGGCACTCGACGCCGAGTTTGATCTCTGCACGGAGCTGCAGGAGCGGCTCTCTGCCGCGCTGCAGGACGATTGTCCGCTCACCAATCGCGAGGGCGGTTTTATTCGCGAAGGTTTTCATCGGCCGCTCGACGAGCTACGCACCCTTTCCACCGGCGGCAAACAGTGGATCGCCGCTATCAGGCCGAAGAGAGTGAACGCTCCGGCATTACGAACCTCAAGGTCGGCTTCAATCGGGTGTTTGGTTACTACCTCGAGGTGACCCACGCGCACCGCGACAAGGTGCCCGAGACCTATATCCGCAAGCAGACGCTCAAAAACGCCGAGCGGTACATTACGCCCGAACTGAAGGAACATGAAGAAAAGGTGCTGCAGTCGGACCAGCAGGCCAACGAACTGGAATACGAACTGTATCTGGAGCTGCGCGATGCGGTGACGGCCACGGCCGAAAGGTTGCGTCGAACCGCGGCGGTGCTGGCAGAGCTCGATGTCTTTTGTTCTCTAGCCACCCTGGCCCGCGCCCGCGATTATTGCCGCCCGGTGGTCAACGATTCGCGGGAGATGACTATTCGAGGCGGCCGCCATCCGGTGCTTGATGTACTGAGCGATGAAGGGACGTTTGTCCCCAACGATACCGAACTGCATTTTGAGCGGCAGCGGTTGCTGTTGATCACCGGCCCCAACATGGCGGGAAAAAGCACGTACATCCGTCAGGTGGCACTGATCACGATCATGGCCCAGGTTGGCAGTTACGTGCCGGCCACCAGCGCCCAGGTTGGCATTGCCGATCGCATTTATGCCCGCGTCGGGGCGAGCGACCAGCTTGCTCGGGGCCAGAGTACGTTTATGGTCGAGATGCTCGAGACGGCTCGCATTCTCAACACGGCGACCGATCGCAGCCTGGTCATTCTCGATGAGATTGGCCGGGGCACGAGCACTTATGATGGCGTGTCACTGGCCTGGGCGGTGGTCGAGTATCTGCACGATCGGTTGCAGTGCCGTGTGCTGTTTGCCACGCACTATCATGAGCTGACCGAACTGGAAGAACGGCTCGAGGGCGTCGCGAATTTTAATGTGTCGGTCCGCGAGTGGGAAAACGAGGTGGTGTTTTTGCACAAGATCGCCCCGGGCGCGGCCAATAAGAGCTATGGGATCCACGTGGCGAGTCTGGCGGGGGTACCGAAGGAGGTGCAAAAGCGGGCGCACGCTATTTTAGCGCATCTGGAGCGGGACCATCACAACGCGCTGCGGGCGGGCGAGTCGGTACCGCATGCCACCAATAATTTCTCCAACAGTGAGGCGAGTGATTTGCAGATGAGTCTCTTTGGCACCGAGGAGCATCCGCTGATTGAAAAGATAAGGCAGGTGGATCTAGAAAGTCTCACGCCGCTTGAATCGCTACAGCAATTGGCCGAGTGGCAAAATCTGCTTGAAAAAGAAGCACAGGCAAAACCGCGGTGAAGTTAGTAGACCAATTTTTATATTTCTAGGGATGGCCGTCTCTCAGTTAGATTCAATCTTCGATTGACTGTAAATAGGTTTGGTCCTCTTCGCTTAGTTTTGCAATTGGTACGGTTATAACTTTTCCATCTTCTTTTTCGAGTTCAATCTTATTACCTTTCCTTTTGAGAAAGACCGCTTTAACTGTGTTATCGCTTGATTTGCTCTTCCAAATACGCAGCCCATTTTTATTTTTTACATTTTGTTTCTTTGTATCACTCTCATCAGTGGCTGCCTCTTCCCTTGTCTGATTAGACGAATTTATTTTTTCTTGGGATGGAAAAAATGGTGTTATGTCAAACGGTTCAACGACAAATACTGTATTAGTCGATCCAATAGCCGTGCTATATGTTTTGGTGCCTGATACCTTGTAGTACCCCGATAAATCAGCAACTCGGTTGTCGACTAGTCCAGTCGTCGGTTTGTTAAATATTACGAGCATCCCTGGTTTTTTTTTGGCCGGGCCTGGATAAATAGTTAGATCTCTTGGGTTGTTGAGGTTTCTTCTAAATGTTGGTCTGAAACGAGTGATTCGACATAAAAACTCATTTTCACTCATAACCTGCTGAACCAAATAATTTATTGGCATTAAGTAATCTTTTTGCGTTTCGGGTGCTCGATACTTCTCCAATTTAGGGCAAATACCCACCTGACCAACAGCGAGTGGGGTATGCACAAAAAGGCTTGGTGTGGGCGGTGATTTACGAATGGCTTCAATCGATTTCTTAATTTCAGCAATTTTCTCGTCTAACTCTGAAATTGCTTTTTCCTTGTCCTCTTTGGTTTTGAACACAAACCTTACGACATTATTTTTTAGTTCGAATCGTCCAGTTTTTTTAGCCTGAGGCCTGACTTTCCCCTTGTTAACAAATGATAATTCTTTTTCCAACGGTTCAATCTCTTTTTGTTTTTCTCCAATTTCCTTAGAGACTTCGATTTCTGACTTATTAAAAAAATCAGTTAGTTTGAATTCTAAAACTGGTTTGCTTACAACGCCGTCCGCCCCGAGCGCCATTATTACAAATGAAGAAAAAATAGTGAGGATCAAAAACAATGTCTTAGATGCGCAAAACATTCTTTATTTGCCTATTACTCGTAAGTAGTAGCTTGTTAAATTATTCTTACAGCATTATCCATCAGAAGACGTAAGTCGAAATAGGGGGGGTAACCCCCACAAGATTTCCTATCGCATCCCGGCATCTCTTGCCTGTAACGCCCCAACTGCAGGTGCTTCCGCATGCAGCGAAACGGCAAACCCTTTGAAGGCCGGGGTCTTGCTGGCAGGGTCGACCGTACGCGGCACCAGTACATTCGCCTCGGGGTAATACATCAGGGCGTTCCCCACGCGGATGTCCTCGTAGGCGACCAGTTCAATGCCCTCGAGCGCACCGGTGCTGCTCTTGACTGTCACCCGTTGCCCGGGTGAGAGGCCGCGCGCCGCAATATCATCGGGATGCACGAGAATCACGTCCCGCGCGGTTTGACCCCGATAATAATCTTCTTCCTCGTAAACCACCGTGTTGAACTGGCCCTCGCTCCGCACCGTCATCAGCCGCAACTCTTGGCCCGTGCCTTTGAGTTCCGGTAGCGTAAAGGTGTGTAGGTTTGCTTTCCCACTCTCGGTGGTAAAGTGCGGCTCGTGAAAAGTGCGGCCCGCAATCTGAAACTCGCCGCCACTGCCGGTGATCGTGCCAATATCTTTGTAGCCAGGGATTGCCTCGGCAATCAGTTGCCGAATGTTCTCCGCATCCCGCAGATGTTGCCAGTCGATTCCGGAACCAGTGCCCAACACGCTATCGGCCAGGTGGGCGATGATCGCAATCTCGCTGCGGGGCCCCACGTGCCGCGGCGGACCCCCGTCACTGAGACGCACAAAATTGAACATCGATTCCTGGGTCGTCTGCTGCGGTTCTTCATCCCGCGCACGCACCGGCAAAATCAGCGTCTCGCCGGCCAGTCCGTGCGCATGGCCCGTGTTGAGCGAGGTGTTGAGGTAGACCATCGTCTCGAGCTTTCCCAGGGCACGTGCGGCAAACTGCGCGTCGGGGTTCGAGCCGTACAGGTTGCCGCCCAGGGCAAAGCCCAGACGCAACTTGCCGGCAGCTGCTTCTTCCATACACGCGAGCGTGTCGAGGCCCGGCCGGCTTGGTAGAGTGAGCCCCCGCTCGTTTTGCAGGTAATCGAAAATCGCCTGCTTGAGTTGCGGCGTGACGCCCATCGAGCCGATGCCTTGCACATTGGAGTGCCCGCGAATCGGCAGCAGGCCCGCCTGTGGCCGGCCCACCATCCCCCGCATCAGCGCAAGGGCAGCAATCAACTGCACGTTCTGCACGCCGTGCGCGTGGTGCGTGATGCCCATCGTCCAGCTGAAGACCACGTTTTTCGCCTTCGCATACGTCTGGGCCGCTTGCTCGATCTCCACTTGGCTGACGCCCGACTTGTTTACAATCTCCTCCCAGGAGGTCTTCTGCAGCACCACCTCAAGTTCTGGCCAGCCGAGGCAGTGCTTTTTGAGCATCTCAGTATCGATCGCCCCGGTTTCATAAATCCTTTTGGCGATGCCCGTCAGCAGCGCCAGATCCCCGCCGATATGCGGCTGCACGTATTGGGTAGCAATCCGGGTGCCGAAAAACAAACTCCGCAGGTCGCTCGGTACGCGAAAGCGAATCAGCCCTGTCTCGCGGACCGGGTTGATCACGATCACCTGCCCGCCCCGGCGCCGGATATTTTTGAGCGTCGTCATCAAGCGAGGATGGTTGCTGGCCGGGTTCCCGCCAATCACAAACACCAGATCAGCCTGTTCCACATCTTCCAGTTGCACGGTGGCTGTCCCTGAGCCCAGCACACTCGAGAGCCCGACGCCACTGGCCTGATGGCAGTAGTAGCTGCAGTTGTTCACATTGTTGGTGCCGTAGAGGCGGGCAAACAATTGAAGCAGGAAGCCCGCTTCGTTACTGCTGCGGCCACTGAAGTACCAGAAAGTTTCGTTGGCCGAGAGTGCTTTGAGCCGATTGCTGATCTTTGCGTAGGCTTCTTCCCACGCGAGCGGGCGATAGTGCGATTCGCCCCGGGTGTGCAGTAGCGGCAGCGTCAACCGCCCGGCTGCCTCCAGTTCGCGCGGAGTCATCCCTTGCAACTGCTCGACGCTGTGCTCGGTGAAGAACTCGGCTGCAATTCCCGGTTGCATATCGGCGGCCATCGCCTGCATCGCCTTCTTACAGACCTCGGGAAAACGGCCCGCTTCGTTGACCATGCCACCCTTTTGGCCACCCATGCCAACCGCACAGGTCTTGCAGGCGTTTTTTGAACGCAGTGCCCGGTAGAAACGCCAGATTCCGCCCGACTCGCGCGCTTTGCGCCAAGCGTAGCGGATAGCGTGCCATCCACCGCCACTGTCGATCCTGCGTATCACGAGAGTGCTACCGTCACCGTTTTATCTTCTAAGTAGTTATTGAGTGCCGCTTCGCCCAGTTCGCGACCGAGTCCCGACATCTTAAAGCCACCAAAAGGTGCCGCGGCATCAAAAGCATCGTAGCAGTTGATCCACACGGTTCCGGCTCGTACGCGGTTGGCGATTTTGTGTGCCCGCTCCACATCGCGCGTCCAGACCGCTGCGGCCAGACCAAACATCGTATTGTTGGCCCGCTCGATGAGTTCATCGGTATCGCGGAATTTAAGAATGCTCATCACCGGGCCGAAAATTTCATCCGTGGCAATCTGCATCTCGTCGGTGACATCGGTAAAAATGGTCGGCTCGATGAAATAGCCGCGGTCGCCAACGCGATTGCCACCCGCCGCGCAGGTTGCACCTTGCTCATGACCGATCCCGATATACTTCATGATTTTGTCGAACTGTGCCTGATCGACTTGCGGTCCCTGCTCGGTCGAGGGATCGAGCGGATCACCCAACTTACGACCGGCGACGTTCTCGAGCATCCGCTCGACAAAAGCGTCGTGGATCGATTCTTCCACAAACAGGCGACTGCCCGCACAGCAGCACTGGCCCATGTTGAAAAAGAGGCCCGCGTCCGAACCGGCAACCGCTGCGTCGAGGTCGGCGTCGGCAAACACGATATTCGGACTCTTGCCGCCCAGTTCGAAGGTAAGCCGCTTCATCGTTTCGGCCGCTTCCCTCTGAATGATTTGGGCCGTGGTATGCTCGCCGGTAAAGGCAATCTTGTCCACCAGCGGATGCTTGACGATCGAACCACCGGCGGTGGGGCCATAACCGGGAACAACGTTGATCACGCCATCGGGGAAACCGGCTTCCTGCGCCAGTTTGGCCATCCGTAGGCAGGTGAGCGGTGTTTGTTCGGCCGGCTTCATCACGATCGTGCAACCGGCAGCGAGCGCCGGACCCCACTTCCAGGCCGTCATCAGCATCGGGAAATTCCAGGGAATGATTTGTCCGGCCACCCCGACCGGTTCGCGGCGGGTATAAACAAGAAAATCACCGCGGACCGGAATCGTTTTGCCGTGAATCTTGTCGGCCCAACCGGCGTAGTACCGCAAACAGTCGACGACCAGGGGAAGATCGGCGGTGGAGGAATCGGTAAACGGCTTGCCGTTATCGAGGGATTCGAGCGCTGCCAATCCTTCGAGATCCTGTTCGATCAAGTCGGCCAGCTTGTACATCAGCGCGCCCCGGTCGCGCGCATCCATCTTTCCCCATGGCCCATCATACAGCGCAGCGTGTGCGGCTTTGGCAGCCAGATCGACATCGGCTGCATCGCCTTCTGCGACTTCGCAGATCACTTCTTCTGTGGTCGGATTCACCGTGGCAAAGGTTTTGCCACTTACGGCAGGTGTCCACTGGCCGCCGATAAAACACTCTGTTTCTCGGACCGCGGGGGTGGTGATCAGTTCACTTAAAGTTGCCATGAGAATCTCCAGAAAGGGTGGAATATTTTTCGGGATCGTGCTTTGCAGGCCCCGGCGCTATTTCGAGGTAGGATGTGGTTTCTTTGCTGCGTTCTCGGTGGGGTATCGTTGGGTGTCATCGCTCGGTGTCTATGAGGAATTCTACCCATCTGCTTACGGATTCGCCAACCGTGCTAGGTTACGGTAAATGGAGTAAAAAACATGTAAAAACGTTAAAATAGACTTTCCCTCGGCAAGAGGATGATATAATTTGGATACCTGAGGGTCGCCCCTGCTGATGTATGCGGGGGCAACCCCTGCCTGTTGTCCTTTTCACGGAGCACCATTGTCCCATGTCTATTACGCTAACCGAGCGGGCTGCCGCCGAAGTCAAAAAGATTCTCGACGAGCAAAAATACGAAGAAGGTACTTTTCTCCGCGTAGGTGTCACAGGCGGTGGCTGCAGCGGATTTAGTTATGCACTCGGTTTTGACAAAGAGTACGACCAGCAAGCCGACTCGAAGACCGAACAGAATGGCGTTGCTGTCGTGGTTGATAAAAAAAGCGCTCTGTATCTTGATGGCACCGCGGTTGATTTTTATGAAGGCTTGGAGAAGCGGGGTTTCACCTTCGAGAATCCCAATGCAGTCAAATCCTGTGGTTGTGGCAGTTCCTTCCAGGCGTAATGCGTTCTAGGCAGAACGAACAGCGGGTCTGCGCGTTGCGCTAGGCCAGGCCAGGAGCCGCAGCGCGTGCGGTAGCAACCCGGTGACCAACGACCAAATTGCCGATGTGCTCGACCAGGTCGCTGATCTTTTAGAGTTCGAAAGTGCCAATCCGTTTCGTATCCGAGCGTACCGAAGCGGAAGTCGCGTGGTGCGTGAACTTGCCGAGTCGGTCTCGGCCATCGTCGAAGACGCAACCCGCGAACTGACGGAGCTGCCAGGTATTGGCAAAGATTTAGCCGAAAAAATAAAGACGCTTCTAGAAACCGGCCGACTGCCACTGCTGGATGCATTGCTTGAGCGGATTCCCGGGAGCGTCCTCTCTCTCTTGCGGATCCCGGGTCTCGGTCCCAAAAAAGCGGCCGTGCTGTATCGAGAACTCAACATCACTTCGCTCGATCAATTGCGGGCTGCCTGCGAAGCGGGTGCGGTCCAAGCGCTTAAAGGTTTTGCTGCCAAAACCGAGCAGGCGATCCTGGCAGGCATCGATTTGGCCGCTTCGGCCGATGAACGGATTTATTGGGCCAAGGCCGAAACGATAGTCGATGCGTTGCTGGCCCATATGCGCGACGCGCCCGGTATTTGCCAGATGGAAATCGCGGGTAGTTTTCGTCGCGGCCGGGAGACGGTGGGCGATTTAGATCTTCTCATCGACGCCGAAGAGGTGACGCCGGTGATGGATCGTTTTTCGATTTTTGCAGGCGTGGCCACGGTGCTGGCCAGAGGCGAAACCAAAATGTCGGTGCGACTCGAAAGTGGGCTGACGATTGATCTTCGCGTGGTCCCCACCGACGCGTTCGGCGCGGCGTGGCAATATTTTACCGGGTCCAAGGCGCACAATGTTCATCTTCGAGGGATGGCACGGAAGCAAAATCTGAAAATCAACGAATACGGCGTTTTCCACGGAGAAGAGCAAATTGCGGGGGCCTGTGAAGAGGATGTCTACGCGGCACTTTCCTTACCCTGGTTTCCACCGGAATTAAGGGAAGATCGCCAAGAGTTTGCCTGGGCTGCCGGAGACGGTTTACCGGAACTGGTGCAACTGGCTGACATCCGCGGCGATTTGCACATGCACACCACAGCCACTGACGGAAAGAACGCGCTGGAAGAAATGGCCGAGGCGGCGAGTCATCGAGGACTCACCTACATTGCCATCACCGACCATTCGCAGCGGGTGACCATGGCCCATGGTCTCGATCCTGAGAGACTGCTTGTGCAATGGAAGCAGATCGACAAACTCAATGCCGATACAGAAATTGAGATTTTGAAGGGGATCGAATGTGACATTCTTGAGAAAGGGGGCCTCGATTTACCCGATGATGTACTGGCGCAAGCGGATTATGTGGTTTGCAGTATCCACTACGGGCAGAACCAACCGAAAGCACAAATCACCGAGAGGATACTTGAGGCGATCGAGCATCCTTACACGTCGGCCATTGCGCATCCGACCGGACGTCTGATCGGTCGCCGTAAACCTTACGAAGTCGATCTCGGCACGGTGATCGGCAAAGCGGTGGAAAAAAACAAGTTGCTCGAACTCAACGCCAACCCCGCCCGACTCGATTTGGATGACATCGGCTGCGCTGCGGTCAAAGCCCAGGGCGGCATGGTCGTGATCGCAACCGATGCGCACAAGACGGTTGGCCTTGATTGCATGCGGTATGGCGTACTTCAGGCCCGTCGTGGTGGGCTTACCAAGGGGGATGTGGCCAACACGCAAAATTGGTCAAAGCTTCGGAAGTGGATAGGCCGGAGCGACGGGTAAAAAGCGGTTATCTCGGGCGATCCGAGAGGGTCGCCCGTTGACGATTTCTCGGCGGGCTCTCTATACTCCAGCGGTTCGGTAATCACAACGGTTGATCCGTTTTTTTCTATCCACGACCAACTCCTTGCCTTCCGAAGGGCCTCCACGGATGAAAATTCACGAATTCCAGGCAAAAGAGTTATTACGTGCCGCTGGCGTTGCGGTCCTCGAAAATCAGGTGTGTCCATCTGCACCGGCTGCAGCCAGTGCGTTTGAGGCGCTCGGTGGCGAGGTTGCGGCCGTCAAAGCGCAGATTCATGCGGGCGGTCGTGGTAAGGGGACGCTCAAAGAACATCCTGAACAGCATGGGGTGCAACTTGTGCGCAGTGCCGAGGAGGCCGCAGACGTCGCAGACCGATTGCTTGGCTGCCACTTGGTCACAATGCAGACGGGCAAAGCGGGGCAAGAAGTCCGACAGGTTCTCGTCGAGGCGGGGTGTGCGATTGCTCGTGAGTTGTATCTCGGAATCGTCGTCGATCGTTCGCTTGCCTCACCGGTACTGATGGTTTCGAGTGCGGGGGGGATGGAGATTGAAAAAGTTGCGGCCGAAACGCCAGAGCTTATTTTTAAGGAAGCATTTGACCGCGATGCGGGCCTTGATGCCTATCAAGCACGCAAGCTGGCGGCCGCCTTGGAATTGCCTGCAACTTCCATGCGGAGTGCCGTTCAGTTCATGCAGCGATTATGTCGCCTTTTTGTCGAGCAAGATTGCTCGTTGGTGGAAATCAATCCGCTGGTGGTCACAGAAGATGGCCAACTGGTCGCGCTCGATGCGAAAATGAGCTTTGATGACAACGCGCTCTTTCGTCATAAAGACCTGCAAGAGCTGCGCGATTTGGCGGAAGAAGAACCAACCGAGGTTCAAGCAGGGGATGCGGGACTCAGTTTCGTCAAGCTGGACGGTAATATTGGTTGCCTCGTCAATGGAGCCGGTTTGGCGATGAGTACCATGGATTTGATTAAGCTCCACGGCGGTGAGCCAGCCAATTTTTTGGATGTGGGTGGCGGCGCCAATGTAAAGCAAGTCACCGAGGCCTTTCGGATTTTACTTTCCGATCACAACGTGCGGGCGGTGCTGGTGAATATTTTTGGCGGTATTATGCGGTGTACAACCATTGCCTCGGCGCTGCTTGAGGCTTACGAGAGCGTGGGCTTTAACGTTCCTCTTGTGGTTCGACTTGAAGGGACAGAGGTCACCGAGGGCCGGAAGATTTTAGAAGAAAGCGGTGTGGATATCATCACGGCCAATGATTTAACCGACGCGGCAAAAAAAGTGGTTGCAGCTGCGGAGTAAGGCAACGGATCTGATTCAAACGAAAGTGATTGAAAATACATGAGCATCTTGGTCGGCAAAGAGACACGCGTACTCTGTCAGGGAATTACCGGTCAGGCAGGCGAATTTCATACCCGTGGTTGCCTCGAGTATGGAACGCAAGTGGCTGCTGGTTGCACGCCAGGTAAGGGGGGGCAAGAGGTCGCAGGAGTTCCTGTTTTCGATACAGTGTCTGAAGCAGTGAAGCAAACGGGCGTGAATGCGACAATGATTTTCGTGCCTGCACCTTTTACGGCCGACGCGATTCTCGAGGCACTCGATGCGGGTATTGAAGTGATCGTGGCAATCACCGAAGGCGTACCGGTGCTCGATATGGTACGGGTTTATGAGAAGGTGCGGCAGAGCAACGCTGTGTTGATTGGGCCGAACTGTCCGGGGGTGATTACCCCGGAAGAGTGCAAAATCGGGATCATGCCGGGTTACATTCACCGCAAGGGATCGGTTGGCGTGATCAGTCGTAGCGGTACCCTTACCTATGAGGCGGTTTGGCAGTTGTCTAACTTAGGGCTTGGCCAATCGACGTGCGTCGGTCTCGGCGGCGATCCGATTGTGGGAACCTCGTTTGTGGACCTGCTAAAAATGTTTCAGCAGGACACAGAAACCGAAGCCATCCTGATGATGGGTGAAATTGGTGGAACCGCAGAGGAAGAGGCGGCAGCGCTGGTGGCCGAGCAGATTGAGAAGCCGGTGGCAGCGTTCATCGCAGGCCGGACCGCACCACCAGGAAAACGGATGGGTCATGCGGGCGCCATCATCTCTGGGGGCAAGGGAACCGCGGAAGAAAAAGTTTCGGCCCTTGAGGCAGCCGGTATCGTGGTTGCCGAAAGCCCTGCCGATATGGGCGCTGCGGTCAAACGGGCCATGGAACAGGCCTAGAGCAGGTTGCGCATCGCTACGGGGCTGGTTCTACCTGCCCAGATCAGTAGGTGAGTCCGCCACGGAGCATCCACGTTGAGGGCGGATCGTAACCGATGTAGCTTGGATCGTAGCGCAGTTGGCGATTAAAAACGTAGGCCGATTCGACGAAGCCCTTGAGGCCGTAGTAACCGGCCCACTCGAGACCACTGATCAGGCGAATATCGTTGTATTCGATGCGTCCGGTACTGCCAGGTGTGGGTAGACTACTCCTGGTAACTGCTGTAGATGGGAAGACTTGGCTCCAGGTACCGCCACCGTACTCACCGGCCAAATACCAGCGGAGATCGGCATTGCGCAAGGAATCAAGACGGTATGAAAATTTTGGGTTGGGAAAGAGGATATCAAACTTCATCTTCCCGTCCGGACCACCTGGGGTATAAACCAAGCCACCAGCCGGAAGCATTTTGATGCTCAAGCGGTCGATGTAGACAAGGCCCGCGCGCCATTGGAACTTATCGTTGGTTTGCCAGACACCAAATCCTCGGCCTTGCCAACGCCAACTTTGCCAGTCGAGCGATTTAAAGTCAGAATAAACCCCTCCGCGAAAGCCCAAGTCTGCACTGAGTCCGTGCGTCAATTGGGGATTCCACCCAAAGTCGAGGTAACCCGCATAAAGCCGAGCGGGTGCCTGCGCACCGGGTCCCGCCACTCCGCTGGCCGGCCCGTTAAGAAAGTTGATATTGAATCCCGGTGTGACCAAAAGAGGTGCGTTCTCGGGCATGAAGGACAGAGGGAGGAGAAAAGTTCCGCTCAGACCCGTTTCTGTCCAGCCCAGCCCTCCCGATCCGCCGCGGTTCATATACATTTGCCGGAAGCGAAGCTGCTGGAGAAAACGTGGCCACTGTCCAAAGGTGGCCTCGTTAAACAGCGGTTTTTGCGGACCGCCTGGGGGCGCTGTCGCAAAGGGAGCTGCCGACGAATTGAATGGTTGGGCGGGGAGCGTTGGATCCGCGTAGGGGTCAAAACCCGGTGTTTGTGGAGGTTGCTGTAAACTCGGTGGAGCTGTCACGGTCGGTGGCGACGGGAGTGTGGGTGCTGTTGGCAACTTTGGTGCGCCGACTGGTGGAGGTGCAGGCGTAACGGTTGGAACTAAAGGTGCTGCGGGCGTTGTGGTGCCCGAAGGAAACTGGACCCGAGGCGCCCCGATCTGTGCTAGGGTCGCAGGGGAATTGGCCAGAGCGATTCCGGTGAGCAGCGCAGAGAAAAGGACATGTTTTATAAGGAGCACTCGCTGCCTCTCTTCCCGCAAAAAGAAGACAATCCAACCATGGAATATTAAGAGAAGCGGCTAAATAGCAAGCGATCCTGTTGGCGTCAACCGGAATTGCATTGTACGCCGATAATTATCACTTTTGGGCCTGCTTTGCACCGAATGTCAGACTCCTGTCCCCTGTTTCTTGCAAGCAGTGCTTTCGTAGCAAGCAGGAAGGGCAAGGAGCTGGCGGGGATGGCCATCAGGGTAACGCCCGACGATTGTGAGAGCGGCGACGCACCTTGCGTGTTGGTCGCAAACCTGCCAGGCAGATTTCCTGACGATTGTGGCTGAGTTGCCGGACCCGTACCCGGGAATATCCCCACGAGCGGACCCGCTCAAGATAGGAAGGAATCTGTTCGGCTAAATTCCAATCATTTAATTTCAACGTTAAGATCAACCCCCAAACTCGATTGGCTCGATGGCACACAATACGCTCCACCTCATCAAGGGTGTCGCTCGGCGCAATGCTCATATCTGCTGTAAGCCATTGAAATTCCTGGAAATCGCGTAGGCGAACATCACTACTTCGCTTACGAATATGTTGAAAATTTGGATGGTCAACGACCTTTGCGTCGACCGCTGCAGGGTCGATGCCGACCACCCGCAGACCGCGGCTCAAAAGTGCCTGACTTGCGCCACCCGGTGCACAGCCGAGTTCCACGCAGCGTTGCCCCGGTTTTACGGGCCAGGAAACCCAAGCCAGGGCTTCGGACATCTTGAAGTAGGCTCGAGAGATCATTTCGACCGGTTCTTCCCCCGTCCAGAATCCTCCCGGCCACTTTTGGACCCAGCGGTCAACACAGTGGGCTCCAATCCACCATTCTTGAGGATCGACGAGGATGCAATCCAATACGCGGTCATTCCGTCGCGCGAGCTTTCCCTCCGGAAAAGTATCTCGCGGAGTCAGTTGTTCGGGTGAAGCGGTTTTGAGCAGTACTTCTTCGGCGGCAAAGGAAGCGGCATCCATTCCAGGGTGAAAGTTGCGATGCCCAGCCGGTGCGCGGTCCCGTGGCCAGACATGGAGTCGATCAAATCGGTTATCCGCCACTTGATCCCAAACGCGTTGCGCTCGTTCCTCAATCGTTTCTGCTGCGACTTTTCCTAAGCAGAGACCAAAGCTACGGACGAATGGATTGCTTAAGGACAGTGGTTCAAACAATGTGTGGGGTTCGGGAAGCTTGAAGGTAAGGAATCCTGGTCGCGAAAAGGCAAAACATAAACCATCTTCGGCTAATTTTTTTTTGATGGTCGGTTCGCTGCCGACCTGACAGGTTACAAAAAGAAATTGACTTTCCACTTACAAATTCTCATCAGAGACAACGAGAGCACGCCCGATTCGCCGGCAGATATAATCCTTTCTAGCGGCATTTCGTGGCAGAAAAAAGAGGCTGCCCCAACGGGGTCTCTTATGGCTTGGCCAAATCGGTAATTCGAGGACCTTGGACCGAAATAGCTTAATTTTCTCGGAGGAGAAATGAGTTGACACTGCCCCACTCAAATGCCGATATTATAGATGTTCATATTGTCTAAGAATGGGTGGGGAGAACGGTATGCAGTGTCGTAAGCGACCAATTTTGCCAAAGTTATTGGCTGTTGCTCTGTTTTTCATTTTGGGTGGCCTTGCTCACGATGGCTGGTCGCAGCCAGCCGACGGCGCAAAGAACCCCACGGCCAAAATGTCCGTCACTGCGGAGGATTGGGCAAAAAAATATCCGGAAGTTTTTGAGGGCGTCGAAAAGTTTAAGGCTCAAGATGTGCCTGGGGCACTTAAAGATTTCGAGGATGCGGTCGGTAAGTATCCAGAACTGCCCCCCGCGGAGCTGATCCTCGCAGATATGTATCTCCAGCAAAATCGGAATGAGATGGCGATCAACGCGCTGGATACGACTGCCCGGAAGTATCCCGACGATCCCGAAACTTTTCTTCTTCTGGGGAATCTGGCATTTCAGCAAAGTCGCAATACGGATGCCGCACTTGCTTTTGAAAAGGCGGAAACGCTACTGGAGTCCTACGCTGGCGACTCGATGCGACTGAAGCGGTTGCAGCTTCGACTCTTTGCCGGGCGTGCTACCCTTGCCACGCGATTCGATGACTGGAAAACCGCTGCCGCCTATCTTCGAGAGTGGGTGAATCTCGATCCGCAAAATAGTGGAGTACGCGTTCGCTTCGCCCGCTCACTATTTCGTACCAACAAAGGACGAGAAGCCTTTGGACAGTTGCAGTACGCAAAGAAAATCAATGCTGCTATTTTATCACCTTCCATGTTGATCGCGCAATTCTATATGGAAAAGGGCAATATGGAGATGGGTCGTGAGTGGCTTGATCGTGCTTCAAAAAGGCAATCAGAAGACTTAGATACCCAGCTCATGTTGGCCAGATTTCATTGGAATTTGAAACAATTTTCCGATGCTAAAAAAAGTGTCATGCAGGCCATTAAATTATCAAAAGATGATCCCGAGGCCAATTTACTAGCGGGCAAGCTATATCACTACGACCACAACTTTGAAAAAGCAATTGAGCACTTTCGGACTTCAATTGCGAATTTAGACGATTTACCTGAAGGCAAGCAGGCGGATGTCAATCAGCATTTGATGTATGCGTTGGCTGCGGAAGGTAAACCAGAGGGAATTAAAGAAGCAATCAATATGGCAGACTCGGGTGCCGATTTGTCGTCGCTCGTAGCCGCCTGCTACGCATACAAGCGGGACGGAAAGAGTGAACAAGCCCTCGCCACGCTGCAGGCAGCACAACATACAACACAGGACCCAAATACAAACTATATCTTTGCGTACGTTCTAGCGGACGAGGTCAGTGGCGACAGAGTCGTACCACTTCTCGAAGCGGCTCTTTCGGCCGAGGGCCTTTTTGTTTTTCGACGCGACGCGGAAAAACTTAAAGCCAGAATTACAGCAGACAAAGGGGCGGAAAAAAATAAAAAAGCAGCAAAAGACGCAGACAAGTAGTTCGCTAACGAACCGCTCTTTTTTCTTTCCGCTCGTTCTCCCTCTGCGGTGAATTTTCTGGCGACAGCTCTTTTTTGGCGATGGGGGGGCACCACCAGCTTCGGCTTGCCAACAGAAGCAGGAGTGAGATACCCAAGAATGAAATTCCTGAAAGCCGTGAGTGGGCCAGGCTAACGGCTAATTGGGGGTTCGCCCAACTCCCGGCGATCTCAACTAAAAACGCAATCCGCATCGCGTTGAGAAAATAAAACAACAGCAGGCCGAAGAGGACAATCGTTAGCCATGGGATAAAGCGTATTCTCGGTAGATATGCTAAACAAAGTATCGTTGCAAGTAAAAGAAAAACAGCTAGCGATTCCATTTCAGCGCAGTATCGTGTGACGATCAATCGCGTCCCCCTGCCCTGGATGGCGAGTATTGGATTATGGCGACTGGCCATACCGGTTGTCGGATTTCTGCCACAGGATTCGAGCATTTCGGCTGCCAAACCAATTGTGGAAGGGTGTATGTGATGCCACGTTTTCTGGATTTCGGGAATCAAAATTACAAAATTGATCGAAAGGATCAATGCGCCGATGGCTTTATGCCAGGAATCCTGTAGCCAGATAAGCAGTGAAGTTGGTGACAAAAATATAAGTACGGCCGAGGCACCGTTGAGAAAAACGAGTACAAGCCAACCGGTGGCGTGGTACCAAAAAATTTCTCCCGCTTTAAATTGTGCTGCCAACCCCAAAGTGAATTGGAAAAGAGAGTAATACAAGATCAAATTGAGGAATAACCAGAACATTGAGGACTTCAGATGTCGAGGTCGTTGAGACGACATCAAATCGGGAATACTCAACACAATAAATAAGATAGTTCCTATAGACAGGGCATTGAATAGTTTTGGATTTGCCAGAGTGGCCATCCAGCCCGACGAGAACTCCACGAGAGGTGTTAAAATACCGACTTCTAGCGACAGCAGAACCAGCGGTCCGGCAATTCTGAACAATCGCCACCCCGTGACGATTCGGCTACCATCGTAGTTTTGTGAAAGTCTCGACAAATTTCCGGGCGGTCGTTGAGTCGCACAGTCCTATGGTTTTGACGAGGGAAGATGATGGTCAGAAAGATCGACATCAAAAACCCGAATTTTCGACCAATTCTCTTTGTTTTGCTCGATGAACTCGAGGTGCTCTGGCACCTCCTGATAGCGATCGTGTGCCGATCGATCAGAAAAGACAATCTGCAGGCCAACGTCGAATTGCGTGTCGTTAACGGCCCGGGTTAAATCCTCAGTTCGAGAACCGATTGCAAAGAAAACGATTCCTTCCTGATGCGCAAGTAGGGTCTGTGCAGAATCAATTAACGTTTTCACTGCATCAGGTGAGGCATCGTGCAGACTAAAAAAAACATAGTGTCCAAGCATGCAGCAATGTTCCTGAAAATCGTGCTAAATTGGGGGTGTCGAAGAAAGCGAATCACTTGTTTCTACGTGTGCAGATTTTTCGTCGACCGCTGCAGGGGGTCCTATCAATTCCTCGATTTCACGGTCATCCAGAATTTCACGTTCGATAAGTGCTTCTGCGACCACAACTAACTTATCCCGATGTTCGGTGAGCATTGTAGAGGATTCATCGGCAGATTGGTGGAGTAAAGCTGCCACTTCCTCATCAATCAGTTGAGCCGTATGCTCACTGAATTGACGCTGTTCATGAATTTCTTTACCTAGAAAGGGATGTTCCTCACTCAGGTGATAGGCGACCGGACCCAGGCGTTTGCTCATCCCCCAATGTGCCACCATTTTTCGCGCAAGACTCGTTGCCTGCGACAGATCGTTTTCTGCGCCCGCACTGTATTGATCGTAGATCATTTTTTCAGCAGCGCGACCGCCCAAGATGAAAATTAATCGAGCGGCGAGGTCTTGTTCGGAAATATTGAGTCGGTCTTCTTCGGGCAAAAGTTGCGTGACGCCCAGAGCGCGTCCGCGAGGAACGATAGTGACCTTATGAAGGCGATCGCACCCCGGTAATAACCACGCGAGCAAGGCATGGCCTGCCTCGTGATAGGCAGTCATTTCCTTCTCTTTATCAGAGAGGACCTCCTCGCGTTTTGCACCCATAAGAATCTTGTCACGGGCATATTCAAAGTCAGCCATTTCCACGCTGTCTTTGTCGTGACGGGTTGCCCAGAGTGCGGCTTCGTTCACCAAATTACGAATGTCGGCTCCTGTAAGTCCAATTGAACCCGCAGCAAGTTTCTTTAAGTCGACATTGTCTGCCATGGGTACATCGCGAACGTGTACCCCAAAGATTTCCACGCGGCCTTTTTGCGTAGGTCGGTCGACAGTGACATGGCGATCAAAACGTCCCGGCCGGAGCAGAGCCGGATCGAGCACATCGGGACGGTTGGTGGCTGCCATGACGATAACCGATTCGTTGGGTTCAAAACCGTCCATCTCACTAAGAATCTGGTTGAGCGTCTGTTCCCGTTCGTCGTGTCCTCCGCCGAGTCCTGCTCCTCGATGGCGACCAATGGCATCAATCTCATCAATGAAAAGGATGGCGGGCTCGGCTTCTTTGGCGGTTTTAAACAAGTCACGTACACGACTTGCACCCACCCCAACAAACATCTGGATGAATTCAGAGCCGTTTATGGAAAAGAAGGGGACACCTGCCTCGCCAGCAACGGCTCGGGCAAGCAACGTTTTTCCTGTTCCTGGTGGTCCGTTGAGCAAGACACCCTTCGGTAAGCGACCGCCGAGTCGTTGGAACTTTTCCGGATTTTCAAGAAATTCGATCACTTCCTGCAGATCTTGTTTGACTCCTTCCAAACCAGCCACGTCCTTAAAGGTAATGGCTTGTTTGTCGCCTTCGTATTTTTGGGCATTACTTTTCGTAAAGCCCGAGAGGAGCCCTCCACCACCCATGAATTGGTCCCGTGCCCTACGAAACATTATCCAAATGACAACAAAGAGTAAGACAGTTACAAAAAGATAGACGAACATTAGCAGGAAAGTACTGTCCTGCGGCGCTATCGAACGAATGACAACACCCTGCTTTCGTAATTCCTTGTCTAAATCTTCACTTGCGAACGGAGTGAGCACGGTTGCAAAAAATTCAGTCTCCTCATCCTTCATCGCTTTTTTAAATTTTCCGACAACGCGTTGATTGTCAATTTCAACTTCCGCAATATTGCCCGCCTGGAGTTGTGTCCAGAAGTCGTTGTAGGGAATTTCTTCGCGCTTTGGACCTTGCATTGTAAAGAAGGTCACCACGGCAAGTGCTGCAACACACAAGAAAATAACCATGGTTGCAGTAGGCAGTGGCCGCGATGGTGGTGCGGAAGGCTGTCGCTGAGGGGAGGGATTTTCCATAAATTATCTCAATGGCTATGCGCCAAAAATCGTGTTTGCTCGCTTCTTAGGGCTTTGCTTTTGTCGACGCAGGACCACCGTTCGGGGGGGTGTCCGATGATTGGCTTTCACCATCTTTGTCGACCGCGGGTTGGGTCGTATCACTCTCTTCGTTTGCGATTGCACCCGGATCAACGGGTTCACCGCCCTCAAACAGCAGGTCGAGTTCTATGTTGCCATCGGTATCCCATCGCTGTGTGCGACCATGTCGATTTCCATTCTTAAATTCTACTTTATTACGGATCTTGCCATCTTCATACCATTCGGTCGCCACTCCGTGTCTTTTGCCCTTCAAGTAGGTTGAGTGGTTCTGCTTCAGGGGTTCGGTCTGATTTTCTTTCAGCGGAAACCAACGAATAACCTCGCCATCCAATTGATCGTCCTTGAACGAAAAATTTTCAAGGAGTTGTGTACCATCGTTACTGTAGTAATCGGTCTGACCGTGCCTTTTTCCATCCTTGAAACTCTCAATCCTTCGTTTCGTTCCATCATCGTGAAAATAGGCCCAGGAGCCATCAGCTTCACCCATTTGATTATAAAATGCATGCTTTGCCAATTCGCCGTTTTCTGCATACCACTTCCATTCCCCTACCCGATTATTTTCCTCGTAAAGGCCTTCTTTCCAAAGCGTGCCGTCGGGATACCACTCCTTATAAGGTCCGTGAAAACGGTTGGGACCATTTCGATATAAATGGATCGTTAGTTCACGGTGGGGGCGACCATTTGGAAAAGGCATCGCTACTTTTTGAGCACGGATAAATTGAGGAGTATTGTTGACGGCACCAACTTGGCTAAGCGCCAGAATCGGTTCAGGATTTACGAGTTTCTCTAAATTTTCTTGAGCACTCTGCAGCACCGGATTAGAAGCTTGCTCCGACTTCACTTCCGGAGTGGTTTCAGATTTCCCACCACCGCAACCAGAGAGGGCCAATAAGAAGGGCATTGTAAAAAAAAGTTTTACTTTCATCGCACCGTCATTTAGTTTTGGAGGGCTGTTTTACAGCGAATCGTTGTCCCGATCGAGCGATCGAAACAGAGCGATCATAAAAGCACTGCCAGAGTTTTATATTTTCGATCCGCCATGATGACATATCTTTGACCCCCGGTCTATTGGCGGGCAATCAGCTCAGGAGCCCGAATTTGAAAGTTAATTTTCCTCACGATAGAATTTTTAGGCCTCGATGTGAGAGGTCTCGGTATTGTACGGAGAGGACCTATCAGTGGCCACCAGCAGGCTGAATCTGCGTCAAGATCTGCCACAATTTCCCGCTCAGGGTAATTATGGGTGGTGGCGACGGTTGAAAATTTCCGCATCGAAAGGATCGCGAGGGCGAAATTTAAGTGGACGCTTCACCCGGTCGACGCGTTCACGGACAGAAGTGGCATCTCGTTGTACCGCAGGACCAGCCCAGTTGAAGAGCGCTTCGGAGCGATCCGTATTCGCACGGATAGAGGAATCGGCCGTCGCCAAAGGGGCGGAGGTGGCAAGCTTGATGGGGTGCAATTGGTTTTCAGAGAACTTTTCTACCCAGGCAGCTAGCCGCCGAGCTTTAAGGGATCCCGGAGCAAAAAAATATTTTTTTATACTCTTTTTCTTTTCTGAGAAGTGTGGCGTTTCGGCAAAATAGAGCAAGGGACTTTTAGAGACGTTTTCGCGATCAATCCACGTCAACACCGACTGTAGATTGCGGAGTGTTATCCGACGCGATGGCTGCTGTCCACGTGCGGAACGATGCAGGAGAAACTGATTTTTCCCTCCCGAACCGTGGCAACCCCGCGTGCTGCAACTATTCAGTAGCAAGGGCTGAACGACCCGCGTGAACGATTCGACCGTTCCGGAAGGCATTTGTTTGAAGACCTCTTCTAATTCCTCTGCATTGTACGAGGACCGATTGTGGGGATTCTCTGTAGCAGAAGTCGAGTGTTCCGTCTTGGCGAGTTCTAACTGCCGACGAACCAAATCAATACGAGGGTGGTTCGGACGCTTGAGCATTGCCTCCTCAAGTTGTCTTTGTGCTTCGGCACATAGACTTTCATCGAGGCACCACTGCGCCAGTTGGAGATGATCCCCAGCTGTTCCAAATTGAATTTGATGTTGCAAGTGCAGATAAGCCTCTCCAAGATCTAGGCAAATCCGTTCCACGCGTTCCCGAGGAAGTCTGATTTCGCTATTGGATTGTGTGATTAGATAGCGATCGCCATAGAGTGCGACTTCACCGCGGAGGACCTATCTGTTGGTAAGCAGAATAATTTGCTCGCGGGGTATCGGCGGGGTGTCCGCAATCACCGCAATCTGCGTAAGCCAGTGCATCGTAAAAAAGAATGCGATGGCGAAATACTTTTTGGGATGCAACTTTTGCCGTCCTGAATGAAACGATATTTTTACCAGCATTTTGAACTGATACAACGCCGTCAGGTGGGCGCTAAAAATGGGCGGGCAAAGAGTACGCGATAGGGTGAATGGGGGTCAAGATGACAATTTAACACGCTGTTTTACCCTTTCGGTGACTCACGGCACCTCGCGAGTGGAGTTACAATGAGGTGCTTTCAGTGCAGTATGTTGCCAGCAACTCTTGCAGTTCAGCGAGCAGATGGCGACTCCTGCTGACATAACTTTTGACTGCGATTCAGGGTATTGGAGTGAGTAAAGAGAAATTCATACGCTGCTATACAACCGATGGAAAAGGACTTGCCCAGCTCCAATGCGTGCAGCGAACTGTTCCTGTCGGACTCTATCCAGATCAGGTCCGTGTGGCCGTGCATGCGGTGGCGCTCAACTACCGGGATCTGCTTGTGGCGGGCGGTCAGTACGGGGGGCCGCAAAATCCACCGATCATCGTGGCTTCCGATATGTCGGGAATCGTACTTGAAGTAGGAAGGGACGTGCAGTCTGTAGCCGTCGGAGATCATGTGATTAACGCGCCCGTTCCGGAATGGCTCGATGGAAGACTCCAGAGGAAGTGGTCTCGGTCCTTTGTTGGCGGTCAGGGAACTGATGGCGTCTTAGCTGAGGAGTTGGTTTATCCCGCTTCTGGTCTGGTTCCCGCTCCGCGTAACACTTCGCACGAACAAGCAGCCACGCTCGTGGTTGCTGGATTGACTGCATGGGCAGGTCTGGTGACACACGGAGCGGCTCAACCTGGGCAGTGGGCACTGATTCATGGGACGGGAGGCGTTGCAATATTTGCCGCACAGATTGCGGCGCTGCTCGGAGTCCGCGTGATTCAAACCACCTCCAGTCCTCAGAAGGCCATGCGTTTGAAGGAAACGCTTGGCGTTGCAGAGACTCTCGATTATCGAAACGAAAATTGGCCTGAAGAGGTTCGAAGCTTAACAGACGGAGTGGGAGTGGATGTAGTTTTGGAATTGGCAGGGGGGAGTTCGCTCGGTAAATCGATCGAGGCGTGTAACTATGGTGCCCGAGTGAGTGTGATTGGAGTGCTGGACGGGCTCGAAAGTTCCCTCAGTGTTTTTTCGCTTATTATGCGGGAAGTATCGCTGCGGGGTATTTATATGGAATCGGTTGCTGAACTGGGCCATTTTGCGCGTGCCGTCGAGACTGAAAAGCTGACTCCGGTCATCGATCGTGTTTTTAACTTTGAGGAGGTAGATGCCGCCTATACCTATTTAAAAAGTCAACAACACTTTGGAAAAGTTGTCGTTCGCGTCCGTGATTGAACGAGGCGGGTAAGAAGGATTTCAATCGATTCAAGGTATCGGGCATTTTCGGCTGTCGTTGACAGTCGGCTAAGAGTCTCTGAGAATAGAACCATCGTTTCTCACATCTAAATTTCAAGTAATGTTTGTATGGCTACTCGTTATCAACCTGAGACCGCCTTCGAGCAGGGCAATCGCTTCCACGGAAAAACGGTGGCGATTACCGGGCCGAGTCTTCACGGCATCGGAGGCTCTATTGCAATTCGATTTGCTGAGGAGGGTGCAGCACTCGTTTTACTGGGACTTCAAAAGCCAGGAGAGTTGCTCGATCGCCTCGAGGCACTTGGATGTACGGCCAATTATTTTGCGTGCGATGTGACGGATGCCGGGGCTGCCACCACGGCGCGGGACGCGATGAACGAAAAAAAAATCGAGGTCGATGTCTTAGTTAACAATGCAGGTGTTGACTGGTCGAGTCCATTTCATTCGATGGATGAAATTCGGTGGCGGGAAATTATCGAGGTTAATTTTGTAGGCGTGTTGCGGATGAGTCAGGCAATGCTTCCGCGATTGGAAAAACGGAAGGGTGTGATTGTCAATATTTCATCTGCCACTGGATGTGTTGGAACCGTAGGGCTCGCTGCCTATGGTGCGAGTAAGGCGGCAGTGAATAGTTTGACGCAGTCGCTGGCCGCCGAATATGCGGATCGAAAAGTCCGGGTCGTGGGCGTTGCTCCTGCCCTTGTGCGTACTCCGATGGTCGCGCCCTATGTGGAAAATGTGACGGCGGAAGATTGGGAAACGATTCAGAAATGTCATCCACTCGGTATAGGGCTCCCCGAAGATGTGGCTGCCGCCGTTGCTTTTTTGGCCTCCGCGGAGGCACGTTGGATCTCCGGCGTCACGCTGCCGATGGGCTGGATACCACATTGGCCCATGCCACCCATGCAAAATGAATCGTTGGCCCAGCCTAGCGACTGATGCCGACAAAGAAGTGGAAGTTGCGAATTCGATCGGTCGGAGCGCGCTGGATTGGCACAGCAAACCCAAGTGCCAGAGGTACGGGTCCGAGTGCTGGAACGTTGAGTCGCAATTCGAAACCGGGTGAGATTCTGACATCCGACCAGTCAATCGACATATTCCGCTCAACGGTTCCCGCATCGAGGAAAAATGCACCGAATACATTGTCGCTTGCGGTCAGTGGGAACAGATATTCAACACTCGTGATGACCTCAAGTTGTCCACCGACAATCACATCGTTAACTTTGGGAGATGCTCCACGGAAGAAGAATCCGCGTATCGTGGCAAAACCACCAGCATAGAAGTTGTCGTAAATGGGTGTGTCGTTTCCAGTCACGCCGAGTGTGCCCGCCAAACCGAGCGTATGTCGTCCCGACCCATCTGGTCGCTGTCGCAGCACAAAATATTGGCGGGCGTCGGCTACGAACTTCGGATAAACCCAGGTGCCGATTGCCTGATCGAAAGCCAGTTCGATCAAGTGTCCCTCAGACGGGAGATAGGCATTGTCTCGGGTATCGTGCATGATATCCCAGCGAAAAGCGATTAATTGGTTTTCGCCGACAACTTCTTGCAAAACCGGTGGCGTGGGGACAGTGGGATCTAAAATATTAATCTCTTCATACCGCGTCGAAAACGTCGTCGATAAATCTGGTTGCTCCGGGAAAATATAGCCCAGACTACCGCGTGCACCCCAGCGACGTTCATCCCAGTTAAGGTACTGACGCTCGTAGTAGAATGCGCTCAAACCAAAGCTGACGGAACTATTGAATAGGTAGGGATCGGCAAAGCTCATGGAGTATCGTTGCAACTCGGTGCCCGGAAGGGCTTCCAGTCGAAACTGTTGGCCGGCTCCACGAAAGGCCTGTCCGTTTCGCCAGTCGTCGAGGCCGGTCGGCCAACGGAAAAGATCGAAGTTTTGCTCATCAATGACGATGTTACCGAGTAAGCCTGAATCTGAGTTGACGCCGACACCAAACATAATCCGCCCGGTCTGTGCTTCTTCAAGCATCACATCCAGATCGATCGGGGTCGGATAGGGAGTTTGAACAAGTGGTGTACTAGGAAGGAACGGAGTCGCATTTTTGCTTCCTGCGTACTGTGCCAGCTTGACTGGAGGCACGTTCGTAGTGGCCCCCGAGGCATTGCCCGGTTGATCCAGCCCCGCACCTGCCGGGTAAGGGCTGAAGGGCGTCCGGCTTGCCTGCGGTGTATTTGTCGTCCCGGCCCCTTGGACTGTACGGTAGACAGGGACTTGGCCTTCGGCGACGGTTCTGCCGTTTTGGGGTGCTGCAGCAACCGATTGCTGCGTGGGTGTATTTCCATTCTGCGGAGCTGTTCGGTACCAGGGGGTGGTACTGTCGACTGTCCGGTTGCCACCGGCAGGAGTCGTACCATAGCGAGAGACAGGGGGAGTACGCGCTGGTCTTGCTTGCGTGTTCGGGGGTTGGTAGGGGTTCGGATTCTGACGGGGTTTGTCGCTCGCGCGTACTGCGCCACCAGTCGGTAGATCTGAAACGCGGTAACCACCGTAGGTGGGTTGCTGGCCCCGTACGATCACTTGATCGGCCACAGTTCCTGGCTGTTTCTGTATTTCGTTGCTGTCGACAACAGGAATCGGTTCGGCCAACCGCTGAGAGGTTAACCGGCAGCAACCGCTACTCGCCACAAGTGCAGCGCAGAGCAGACTCAAGCACCAGAAATGGCGTTTCTTCATCGCGTAGGACCCTCCCCTTGGGTAGAGGTAGAGACTGTGCGATCCGGGCTTTGCCCTCGGAAACTTCCCTCTCGGTTGCCCTCGGCAATGGTTTCGGTTTCCTTAGGTGTATTGAATACAATTTTTGGTTTGACTCCCTTTTGAACATCATTCAAAAAGAGGCCGCTCGCCCGTAACCGTCGTTCGCTATCACGGATTTTGCGAATGTCGATGATATCGCCGGGTCGCAGATCAATCCGATTCAGCGCCACGATCCTTTGCGTATGGGGATTTTCGCCAGCAATCTTGACGTTAATCCGGCCCACGCGATAGCGATTTCCTTCCGCGATATTGTAGACCAAATCGATTTCAGGAGATTTTTCTAACGTGCGGGGGGACGGTTGGATGTCAGCCAGGATAAAGCCCAAGGCACCGTAGGCATCGATCAAGGCCACCACATCGGTTTGCATGGCCGATAAATCAAAATACTGACCTTTTTTGAGATTCAAGAGAGGTTCGAGTTGTTTGTCCCCAAAGAGTGCATTTCCTTCAAAGTTGATGTCACGAATTTTGAATCTCGGACCTTCATCAATCACAAACGTCATGTTGAGCCAGCGATTATCGTCAGTAAATGCCATAGAACGACCGACCCTGGCAACCATATAACCGAGGCTCCGGTAGTAAGACGTAAGTCGGTTGACATCTTCATCGATCTTTCGTCGATCGACATAACCGCCGGCCAGTGCCGTCGCATACTTGATAATGCTTGGTTTGGATTCAATTTGTGTCTTTAGTCGCGACCCCGAAACGATGGAGTTGCCCACAAATTTGACCGACCAGATTCGTTGTTGAGGCCCTTCGTCGATAAGGAAGACGGCACCACGATCAGAGCGACTGGTGCCTTCCTTAATATCAATTTGCACCTTGTTGAAACCTTTTTCATTGTAGAAGGCGAGCACCTTCTGTCGGGCTTCTTCGACCGCCATAACGTTGAGGGGGTCTCCCACCTTCAACTCAGATTTTTTCGTGAGCGTACGAGCAGATATTTCATCGTTCCCAATAAAATAGATATGTTCCAGTTTGGGGAACTCGAAGACCTCGAAGATGACCACGACAGAATCGGGTTCAGACGAAGGTTGCGTTTTGACCTTCACGTCGAAGAGTCCTTTGATTTTTGTGAGGTTACGAACATCCCGTTGTAGCTTTAAAGTGTCGAGCGGGCCGCCGACTCGCGAATCAATCTTTTCGCGTATCTTTTTTTTACTCACGGAGCGATTCCCTTTAATCTGAATGGCGGCAATCGTGGTTTCGCCCTCACGAGGAGAACGCGTAAGCGGGTTATCGAGGGAAAGTTCAGTGAGTTCGATGGGATCGGTAGCATCGGGTTGCGCAACGGTAACCGAGGGCAGAGCACAAAGTCCGCCTACCCACGCGCAGGCAAAGAGCCAGCGACCGATAAAACCACGCAACATAAATAAATTCCCTGATGCGACTGCAAAGGAGAGACGCGGTTAGACCAACAGGGACCCGCTATCCACTGTCAGTATTTTTGGTTTAACGCGTCAAGGGTGCGTAGAAATACAGAAACCGGCAAAGAGTCACAAGCCGAATTCCCAAACCCCCTCCTTGCGGGGAAGACATGCATGAAATCTTCGGAGCCAGGCAAACTGTGCGCATGCAGATGCGTCAGCGGTGGTGGTGCTATCAGCAGCAACTTGCGGTTGCGGGTGAATGAACGCCGGCTTGCTTCTTTACGGAGGGTGTGCCGGCACCGCAACTGGAGCTGGATTTAGAATTCGGATTCTGTGCCGTAGGACTCAAATTCGCTGTATTCGTGTCGCTCAGCATTTTTGAATCGCGTGTACTGTTGGAACCAGTGCAGCTTAAATTCTCCCGTTGGACCATTCCGCTGCTTTAAAACGATGATGTCGGCTTCTCCGAGACAGTTGCGTGGATGACTCCCGTCACGCATCTGTTCCCGTTCCTGTGCAGTGAGGTAATATTCTTCACGATGTACCATCAACACGACATCTGCATCCTGTTCGATCGCACCAGATTCACGAAGATGACTCAGTTTTGGCCGATTATCCTTTGTCATTTCCGCTTGACGATTCAGCTGTGCAAGACAGATAATCGGGACATGGAGTTCGCGGGAAAGGATTTTGAGTCGACGAGCCATTTTTGCGACCTGCTCCTGACGCGGATCCGATGAGTTATCGGGTTGAATCAATTGCAGATAATCAACGACGATCAGGCCCAAGCTACCCTGCCGTCGCTTCAGTCGACGAGCCGTTGCCCCGATTTCAGTCACCGTCCGTGACGGGGAGTCATCAATAAAGAGTGGACTCTTTCCCAAAGTTGCCGACACATCGATCAATTTTTTATGGTCATCCGCCGAAAGAAAACCACTCCGGAAGGTCTCGCCCGAAATCTCACCGAGAGAACACATCATGCGCTGCACCAGTTCCAGTCGCGACATTTCCAGGCTCACAAATAGCGTCGGTTGACTTTCTTCAACGGCTGTATATTCGGCAATATTTGCCGCAAGTGCCGTTTTGCCCATACTCGGCCTGGCCGCAATGATCACTAATTCTGAAGGGTGCAACCCGCCAGTAAGCTTATCCAGATCGGTGTAGCCGGTCGGCAGTCCCGAAGCCCCACCTTTGGCTCTGGCGTCGATCTGTTCAAAGGCCTCCATGAGGACATCACGGATTTCCGAAACTTCACTCGATGGAGCCCGCTGGTCGCGGATGCGAAAGATGCGTTCCTCCGCCTGATTGAGCATTTCACGACTTGGTTGTGTTTCCTCGTAAGCATCGCGAACAATTTCTGTTCCGGTGTGAATTAGACCCCGAAGGACGGCCTTGTCGCGAACGAGGTTGGCGTAATAGACCACATTGGCAGCCGTCGGTACGGATTGAGTGATCTCGGCCAGAAACCCAGCACCGCCAATGTTTTCGTAGTCGCCCTGGCGTTTGAGTCGTTCGACCAAAAGGGTCATGTCGATTCGCTCACCCTTCTCATACATCTCTTTGATATGCGTATAAAGCGTGCGATGGCCGCCGTCGTAGAAGTCATCAGGATGCAGAATCAACGAGACGTCGTCGCACACTTCCGGCAGAACGAGAATGCTGCCGAGCGTATTACGTTCAGCTTCCATACTGGTCGGAAGCTGTCGATCAAAGAGATGCGGTTGGTTTGCACCGAACTTGGAGCCCGGTTTTTTCGGTCCATCGATTGTTGACATCTACTTCATGGCCTCTGAGCGACCCATACGACCTGCAGACACAAGGTTCTTTGCAGTGGAATGATGGTACACAAACGACTCTTGTGCCCAGTCGCCTTTGTACACCAGTTGTCGCCTTTCGGCGAGACCCGCGCCGAAAACCGCTGTTTTATGAGGCGTCTTCTGAGGCTGCAGTATCCTCATTCACCGTCGGCACAACCCAGACTTTCAGTGCGCTCTCGACTTCATGGCCCAGGTGGACTTTCACCGTGTAGAGGCCTAATTCCTTAAGCGGTCCTTCGAGTCGTATCTGATCGTCGCTGACCGTAAATTCGATCCGTTTGAGAGCCGACACAATCTCTGCCGCTCCGACGCTCCCGTAGAGATGCCCTTCGTCGTTGGCATTCGCTTCAATCGTGAGGCTCTGTTCTGAAAGATTTGCGGCCAGCGTGCGCAGCCCTGCCAAGCGTTGCTCTTCGATCGACTGCAATCGGGCACGATGCTTTTCCACCATCCGCTGGTGGTGGTCGCTTGCCAATGTGGCGAGACCCTGGGGAAGAAGATAATTTTTTGCAAACCCCGGCTTCACCTCGATCACCTCTCCTTGAGATCCGAGTCCGTCGATCGACTGGATCAGCAGGAGTTCAATTCCTCCGCGAGGACCGTGCGGTAACCGCTGTTGTCGCGTCAAGTTTACTTTTCGCACTCTCTTTTTTTCTCGGACTCTGGCCATGATGATTTTTACGCTACAACGGGTTGAAGGATTGATGGTTTACACGCGGCGAAAGACGTCGCGCATTAGAAGGGAATGTCATCTGGTGGGGGTTCTGTGTCGACGTGCGGTGCATGTTCTGCCACGCTGGTCGCCGTGGTCGCCGTGGTCGCCGGACCGCCTCTGCCTCCGCCTGCCGTACCGTTCCGACCCCCAAGCATTTGCATCTTTTCTCCAACCACGCGCAACTTGGAATGTTTCTCTCCATCTTTTTCCCAGCGATCGAGTTTAAGCCTTCCTTCAATCAATACGGAGGAACCTTTACTCAAATACTCGCTCGCGACTTCGGCCGTCCGGGCCCACAGCGTGATCTCGATAAACTGGGTTTCATCCACCCATTCCCCCGACTGATTTTTACGACGATCGTTGACTGCTAGACCAATCTCGGTGACCGCTGTCCCGCTGGAAATGTAACGGAGTTCAGGATCCCTTGTCAGGTTCCCGACTAAAACGACACGATTGTAACTTGCCATTGCCTTGTCCTCCGACGCAGGTTAGGTGAACAAATGTACCTCTACCTAGAATACCCCGGTCGGGCCTCCAGGGCAAGGCTACCGGTCACTCAGCTTCCACCGTCGCCACTGAAACATCCGCCGTATCCCCTGGTTTTTCCTCAGTCCGGTTACTTGCTTTCTCTGCCGCACCGCTTGTACTTTGCCTGACAGTTTGCTGTGCGTGGCTGATCAGCGTATCGGCGATCCGCGGGTCAATCCGGATGACCAGATGCCGTAGCAGATCGTCTTCACGATGCGCCTGCTGATTGAGATCTGTAATTTTTTCACCATCCATACGGAAATAGGTCAGCCAGTAGGTTCCCTTCCGTTGACCATTAATCGAGTACGCCAGTCGTCGCTCTTCCCAGAGTCGGCTTACTAAAACCGTTCCCTCCTGCTTTTCGATGAGCGCCTGCACTGAACCCGCTACCCCCTCTGGGTCCCGTCCATAACGGTTGGAATTCAGGATGAACAAACCTTCGTAAATATATTCGGCCAAAACAATGATCCTCGCGTTTTTTTGTAATTCTGAGCTAGGTTAAGTTATTTTTCTTCGGCAGTCCTCTGCCCTCACTCCCCGATTTCTTATGGAGCGGGGTCTCCATTAAATTGATTCATGCACGCGTCCATCCCCTCCAGCGTCCATACGGTTACCGCTTCACATGCTGCCGTAACCAATGCGCTCACATCTTCTCGTTCTTCTTTCGCGAACTTGCCTAGGACGAATCCGGCAGGATCCCAGTTTTCGGGTACCGGTCCGATACCCATCCGCAACCGTGGAAACTGATCGTGTCCTAAACGACAAACAATATCGGCGAGCCCTTTTTGACCGCCGGAACTGCCACCCGGGCGAATCCGCAATTTCGTCAGTGGGAGGCTAAAGTCGTCGCATACGATGAGTAATTCGTCTTCGGAGAGCTTGTAGAAGTCTCGGGCCGCCAGTACGCTTTGCCCACTCCGGTTCATGAACGTGTGGGGTGCTAGTAAAAGCACCTGCTCACCACCGACCTCGGCCTCCACCAGTTCGCCGTGAAATTTCTCCTTGGGTTGTGTTTTACCGTATCGTTGTTTCAGTTCAGCCAGAACCATCCAGCCGATGTTATGTCTTGTTTCCGCGTATTTACGACCGGGGTTTCCCAGGCCTACCACGAGTTTCATCGAACAGTCTCAAGGACAACAGTCATTTGTTTCGGGCGTCTTTTCAGGACTCCGCATCCCCCGCCTCTTCTTCTGCTGCCTTACGTCCAATCACCTCGGGCTCAGCACCATCACTACCGATTTGTTCCTCCCCCTCGTCCATGTCAGGTAACGGTTCGTTGCACTGAACAAAAATGGTATCTGGCCCACAGACCAGCTTGACCCCATTAGGCAATTCAATCTGCTCGGCAGAAATAAATTCGCCCAGTTCAAGATGGTTGATATTGATTTCAAGTTTTTCGGGAATCGCTGCCGCCGCACACTCGACGAGCGTATCGTGCATCGACTGATTGATGATGCCACCCTGTTTTGTGCCGGGCGATATTCCGCGCAACTCAATGCTCACCGAGACCTCAATTCGTTCATCCGCTTTGACCCGGATAAAATCGATATGCAGGATGCGATTGCCCATCGGATCCCACTGAATATCGCTTATGAGTGCGCTCTGTTTGAGATCTCCAGCGAGTTCAACCAATGGACTCCCATGCTGTACCGAATGCGCTACGGCATTGCTGTCGACCGAAAGACTCACGTTTTCGGCACCGTGTCCATAGAGTACAGCCGGTGTACGGCCTGCGGCGCGGTCGCGGCGTGCATTGAGTGTTCCCCGCGTCTCGCGTTTTTTTACTTCGAGCGTGTTTGCCATCGGAAGGACCTATCGACCGGGATGTATCTAAATGTAATTGGGCAATTGTCTCATAAAGGGAGACAATTTCAAGGCCGAGCCCCGACTTGATTTGCGTGTTTTGTGCGTTGCTTGGGGGGCATCCCGCGTGGCATCCCGTGGCCCGTGGCCTGCTAGAGGCGTTTTCTGCCCGCCTTTCCCAACATGGGACAACAGGGGGGCGGAATCGTCAATCGAAAAGATGGCTCACCGACTCGTTGCGATGGATTCGCTTAATTCCCTCGCCGAGCAGTGTCGACACGCTCAGTACCCTAATTTTAGGCAGCAATTGTTCTTCACTGAGGGGAATCGTGTCGGTCAGCACCACGCTCGTGATAGGGGCCTCTTTGAGCCGTTCAATAGCCGGGCCACAGAGTACGCCGTGCGTGGCGGCCACGTGAATCTCCGCAGCGCCGTTCCGCTGTAGGATTTCTGCCGCCCCGCAAATCGATCCCGCGGTACTGACGATATCGTCGAACATCAGCACAACCTTCCCCTCCACAGGTCCGCCGATAATGTTTTCTTGGCTGGTCTTCTCCGCGCTGCTTCGTCGTTTATCGACAATCGCCAACTGGCCACCGAGGCGTTTGACGTGCCCGAGGGCCCGTTTGATGCTCCCTTCATCGGGACTGACAATCACAATTTTATCGCCTGTGATTTGGTGGGAAAGGAAGTGTTCGTTGAGTACCGGTGCCGCATACAGGTGATCGACCGGAACATCGAAGAATCCTTGAATCTGAGCCGCGTGCAAATCCATCGTGAGTACGCGGTCGGCACCGGCACGGGTAATCAGATTCGCAACCAATTTAGCAGTGATCGGCACGCGCCCTTCATCTTTGCGATCTTGGCGTGCATATCCGTAATAAGGCATGACGGCCGTCACACGTTCAGCACTGGCTCTTTTGCAACTTTCAATCATGATCAACAACTCCATCAGGTTGTTGTTGACCGGGGGGCCGGTGGGCTGAATCAGAAACACATCCCTGCCACGAATATCCTCTTCGATCTTGCAAGAGATTTCACCGTCTGGAAAATCGCCGAGCGTAATCTTGCCCCGCGGCAGACCGAGATAATGACAGATGCGATGCGAAAGTTCGGGATTGGCCCGGCCGCTGAATATTTTAATGTCTTTCATGGGGCATTTGTCTGGAGGCGGTCCATTTCCGCTTCGACTACCGCGAGGTCTTCCATCGTATTGATGCTCAGCGACTCGCACGGCTTAAGAACGTCGAGAGCCATCACTTCTTTTCCCGCAGCAAGGAGCAGTCCCGGACAATCAGTAATATAGTATTCTCCCTGAGCATTTGTATTGTCGAGCGCATCGAGCGAAGCAAGCAAGTCCCCACAAGCAAAAACGTAACAGCTCAAATTGACTTCCTTGAGCTGTTGCTGCTCGGGGGTAGCGTCTTTCTGTTCGACAATCCCGACAAAACAGTTCTGCTCGTCTCGCACGACGCGTCCAAAACCGGCTGGATCGTCGCGGTAACCTGTTCCCAGGATACATGCTGGCTGCTGAGAATCAAACGCATCGAAAAGTGCAGTAATCGAGTCGGCTTGCATCAGCGGCGAGTCACCCGCCACAATCAGCACCGCTCCCTCGGTTTCACACAGTGCTTCGCGGCACATCATGACGGCATGGCCTGTACCGAGTTGCTCCCTCTGCTCGACAAAGACCACATCTTCTCGCCCAGCAAGCTGTTCCCGGACGAGATCGGCGCGGTGACCGATCACGACAATCTGTCTGGTCACGCCTGCTTGTTGGAGCGCATCAAGGACATACTCAATCATTGGCCGTCCGCAAACGGGGACGAGTACTTTGGGCAGATCAGACTGCATTCGGGTACCCTTTCCCGCCGCCATTACGATTGCGGTACGCTGTTTCATAGCTTCCCTTTTTTTGCGGCTGTTTTACTGGCTTTCTTGGCGGGGATCCGCGCGGCAAAGCGGTACTATGACCGATCTCACCCGAGCCGACTAGACACTCCGACAGTGACCGCAGCATGGGTGCTTGCCGCTTTCACGGCGCCGAATCATCTGCTAGGCTCAAGGATTCCCCAAGTTCCTCCCGCGGAACTGGGGTTTCTTTGTTTACGGGGTTGGGGATCGAGGCTGTGCCGATGCAACAGGCAATCCAAAAAGCGGATGTCCTCATTGAGGCCTTGGGCTGGATTCGTGCGCTCCGCGACAAGGTTACCGTGATTAAACTCGGTGGAAGCGTGATGGAGGATGAGGTTGCGCTTGCACACCTGCTGCTCGACGTTGTCTTCATGGAAACGGTGGGCATGCGACCGGTGATTGTCCACGGTGGCGGAGCGGCGATTAGCAGGGCGATGGAGGAAACAGGGCTCGAACCCCAATTCGTCCAAGGTCGTCGGGTGACCGACAGCAATGCACTCGCCATTGTCGAACGGGTCCTGGCCGGTGAAGTGAACGAAAAAATTGCCGCCAAAATAGAAGAACTTGGTGGTCGCGCGATGCCACTGAGTTTCAAATCGAGTAACGTCCTCTTCGGCCGAGCGCTCCGTCTAACGGATGCGTCGGGGGAGCCGATCGATTTGGGCTATGTCGGCGAAGTGACCCGTGTGGATCGGACGGTGATCGAAAACCTCAGCTACGCCGGAACCGTGCCGGTGATTCCTTCGATGTGTCTCGGTAACGACGACGAAACGCAAAAATTCAACGTGAATGCTGATACAGCAGCGCGTGCGGTGGCTGAAGCACTTGGAGCGGAAAAACTGGTTTTTCTGAGCGATGTGAATGGTGTCTGCCGCGATAAGTCGGATCCGGTGTCGCTCATCAGCACGCTTTCCCCGCCTGAGGTCGGCGACCTGATCGAAAGTGGGGTCATCGATGCAGGTATGATTCCCAAGGTGCAGGCCTGTCTTGAAACGCTCGATGCGGGTGTCGCGAAGGCCCATATTATTGATGGACGGCTACGGCACTCTCTCCTGCTTGAGATCTACACCAATGAGGGTGTCGGTACCCAGATTTTGAGGCAAACGCCATGAGTATCGAACCATCGACAACCGATGCGATTCGCGATCAATTCGATCGATTTGTCATTCCCAACTATGGCCGGTTTCCAGTCGAGTTGGTGCGGGGTGAAGGCTCGCGGGTTTGGGACAGTGCAGGGCGACGCTATTTGGACCTCTTTCCAGGTTGGGGCTGCAACCTTCTGGGACACTGTCCTCCGCCGGTCGTGGCGGCCGTCAAGGCACAGGTCGATCAATTGATCCACGTCCCCAACACTTGGTATACCGCCTTGCAGGGGCGGTGGGCCGAATTGCTCTCAACGCGATCGTTTGGGGGCCAAGCTTTTTTCTGCAATTCCGGTACCGAGGCCAACGAGGCGGCGATTAAACTCGTGCGGCTCCACACACCGAGTGAGCGGTTCAAAATCATTACCTTCACCGGCGGCTTCCACGGTCGTACGCTCGGGGCTACCGCTGCAACGGCACAGGTTAAATACCACGAGGGGATCGGGCCGTTGATGGCTGGTTTCCGCTACGCCCCGTTCGGTGACCTCGAAGCGGTCCGTAAACTCGTCGACGAAGAGACCTGTGCGATCATGGTCGAACCGGTGCAGGGCGAAGGGGGTGTGAATCTGCCGCCGGCAGGTTTTCTGGAGGGTCTGCGGGCAATCTGCGATGAGCGGGATCTGCTGCTCATCTTCGATGAGGTTCAGACCGGTTGCGGACGCACCGGCGAGTGGTTTGCCTACCAGCATTTTGGCGTGGTCCCCGATGTGATGACCCTCGCTAAATCACTCTGTGGCGGGATCGCGGGTGGCGCTCTACTCACCAAGGCCGAGATCGCACCAAGCCTGCGTCCGGGAATGCATGCGTCAACATTCGGTGGCAACCCGATTGCTGCAGCGGCGGGCATCGCCACGCTGGAGATGATAGAGAAGCAGCAGTTGCTCGAGCGAGCGCGTGTGCTTTCGGACTATTTTCGTTCCCGGTTTGAGGAGTTGGCCGAGCAGTGTTCATTGATTGGCGAAGTTCGCATCCTTGGTTTGATGATTGGCCTTCAGGTCGATGCCGACGGGGCGGCAGTCGTTCAGCGTTGCCTGGAGGAAGGACTGCTGGTCAACTGCACGCAGGAACGGGTGATTCGCCTGCTACCGGCGATGACCCTCAGCGACAGTGAGGCCGAAGAGGGCTGCAATATTTTGTCCCAAGTCCTGAGCGAAGTTTCCTAAGAGTATTTTTTAAGCAGGTTCATTCCCCAGTTTTCTGATACGACGAAAAACAATTTCATGCGACACTTGCTCACCCTTTTCGATGTCGAGCCTGTGGAGTTGGAGGCGATTTTTACGATCACGCGCGACTTGAAGGAAAAGTATGTCGCAGGGCTTCGCGAACCGATCCTTCCGGGACGCGTGTTGGCGATGCTTTTTGAGCGGCCGTCGCTGAGGACCCGGGTCAGTTTTGAAGCAGCCATTCTTCAACTCGGTGGAGGCAGTTTGTTTCTTGGTGAAGATGTGGGCTTTGGCAGTCGAGAAAGTGTGGAGGATTGTGGACGCGTCCTCGGCCAGTATGTCGATGTGATTGTTTCGCGTACCCGCAAGCATCAAAGTCTGGTTGATTTTGCAGCGCAATGCGCATGCAGCGTGATCAACGGGCTTTCCGAAAGGGCCCATCCCTGCCAAGCGCTGGCTGACCTCTATACGATCCGCGAACATTTGGGTGGGCTCAAGAAGCCGCGTTTGGCCTGGATCGGCGATGGAAACAACGTTGCTCGCTCGTTGGCCGTTGGCTGCGCAAAAATGGGTTTTTCATTTGTCGCAGCGTCACCCCCGGGATATCAGCTCGATGAGGCGTACCTTGAGCAGGTTCGCCGAGAGGTTCCGGGGGCAGAGGTCGCACAGGTCGAAGATTCTCGCGAGGCCGTGCGTGAGGCGGAGGTCATTTACACCGATGTGTGGGCCAGCATGGGGCAAGAGACAGAAAAGCAGGCGCGTGCCGAAACATTTTCTGCGTATCAAGTGAATGCCGAACTGATGCAGCAGGCCCCGGAGCGAGCCATTTTCATGCACTGCATGCCGGCGCACCGGGGCATGGAAGTGACGGCCGATGTGCTTGATGGCCCGCAGAGTGTGGTGCTCGAACAGGCCACCAACCGGATGCACGTGCAAAAGGGTTTGCTCGCCTGGCTGCTGGGTACACAGGGATAAAGTCAAGACAAACCAACCTTCGGGACAAACCAACCTTCGGGAGACACCTGCGATGCGACACGACGGTCGAAAAAAAGATACTTTACGTAAAATCACGATCAAGCGCAAATACACGCGCACGAGTCCGGGGAGCGTGTTGATCGCTGCCGGCGGTACACGCGTTCTTTGCACAGCAAGTGTCGACGAGGAGGTGCCGCCTTGGATGGCAGGGAAAGGCAAGGGCTGGGTGACGGCCGAATACAATATGCTGCCAGGGAGTACGAGCCCGCGCAAACGCCGCGATCGGGGTGGCAAGATCGACGGTCGCACGACCGAAATCCAGCGTCTGATCGGCCGCAGCCTGCGGGCGGTGGTCGATTTGGAAGCCCTCGGTGAGCGGATGATTACGCTCGACTGCGATGTGATCGAGGCGGACGGGGGAACCCGTACGGCAAGTATCACCGGTGCCTTTATCGCGCTGGTCGATGCGCTACGCGCAACCGGATCGCGCAAAGGGCCGTTGCCGCTGATAGGGAGTGTGGCGGCGGTGAGTGTGGGGATGGTTGACCGACGGGCGGTACTCGATTTGGATTACAAGGAAGATGTGGCTGCTGCGGTCGATATGAACGTGGTGATGACCGGCGATGGTCGTTTTGTGGAGGTGCAGGGCACCGGTGAAGAGGCCACCTTCAGCGAAAAGGAACTGGCCGATCTGCTCCGGTGTGCCAAAATCGGGATCAGGCAGTTGACTGCTTTACAAAAGAAGACACTTGGGGCAAGTTGGCCCTTTTGAGTTTCAGGGACCAAAAAATACCGGGTAGGTTTCTCCGCTGGCCAGTCTTCCGGCAAGCAATCCTGCTTCCATCAGGTGGTAGTCGCCCCAGAGGCACGATTCCCCTTGCGGCACGGTATTGCCCTCGGCTGTATGGTCCCATCCCCGTGGCCGGTGGTAGAGAGCGTGGAGCAAGAGCCCTTGATGCTTTTCGCTGGTACTCAAATAGGGTGCTTCGAGCAGTCGATGGAGAATGGTCAGGCCCGCCGCGGTGTAGCGGGCAGCCTGCTTTTGATCGTCTCCCTCGAGATAGTGGCCAAGCCGTAAAAATCCTTGCGCCGCGATCGCTGCAGCGGAGCTATCGACCGGTTCCTGCGTGTTGTCCACTTCGGCCGGCCGGTCGAGATAGTCGCCCAAATGCACCAGGCCCGGGGCACCGGAGTCCCAGTAGGGGATGCCGTCAGTTGGCGTGTTGTTGATGTAAAAGTCGGCCGTCACTGTCGCCGCCCGTCGCATGACCTGTTCATTTTCTTTGCGGCCGCCACATTCGACCAGTTCGGCATCGCTGCAGGTGGCGAGAAATTCGAGCTGCTCGGCGTAGCCGCTCAGGGTCCAGGCCAGTCCCCGCGTCCAGGTGGTGAAGGGCGAATAGCCTTGCTGCGTGCTGGGACAGCGGAAGTTGCCATCGTTGACATTAAAGATTGCTTCGTGCGCTACGCGTCCCGCAACGTCGTAGATATCGCGTCCTTCACCATAGTAGACGTTGTAGCGGGCGGTGGTCCGGGCGTGCTCGAGCAACCGGCCGAGCAGAGAAATCGTTTCATCGTTTTCGTCCAGCACTCGGTGGCCGAGCCGGTGGGCCAGAGCGAGAGAACGGAGCGAGCGGATCGTATCGCAAAAGAGGGAGTGCGGTCCATTGAACGAATAGATGTAGCCATCGCCCTCGCTCGTTTCGCTCCAGCGCATTGCCTGCACCGCGCCGGAAACTTGGAGGGCCAGTTCGTAGAGTTGCAGCTCGCGCTCGTCGTGTGGAATGCGGTTTTCCAGCATCAAGCGGCGGAGGTTGCCGTAGGTGCTCACGTTGTTAAATCCGTGGTCGTGTACGCCGAAGTGCGTCAGGTGAGGTGCCATCCGCTGAAGCGTATTGCGGCGACCCATTTCTAAAAAGGCGTCCTCACCAGTTGCGTCGAACTGCAGAATCTGACAGCCGAACTGAAAGCCTTGCGTCCACTCGGTCCAGTTTTGCGGTTGGTAGCGACCACCGGCGGTGAAGACCGGCGTGACCCCATCGTGGTCGCTCGTCTCCTGCAAGCTGCGGATTTTTTTCCCCGCCAGTTCCCACAGCGCAGCAAGTTTTTCGCTGAGCGACGCGGCGGTGATTTCGGGGCGGATGTGGAGCATTTGGAAACCTATGCTTCGGTGTGGAGCAGAGATTGGACATCTTAATCCGCCGGGACGCCTGCCGTAAGCGACCGACCGCTGCTTGGAGTCTCCATACGGGTCATTTTGCGGTATACTTTGCCATAAGCGGTCTTTGTATTTGGACTGCCTGTTGGGCCGGTAGCTCAGTCGGTTAGAGCAAGCGACTCATAATCGCTGGGTCGGGGGTTCGAGTCCCTCCCGGCCTACTAGTCGGTTTTGCTGGGGATCGCACAGAGTCGCTTTCCCCGGCAGAACCGACATTTTTATTGCATCGGTGGGCCAACTGTGCGGTCCTCTACGGCCCGTTGCGGCGGTGTGCTGCGTTGCATTTTGCGTTGCTTTGGGTTCACACACTGTGGCTCGATCCAGGTCCTCTGGTGTGACCATAAGATAATGCTCTCGCGCAACGGCCTGCGTGTGGCCGATCCATTCAGATTCAAGGAACGCGCCAAATTCCCGATTTACCTCAGTTGATCTTGATGCTCGGAGGTTCTTGAAGATATTCGGCCACGGTGTCACGCCTGCACGCTTGATAATCTTTATGAATTGAGTGCGTAAGTTTGGGTCATCCTCGTACCGCCATCGGGTGATGACGTACTCCTGCCCCGGCTCGGCTTGTTCCCAGGATTCTTCAAGATGGGGTCGAAGTTCCGAGAATATTGGCACCTGACGATAGCGGTTACGCTTCTCGTCCCAAACATTCATGATGCTGGTTTCCCAGTCGATGTTCACCCACCGAAGTTGCAGCGTCTCACTAGGGTTCCGCAGCCCCCCAAAGCGATTCAACGCTATCAATGTTCTCCAGTCACAACTACCGCAGCCATCAATGACTTTTTTTGTAGTTGGCCGATCAATGAAGAATTGTCTCTCCGGATTGCCCTTTACGCTACCGCGAATGTCTCTGAAGGGATTGCGAGTGATTAGCTCGTGGTCCACTGCGTATGCAAAAAACTGCTTGGCCTCTGCACAACGCTTGCGAATAGTGTTTTTGGCTAATCCCTGGGTATTTTTGTCCTTTTCTGCATAGCTGTTTTTCCTTGCTGCGGCCGTGCCTAGCCAAACTTCATAGTCTTTTGCATCTCCCGACGTGATGCTGTCGAGTAATCGGTCAGCCCCGAAATAAGCAACGAGACTTTGCTGAGCCTGACGCCAGTGGCTGCGAGTGCGTTCCTTCACCGCCTCACCTCGGACAGCGATGTACCGATCAATATGTTCTTGGAGGGTGGGTATCTTTTTTTGCTCTGGCGGATCAATTAGCCCAGCACTGACGAGCTTTGCTGTAAATGCTATGTCCAGTTCGCCAAGCCAACTCGCAGTTTGTGCGTCCAATGGAGTTCCCGATGCCTTGGCAGCAACAATATACTCGACGCGAATCTTGATTGTCTCAGCGACCTTCTGTGAGACTCGTCCGAGGTAGATCGTCCTGCGCACGGTATCGATCACAAATTGGACTCGACGCGTTCCGTTCTTCATTCGAGAAAGACTTGCCATCTAAAAATTCCTTTCTTCTGCGTTTGGGTATTTTATGGAGTGTCTCGACTAAGTGGCAACAGTGTCACTCGGGCGAATAATCCAGTGGTGCTGTTGCTTGCGAATCTGTGCGATCACATGCCACTACGGCAGTTGGTATTCATCGCGCCCTTCCGTCTCGGCAGCAGCGTCTGTTTCTTCAAAGGGGTCCACAGCGTCTACTGTCTACGGTATTAAGATTTTCATCCGTATTTTCACTATTTCCGTAGACAGTAGACACCGCAGGCAGAATGAATCGGCGCGTGGGGTGCCCACGTTGGCCAGTGGGAGATGATTCCCAGTGACCCAAGCCGCCTGCTGCCAACTCTTCCAGGGCCGCTGCCGCATCCTGGGCCGTGCGGTATTGCCGATGCCCTTGTTGAACTTCACGGGCCGTCACCGATCCGCCTTTGCGTTCAATCCACTCAACCAGCTGGCGTCGCTCCCTGTGTTTTTCGTCTTCGCTAAGCATCGCGTAGACTCGTTTGGCCTCGCTTCCGAACCAACGGGTGAGTCTGATGCCCATTTTTATGCTGGTCGCGTCTACCAGATCAGGGCTTTCCAAGTCCGGGTCCGCAGCCGCACTGCGGACGCAGTGGATCACCAGCGCTAGCCGGGCGGCGTACTCTTCCAGCTTCGAGTAAGCGGCCGACATTTCGCCGATCAAATCCGTCTGCTCCTCGGCGTGTTGGTTAAAAAATTCAATCCATGCCGCCTTGGCATCATCGGTCAGGCGCAGCACAACCGGAGATAGGGCGCCCAGTAAATCTGGGGTGGATTGCAACTCATATAACCGATTGATCAGTTGAGAAAGTTCCTCCTGGTCAGCAGGGTCGATGTCATTCTCGGTCCACTGCTTCTGAGTTCGCGGCGGACAAGCCAGTAACAATCGCGCCGCTAGCCCCGATTCCCGGTGTTCGTTGCCCAAAGCTCGGTGAAGAATTCCGGGTTGAATCCCGCCGGTGATCGATACCAATGCCTGTGGAACAGAGATCGTGCGAGGTTCACTCGACCTGCGGTCTACGGTAATGCTTTCGCCATTGTGCATCGACAACCAATGGGAGGCATCCGCGCCGCCCTTGCCACCGGCGTAACGATCAAATGAGCCTAACCAGGATTTGAGTTCGTCATTGGCCAGCAGTAACCCTCGAGGATTCGACCGCAGCAGAGGGGCCAAGGCCTCAACCGTCGTATCCTGCACAACAAACCGCTGCGGTTCGGGTGGTTCAGGTTTGGTTGGGGGTAGTCTCTGGGTTTTCTTATCGCGTTTCCAATCGTTCAATCGCTTTTCGTAGCTTAACAACCCGGCTTCGTGTCGCTTCATTGCCTCGGTGTGTGCCTGCAGCGCACTCTCCTGCCGCTTTCGAACGGGAGTCATAACCAATTTGAATGCTGGCGTTTTGCCGGTGCCGGACTCACCCACCACCGCAGTCCAGATGATCGCAGGGGCAGTCCAACCGCGTTTCAACTCTATCCGACGTGTGTTACCAATCGCCGCAGATAAGACCGATAACAACGGCAGAGCCACAAAAGACGCATCGCAGAGGATCGCCGCAGCGGCGGCTTCCACAAATCCACGCACCGGCTCAGGCAGAGCATCTGTGGGAAATGGCTGGAATTGTGTGATGTTAGCGACGTTTCGACTTTCGGACTCACGGGTTGGATGGTTGCTGCCCTGAGATCGTTGTCCAGCTCCCTGCGGCTCAACAGCCTGGCGAAGATCGGGCCAAGACCAATCACACGAGTTGTGATGACAGCCTGCCGAGATAGCGCCACTGGCGTGCTGGAGGATATGCGGCCCATCACCGCCATGCTCGCACAAGGGCGAGTCATTCAGCTGCCAACATTTACCCACCCCTTGATGACCGCTCCAGTCCGAGGGCCCTTCTACGTCCAGCGGGTTCCGGTCAATGAAGGCTTGCACGTCAAAGGAGCCAAAGGATTGACCGTTGCGGTTGTGGAACTGCTGCGTGAGTGTTGGAGCTGTTGTCGCCAGTGAATGCAGTAACTCAATATCGACCATTTGCGGCACATCAGGCGCACTGAGAATGTGAGCCATCCGATGCGGGCGATCGTGAGTGTCATCGCCCTTGCATGCCAATGTGCCATACAACTTCCAGATACGCGCTGGGTTGAATACTCCTTGATCGACCTTAACTGCTTCGTCATCAAACTCTGCCGCCAAGGCTTGCAGACAACGCTTAATCAGTTCGCCATCTTCCGCCGCCAGGTCGATTTGATACAACAGGTGCGCACCATTGCCTGAATCGGCAATGATCGGATCGGGCCAGCCATAATCTTTCAGGTGGGCATTGATTGCATCGGCGAGGTCCAGGGCCATTTGGTGCTCCGCCTCACTGGCCGAGATACCAGACGCGCGTTGCGGATCAGTATCGATCAACAGCCATTTCCGACAAACGATGTCGCTGTCCCCAGTCGATTCACCCTTCTGGGCTTTACGTATCCGGTTTGCCGCACGGGACAGCAACGCTGGATTGACCGGGTTTGGCGCAATGTAAATCCCCTTGGCCGTCGTGATGTCGGCCAGGGCGTCTGCCAGCTTCTCCGCGTCGTCAAAGTAGCCGAAGACCGGATGCGGCCATCTATCGCTTGTCGTGGTCGCAGACAGCGC
>Ga0114919_10000184_pt1 | contig 43103 bp, 40 predicted proteins | sample BlataG_FD_88682 | JGI IMG/M metagenome (GOLD analysis project Ga0114919, IMG submission 88682) | Deep subsurface microbial communities from Black Sea to uncover new lineages of life (NeLLi) - Black_00105 metaG | ecosystem: Environmental > Aquatic > Marine > Oceanic > Sediment | place: Atlantic... | reverse complement strand
TTCCCCCCCAACATTCATTCATTCATTCATCGTCATCATCATCCTCAGGAAGAAACGTCTCCACGATATCCCACCTACTTCCAGGTGCCTTGCAACTCACATATTTCACAAACTTCATCAACCCCTCATCTCTTAATATCAAATTCAATGAATTCTGTGCTGCATTCACATTCAACACCCCAGTTTCTTCACCATCATCTCGTCGGTATACCTCTGCTGCTGCATTGCTCTCATCTTCCGCCAACAGATAGGCCTCGAATCCTCCCACCTCTCCATCTTCCCATGAACAATTGTTACCATCATCAATATTATTATTGTCATTAGTATTAGTAGTATGGTCTACAAAACATAAGACAGCATCTAGTTGAGGATCCTGGGTCAAAACACCATAATGAGCAACAGTATAATCCAAACCAGGCCTAAATCTTCGTATCTCTCCTTTTCTACCCAGGAGCTTTATTGTGGTGAATTTCTTGAGAAGTCTGCCAAAGCTTTCAGAATGCAGTAGATGCGACTGGATTTCTGATAGTTTTTGTCCACACAAACCACTGGAAGAAGTAGGAGTATTAGTACTGGAAGAAGTAGGAGTAGGAAGAACAAAGCGTGCATAGCGTTGCTTGTGAGATGGACCGACCAACTCCCACCCTTCTCCCACTCCAGCACCATATGCAGGTATTTCACCTCTCCCCAATTTATCGTCACCATCCGCCTTTTTGATCAAACCCAGTACCTTGTCAGCTACATCTGACTTGAGGAAGTTTTGAAGTTGGACAGAACCTTCATCGGCAAACCATGTCTGTATCTTCTTCCATACATCGGGTTTCAAATATGTCTCGTTGACATATTGCTGTAAGAAGGACATATCTTCTTCACTCAATGGGTTTAGATCATTTTTATCGTCGTCTTTATCATCACTGTTGCCATTATCAGTATTATGAAACATCGCAAAACCTAGCTTGGCAACATCCTCACCAGCACGAGCCTGCAATTGCTGCAATGTCGCCAATTTTGCCATTTCAGGAGGTTCGGCTGCATGATACCACCCTTGAATACTCATCCTTGGCTTTTCTTTGGTATATACCTCCTGAATAGAATGGAAACTCTTCCCCGGTTCAACTTTAAACATAGCCAGACTGTTCCATACGGGCAGGACGCTGGCGGTGGGAATGGTGTCTGGTGTGTGAGGTTCAGCAGGACTCTCGGGATAGAGCTCCAAGGCGCCCCCATCCTGTGAAGTCCATGGATCATCTGGATCTGTGAGGTAGATGATGAAGGAGATGCGCCTCGTGCCAATGACGTCGTCGTGACATAATAGATGTCCACCCTGGTCGTGAATATTGCAGGCACAATCTGTACGATCTCCGCTGAGCTCTCCGCACCCGGTTATATCCTGGATGAGCTCTCTAAATTGAAGAGAATAAAGTGCGTTGCGTAGAGCTAGCAGTTGGGGGAGTTTGGCTGTACTCTCTTGGTCTAGAGAGTCCATATTAGCGAGATCTCCAGTTTGGTACATTTTGAAGAGATCTGTCTCCTTGTAGGTGGCAGTGATGTTCTTAATGACTTCCTCCCTGACTTGCCTGAGACGGTCAGGGTTGCAAAGATCTTGGATGACACAGTGGCTGTAGGGTTTGGCTGAATTGTAGGAGGTGGTTATGTCTTGGCTAAAAGTGTCGGTGAAGATGGAGGGACGGAAGAAGGAAGGGACGGTGGCAATGTCGGCGACTCGCTGGCGCTTTGCAGCAGAGGCGTTGTGTGTTTCCATGACTGTTCCTTGTAAAAGATAAAGAAATCGATGAGACGATGGCGTAGTGAGTACGGTGTATAGGAGATATACAAAGAGAAACTCCCTTCAGTGCATGCAGGAAACTTTTGACATGGGGTTCTTACCTTGTTTCGGGTTCTCAGGTCCTTATGCTTTCACCATCAGTCTTAAAACTTGTGTTTGAGACTGTAATATTGCAAGTATGTATCGGTTTTGGCGAGTATGGTTGCTGAAAATGCTAAAAGAAGTGGGACCCATCGACCACCTCGGTTCGAGCAAAACAAGGAGAGTAGAGAGGGGAGCGGCAGCGACTTATTGGGCCGTGCCAGCGTATATTTATTCAATCCTTTAGTGCATTATGCCTTAAAGTAAGGTTCCCTAGCCACTAATTTATCATTGCACGGTATTGAAACAGCAACTACTTTAGGTGATCAGAAATCAAACAAATTCAAAATATATTGATAGATAGGCAACAGAAACGTGATCTCTGCAGCATGTCAGATCAAGTGTTTGGCAACATCCTTTTAGGGACACGTGCAGGAGTGGTAAGTAGCAAATTGGAACATTGATGGGATTTTGTCTACTGATGCAATGCTTCTAAAATGATGTGTATAATCGCAATTAACACTCTCTCTCTACTACTTACAGGCATCTGGAAGTCTCAAAGCCTCGCCCACTGGCATCATTTGGAAACGTTCAGGCGGTGGTAAGACCGTCGAAGTCCCAGCCGACGAGATCTCCGCTCTCTCCTGGTCTCGCATCCCACAACGCTCCTGCCTCCTTGCCATCAAACGCTCCGAAGGCCCCACCGTCAGCTTCATCGGCTTCACAGATGCCGATATCCAGACCCTCAGCAAAGCAGGCCTTCCAGCAGACGTCAATGAACAACCTCTCTCCCTCAGCGGCCACAACTGGGGCTCCCTCGCCTTTGAAGGCTCAGCCCTCGCATTCAACGTCGACGGCAAGCCAGCCTTCCGTTTCCCTCTCCCAGACGTCACTCAGGTCCAGCAGGCCAGAGATGACGTCACATTAGAATTTCCCAATGATGATACTACCATTAAGGACAGAGAAGATGCTCTCACCGGCATCTCCTTTTTCATCCCCAAAAACAATCCAGAATTCACCATTGTCGACGATGGCACTTCTGAACAAGAAATCAAAGAAGGCCCCAACGGTGAAGCCATCATTGCTGCTCCTCCGATACCTTGCAAGGTCTTTGTTGACAAGATATCAGCCTTCACTGACACTGGTGTCGCAACTGGTGATGCTATCGCCACATTCGACAGTGTCGGTATCATCGTTCCCCGTGGCCGTTTCGATGTCGAAATGTACGGCTCTTCTCTCAAACTTGTGGGTCAGGCTCAGGATTTCAGAGTGCAATATGACTCTATTGTTCGTATCTTCATGCTTCCCAAACCCAACTCTGCAGTAACATTGGTAGCCATCTCTCTGGATCCCCCCATTAGAAGAGGACAGACTTATTATCCCCATATTCTGTGTCAATTCCCAGCCGATGAAGAAACTTCGATTGAGCTGGATATTACCGAAGAGGCTCTGGCTGCAAGGAATCAACGCAGTAAAGCTGCTGGAGGACGAGGAGATTTGGTTAAGAAACTGACTGGAAGCACTGCTGAAGTATTTGCCAAAGTACTCAGAGGACTGAGTGGGTCCCGACTCTCCAAACCAGGCAGCTTCAAGGATGCTGAAGGCACTGGACAAGCTATCAGGTGCTCTTACAAGGCTGATGACGGCTATGTATTCCCGCTTGAGCGTGCCTTCTTCTACATCCAAAAACCTCCTCTCCTGCTTACGTATGACGAAGTTGATAGTGTAGAGTTTATGAGACAGGCAACTGGCATCACTGCCGCTCGTACCTTTGATTTGCAAGTTCGAATGAAGACGGGAACAGATCACATCTTCAGAGGCATTCCCCGGTCTGAGTGGACTAATCTGTTTGAATTTATTCAAGCTAAATCACTTCGTGTTGAAAACTTCAGAGAGGCCAAGGCTGGGCCAGGTGCCACCCGTCCCCATTATGCTATGGGAGATGAAGGAGGACCTGACGCAGGGCTGGCCAAGTTGGAGGCCCAAGGAGGAATGAGCGATGGGAGTGATGAAGATGAAGACGAGGAGGAGGAAGATGAAGATTTTGCTGCTTCTAGTGACGATAGCTCATCTTCAAGTGATTCTGATTCTGAAGGTGATGCTATTGTGGTGGATGAAGATGATGTCAAGGTTGGAAAAGGTAGTGGAGAGAAGAAAAAGAAGAAAAAGAGACCCGCAACAGAGGATGCTGATAGTGGTAGTGATCAAGAAGGTGCAGCAGCAGGAGGTGGTGGAAGTGCAAAGAAGAAACAGAGGAAAAAGAAGGATCCTAATGCACCAAAGAAGGGCATGTCTGCATTCATGCTGTTTTCCAATGCAATCAGAGCTACAGTAAAAGCAGAGAGTCCAGAGCTCAGTTTTGGTGATATTGCCAAGGCGATATCTGAAAAGTGGAAAGTGCTGGATCCAGCTGAGAAGGGGAAGTATGAAGCACAAGCTGCTGCTGATAAGGAGAGGTATGAGAGAGAGAAAAAGGAATATGTCACCAAGCAGGCTGGTGGTGGTGGTGGAGGTGGTGGTGAGGAGGAGGAGATGCAGGTTAAGGATGATGACAAAGAAGTGAAGGAGGAAGAAGAAAAGGAGGAAGGAGAAAAGGAGGCAGCTGCTCCAGAAATAATAAAGCAAGAAGAAAAACTGGCTGAAGTGAAGGCTGAGGAGCCAGGTGCAGAAGTAAAATGACATTTGCCTTTGTTGTTCATGTAAGAAGAGAAAGTTTTCCCAAATTTAATTTCGTTATACAGTTTTGGTCGGTGGAGTGGTAAACGGTTCTCTTACCTCACCACCATTATTATTAACAACATACTTTGCTCTATGTTGTACTACTGGCACACCACCTTGTCCCACAAATAAGGATTCAAACTCAGCTTGTAGAGCACTCCAACTTTCTGGTTTAGTTGGATCCCTATCAAGCTGTTGTCGTTGTTGTTGTTGTTGAGAAGAAGTTGTAGTAGGCACTGCCACTGTTGGTGGTACATTTTGGTGGTGGACTGGCTGCGTGTGTTGATTTTCTTGTAGTTCTTCTTTGGCAATTCCTATCTGGGCATCTACTTGTTGTTGATGTGGTTGGGCTATCTCTACTTCTCCCCACTGCTCTTCTTGTTGTTGTTGCTGATGATGATACTGACCATCACTTCCCCCCTCTCCTATTATTGCCGCTGCTGCTGCTGCTTGTTTTTGTTGTTGTTTTTGGTAAGGTAGCTTTCCAGTACTGTATAAAGGCCATACCTCAGCTTCCCATCCTGTTTGTTCCAGTAAGTCCCCTGTCTCCTCATCAGCACATCTACTGGAGAACCATGCTCTTTGTGCATTCCTCTCTGCATCGCTATTATACATCTTCTTCCTAAGACATCTCAATTGACCATTCCAACTATTCTTACCATCACTATTACTGCTTTGGAATTCAGAGGTGATATTACCATCACTACTAACAGTAACAATTACCTCCTCCAACTGCCCCTCTCCGTTATAAAGCTGCTGATCACCGGTCAACATCTTTTCTCTCTCCCCCGAGTCAATACATCGTCCTCCTCCCGTACCTTGTACATCTGAATCATCCCAGACTCCACCTGACCAGGCACATTCCTGAGGATTAGGTGAATGACTGAACAGACACTTAGATGTGACCCTGACAACCTTCCACCCAGCAGCTACCAGTGTCTCTGCCAGAATGCCGTCGAAATGGTCGGCGCCCAGTCCCCCAGCTTCTTCATGGAGGGACCCAAACATGCGGGCTTCTTGCATAAACTTGGGGAAAGAAATGGCATTAGCTCCTAAATCTGTCTGACACCAGCTTAGTTTGTTAGGTTTGCATGCTGGGGCGCCAGGCCAGGCGTGGAAGCGGTCGCAAGGAGGGGCGGTGGGGCGTTGGTAGCGGCTATAGAAATCGAATGCGACAATGTCTGGACTTTTACTGTTGGATGATTTTGATTTGGAGGTGGCGATATCTGTGACCTGTGTTGTAAAGGATGCACCGTATTCATTATCTCCATTGGTGATGACCAGCCATTTTGTGTCTGGTGGGCAAACTTGAATGGCATCATCGGTGAGGTTGTACAACAATTCGTGGTAGCCTGGCACCCAAGCACCTTCTGAAGTTTTAGGAGCAAATTCATTACCGATCCACTCAGCAAAGACCCATATCCTAGTATCATTGTGCTCCATGACAATCTGTTGGAGATCTGGGAAGGGTCTACTGTCAGCAACGATGAGGACGGCCTCCCACCGCTGGGCTTGTTGCTGTTGAATTGATTTCAAAAGGCGGCGGAGACCGGCGGGGTTGTCTTTGCCGCCATGGCCCCAGTAGGTTCTGATGACAAAGCAGAACATGTCGTTAGCTCGGGAGGAGCTGGAGCTCCATGGCTTCCAACCGTTGCAGGCAGTTGTGAACAGAATCACACTAAAAAGAATTGTGAAAAACTTTAACGATCGCATAGCTTTCATTCAGTTAATGACTAGACATTGCTCTAACGTATACAAAGATTGTATTTCTAACCGATTCAGTTTGATCTATACCCATTTAACACTACTGCCATCCCTCATTTAATTTCCCAACTACTTCTTCTCAACGACAGCCTTCTTCCCTTGAGCTCTCTCTTTATATTCATTTAACCACCACCACATAAATCATTCCCCTCACCTTCTCCATCTCCATCATCATCAACATCAACTTCATCCTCTTCTTTTGTAGGAAAATGCTCCAATATAAATGCATCATAATCTCTACCTGGGTTATATACAATGAAATCTTCTAGATCAGACAGGTCATCTCCATCATCAACCACCTCCTCTCTTGCTCCTCCATAATGAGACTCTGATAATATGGCCCTCAGGTAGGGGTTTTGTATATCTGCCATCTTCCTCTTCTTCTTATTTTTCTTTATTTCCTTCCCCTTCCTCCTCTTCTTCTGTTTTATTGCAAGCAATTGCTGCTGAGCATCACCACCCTCCACCCCTTCGTCATCATCATCATCATCATCACTATCTTCCTCCTCAGTACTCCCATCATCAGTTATCTCAGAGTAATACCCACCGCCACCGCCACCGCCACCACCACCCTGCTGCCCCTCCATCTTCTCCAGCATCCACAGCACATCATTCAAACTACTATGGGCATTCATCTTCACCAACAATGAGGGAGCTGCTTCTACACTTTTAGTAAACATGGCAGACATGGGTGAATCTTCAGGGAATGCTCTTAGTAGATCTAAACATGAAGATAACTTCTCTTCTGACTGCGTATGAGCTGCTTTTACCTTGTTTAATGACAAAAGTAACGATAGTTCTTTCATCTTGTTGTTGCTGTTGCTCTTCTTGTCATAATTATTGTTGAAGGGAGCACTAGTGCCAGGAGCGCCCCCCGTATCATCACCATCATTACCATCATTACCGTCATTACCATCTTCACCACCACTACATGCATCTAGTAATTGATCTATAATGTTGGTAAACTCTAGAGACAGTGCAACAAGAGCAGTCAATGGACCAGCACAGTTCATTGCTTCCATCAATCCATCACTAGTACTACTACTACTGACGACAGTATTGATGTGAAGAGCCAGATCTTCAGCTGCTTCCATACACACTATTAATAAACATTCAATAACCCTTCCTAGTGCTTTGTAAAACAATTCAACCTCTGTTGATGTAGCAGTAGCAAGTAGCGCAGCTACAATATTATTAATACTATTAAAACTATCCGCCTTTTTCTCACTCTTAGGGCAATGATGATCAAGTAAAGCCTGGACAATGACAGCAGTAGCATCAAATGCAGGAACAATACATTGCAACACCCTATGTCCCTCCATCACTTGATACTTCCCATCTTCCTGTACACTACCTTGACATGCCACCATCACTTGTTCCAGTGAAGGTTCCAGGAGAGTGAGTAACGCCGTCAGACTAGATGCCCTGGTGTGTACGTCTGTCATTGGAAGAGGGCTCATGCTGACCTCTTCTTCTAGTTGCTTGCAACTGAGGTGAAGCCATGGTGGTTGGACTGCTTGCATAATCTTGGCTTTTTTCCTCTTCTTGATTTTATTACTACCCCCCTCACGTTTATTAGTGTCGTTTCCGGCGCTATTCTTAGTGCTGTTGTTGATGTTGGCATCATTCTCAGCTTGTGTAGTGGTGAGTCTCTTTGATAAGACATGTCCTCCAAAGAATGCCCCCCAAATCAAGCTACTTGTGTACTGTACTACTGCATCAGCTGGTTGGAGGTACCGAGCTGTGAGAGCGATGATTAGATTCGATGATGTTGGGGATAGCACAGTTGGGTGGATGAGGAGGCTTCCACTGAATAAAATAGAAGAGGCCAGGTGAAGTGGAGATGTGCCTCCTCCTCTCTTTGTTGCTGTTGCTGTTGATGATGGTGGTAGTGTATTAGTAGATGGAGAAGGCATGGGAGCATTGCCCTGTCCTTCTTCCTGTTCTTCTTCTTTGACAGCTAGTGGCAGGAGTACTTCCAAGACTGCAGAATAGGCTTCCAACAAGCAAGGAGTGAGACGATGGCCACCACCCCATTCCAAAATAGCATGCAACTGATACACCAAATGTAACACTGTACTCCCTGTTGGCTGTGCATCTGCTCTCTTCATTGCTGCTTGCACTGCAGACATGGTATGAGATGGGTTGATCAATTTCAACGCTTCTCTCACTGTCTTTTTACGCAGTGGTTTATGGCAACGGTGCATCAGCTCAACCACGCAATGCTGTTGTTGCACTCCATCTAATCTGTTATTATCATCACCAACACCAGCACCAGCTCCGACCCACTCACTCAATAAAAACAACGCACCAGCTACCGACGCTTGCCAGGGCGATGAAAAACTCGCTTCTTCCACAGTTTTAGGCAGTGTAGATATTCTTCTCTTTTTACTCAACTCTGCATCCGTAGCAGCATTCCCAGTCCCTCCCAGCAGTGCATCCAATGCTGCCTCTGTGTCGGGGGCCTTGGTCAGCATGGGCAGTGGGTTGGCTGCCTCGTCAAACCATTCATTGTAGTCTGCATCCCCCATCATATCCACCATTCTGTCTTTGTCTGCGATGTAAGCAGCCCACATGAGCTCTCTCTCTTCATCTGTCATGGCTGGCATTGCTCTGATGACGACTCTATCTATTACCATAGTAGCATTGGGAATAATAACTTTGGCCTCTTCTTCGCCTTCCCCCTCTTCTTCTTGGTGAGGCTTGTCAAGGTTGTTATCATTATGTAAACCTGGTGAAACTTTTCGTTGTTCAGGAACGATATGTTTCCTGTCTCCCTTGTTAGTCGTAATTGTGGTGACTCTTTGTTGTTGTTGTGGAGGACAGGGAGCGGGGGGAGGGCTTTGGAACAACTGCATCAGGTCTTCTATTGCCCCACTGGGCTCAGCAGCAGCACCATTAGTATAAGAATTGGTGAGATCTTCCCCTTTATCTATAACATTGCTAGGCTTTTCAGCATTGGCAAGAACCTCAGCTGTAGGGAGGCCCTCTTCTGCACGACCCTGACCACCATCACCCTCCTTCTTAACCTCCTCCTCCTCCACTACTTGATCAGCATCAATCATTATTTCCTCAGGTAGAGCAGTCAATAAATCGTGCAATGTATTAGCAACATAAATTGCATCATTATGAGCTGAACCTTCCATTACTGTGTATGGTTTTGATAATCCTTGATGAGCAGTAGTTTGTACGGAAATCAATCTTTGGATATATGTCATTGCTGTTGATGCTTCTTCTAGTGACAATGACGGTAACGATGGTGGTGGGATGATGGCATTGTTGTTGTTGTTGTTGTTGTTGTTGTTGGTCTTCTTGACGAGTCCTAGAAGATGTGCAATGATGGTGGGGGGGACTAGAAAGACACAAGACAAGATATTAGAAGATATGCCTGTTGTTGTTGTTGTTGTTGTTGTTCCCACAGGAGAGGCTTCCTCCTTTTCACTACCGCCTTCAACCATACGCATAGAGGTGAAACTTCTATGGATAGTGCTACTACCTAGTACTATTGCTGCATCACAATTACTTGTTGTTGTTGTTGAATCTATCTTAGCTGAAAGGATAGCTCTATTGTTTCTTCTACTACCGCTGTTAATGATATTATTTGCATTCAGACCATTCTCCATAGCATTACTGGCTTTATCCATCTCATCACCGGTATTACTATTTGAGCAATCATCAGTAAAGGGAGCAACTACAGACAACAACCAGCTGCATGTATCTAGTGTCCATGGAGCCAATCGACAAGGACGGGGTCCCTTGTCTTCCCTCCTTGTGTTCCTTCTATTACTATTTATACTGCTAGTACTACTGCTGCTGGTACTGGCGGCTTGTAATAATTTAGTCAGTTCCCAATGCAAGGAAAGGCATGTTGCTATAACCTTGACCAATTTCCAATAAATAACTTCTTGCTCTGCTGGCAGCCTTGCATAGTGTTGAGAACCAGGGTCCAATACATTGCCTACATGACTCCAAAATGGCGGTGTTGCCTCTGCTGCTGCTGCTGCATCTTCATAACTGGTACTACTGCCTTGTTTGTCTGTATTTTTATTGTCATGAAACAACAGCTGCATGGCAAACTTGGGGATTGTGGCGATGGCCTCTAATACAACCATCAACAATGCTTGTGCAGTGGTGACCTTTTTAATATCTACAGGAGCTAACATGCCCACTGTGTTTTGCATTGAGGACTGAGTAGAGGGCAACAATTGGACGTCTAGTAACCGATGCAGTTGCTCAGGACTCTTGAGCATGAAACCTACATCGCATGCAATGCTTAGAAGTAACAGCTGCTGCTGTTTTTGTTGTTGCTCTTCCTGAGGAAGCCATGTAATCAGTCTAAGCAACACTTGTAGCAGTGCAGGAAAGTCTTCACTGAGCAACGATCCCTTTTCCTTTTTCTTCTCCTCCTCCTCCTCCTCCTCCTCTACTATTTCTTCCTCCTCTTCTTCCTCTTCTCTTCTGTCAACATCGGGATGAACACAGTAATTATCAAGCTGTCCATACAAAACACTAAAAATGTTTGATATAGACAGCATGCTATTTGTTTTACCAACTATATCATCCAATCTATGCTGTGTTGTCATTAAAGCCAGCAAGCTGTATCCTCTTGCCCTTGTAGCAGCACTGCTCTGGCCCACAAGCCCAGTTGTCAATATAAGAGCTGCCGTGGGTAGGGTTAATAAATCATCAGAATGTTTCTTAATAAATAAGTCCCACATCCATGGATTGTGTTTCATACTAAAGGTGACTATGTCTTGACATTGAGTCTCTAGTAGGAGTGGTGCATCATCGGCTCCTGTAATGGTGGTTGTGGCAGTGGGGTTGGCACAGCAGCGATCAAGGAGAAGGAGAATGCCTTTAGCGAGAGACTTTTTTATTGCAGCGCTCTTCTTGATTGTTGTAGTTTTATTGTTGGTGTTGGAGATGCTACTGGGTTGAAGAATAGTGGCAGCTTGGGTCAGCATGGCCTGGAGAGCAGCTGGAATTTCACGAGCCTGTAGGACGGGGCGGGTGTTGTGTGTGGGTGATGGTCTTAGAATGTGCGCACAATTTGTAAGGGTGAGGTGCCAGGGCTATATAATGATAGCTACTGTTACGTCGATACCACTAAAACGTTTGTATGATGCATACCTGTAACCGATCGATCTTCTCAAAAATCGCTTGCTCCTCCATTGTTTTCCTTCTTCGCGCTCACTGCAATATTAAGGTTTAAATAAACTTCAATATCGTACCTCGATGTAAAGTTGTGTGTAAAACAGAATACAGAAACTATAAAATGTACCTACAGCATTCCCCCGACCCATGGTTTCTTTTTCGACCAACGTTTCAAACGTCAACTCACTTTCCCAGCTTTGTCAAACTTCCACCTGCCAGCCTTCCTCGCAGAGCCCTGCTTCCTCGCAATGCTCGCATAGCCCCTCTGACAGGACCTCTAAAACCACGCCCCCTGGTTCCACCACCACCTTGATTCCTCTGCCCCTCATCATCCCCCTCTCCACGCTCCCTCTTCTTGCCACCACCACCCCCATTTGCCTCCTCCTCCTTTTCATCTTTCTTCTCGCCAGGTCCCTCCCCCTCACTATGTGTTGCAACCCTCTCTCCGCTCTTCAATTTATCCAGCAGTTCCAATACATCAGACATCTTCCTCTCCCTAGTGCTAAATTCTTCTCTGCACACGTTCAGGTCCATTTGAAGTCGGTCTCTTTCTCCAAATAAACAAGAAAGTATATCATCAGTCACCCACTTTAATAATGATATATTTTGGCCATTATTATCTGTTGCTATTGGTGCAATGGGGAGATCTATATTGACCCCAGCTTTGGTCTTGGCTGAGAGGATAAGAGAAGAAGGGTCGTCTTGGGTACTCGGGTGGTGGTGGTGTCGTCGAGCAGTGGAGATGGAGTCTTGAAAAGATGATGAGATCCAGCCCAGTAGTTCTTTAATGCCAGAGGGCGATATACCCCCTTCATCAAGCCTATCTAGGATGTCTTGGAGGTTGATGTTGGCTATGAATACTGTTTTGAGATCGGTGGCTTCTGCTGTCCTGTGGGAGTGGTGGACGTTGGGGTTTTGGTCAAACGTGTTCGTGGGATGGAGAGAGAATATGCAAAAACGAGGTGAAAGCTTGGATACATTTTGATTCAGTGGTATGAGATAAAGTTTATGTGTGTAAACTCACAATGAATAACCATGGGAAGGCTGATATTCGCCAAGCAATTTGAAGTAGACACAACCTTGAGTCGATTCGTTTTTAGCTCTTCCAAGTATGACTAATGGATCCATTGGGGGATAAACATCTCTATTACGATCTAAACCTAAATCAAATTGGGTAAAACTGGGATAGGCAATGGCCACGGAGGCACAAAAATAAGGTGAGACAAACGTGAGAGACGAGCGTTGCGAAGGTCTCAGCACTGTCTGCTCTGCTTGGTTTAAAAACCAGGAATATTTAGTACAGGAGCACAGTTATTAATTACAATGAATGATTTAAAGCGTGTAAATAAGGAGCTTGAATGCCAGAGGGAGGCTTCTATTGCTCACAATTTTGAATTAAATAAGGTTAAATCATTAATTGAGAGGTTGCTTGTGTTAATTAACCTCTTAGAAGACTATAACGCATCTTTCATCGATACATCCTCCCGGATCCCTTCAGGAAGCAACAAAAGTAGCCTGTCCATCGACGTCAAAGCAATCGCCGATGATCTTCTACGTCTTGAAACCCTCGCCCTCAACAAACACCAACAACACGAAGCTCAACCTCCTCCCTTACACCATGCTCTATTAGAAGCTCCACCATCTGGCTTATTACACATTATCAGTCGTAGAACAAAGGATGACCTCACAGCAGCAACAAACCTTCTCACAGAACTAGAAGACAAAGTTCCCAACAACAACATTACCACCATCTCCAAAGCCAACACAGCTTCTACAGCTCTTCGCCAACATCAAATAGATTCCTACGAATCCACAAAGCAACTAGAAAATGAAATAACAGTTCTTAAATATAGGCTCCAATGTTTGATCAAATCAATACCATCCCCAGGATCAAGATCAGGATCAGGAACCATCATCCCAGAAAAGTCAATAATGAGAGCAGGTTTATTGGGCATCACCCAGCACATCTCCTCGCAATTGGATTGCATAACAGGAGCAGAAGCAACCATCAGGGCAACCAAGCAAGCCATCGAATCTGTAGAGCAGGAAATAAAAGATGCTGAAGCGGAAGAAGATAGACTGGACAAGCTGCTTTCCAAATTAGCTAGAAAAGATGAGCAGCTGCTGACCAGCTGGAAGAACCACTCCAGCCAGGCTCAGGAGATTAGCAGTACTATCAAGAACAGTAGCGAGGGTGAAGATTCATTGGGTAATCTTGCCATACTACTGCATGATGCGATATATAGTGAGTTAGAGGCTCTATCCGGCTATTGTCATGGTAGTTATAGTAATGAAGAAGAAGAGGGTGGTACCAGCAACAACAACAACAACAATCTCGTACCCCATACAACCAACCAGGGTCTAGTTGACACAATCAACCGCTCGAATATAGAACTATCTACTAAATTATCATCATTAGAATCATGGAAAGCCAGTTTAGATCTAGTGAAGGCAACATTAATCCAAATCAGTCTACTGGTTGATGATGGGCTAGAGGCAGAGGCAGAGCAGTTTAGAATGTGGCAACATAAAGAGGGGGTAGATGATCTAAGGAGAGCAAAACAAGAGGCAATGCATGCCATAGATGTGACTTTGAGAGAGGCTGAGCAGGCTCTTAATGATTGGTGGGCTTCTCCTATTGTTGAGGCTATATCTTGGTTGAAATATGATGGGAAGAATATGAGCCAGTGGATGGAAGGGGGTGTAGGTATAGAGAAAAAGTACTAGGGAGAAGGTGACATCAATAAAACTTCAGAGTTTTAGCTTGAAAGCAATAACAGTGCCTTTGAGTAGATACTAGTGATTTTTGAGAAGAATTATGGTTTCAAGTTGAAGCCATGTAACTTGTGCGCACTCCAAATATCAAGTCATTCCTCAATGCCCAAGTGCCTTTTCAAAATCGCATGAACAAATGACAAGTCAGGTGGAGGTGTGGCTGTAACAACACCAATCCCTATCCTCAACAATTATGTGAATGATAACAAATAATTCAAGTTGTGAAATCATAATTATTAATCTTATTGTCAAGTACCCCTTCTAAGCTGCCTTGCTGGCTGCACTCCTCCACCTCCTCCTCCCTTCTCCATCCCCACTTCACTACCATTACCGCCACCACCACCAAGATCAACCGGCGTTGTATCCCTATCCATCATCCCCACTTTATAAAACAAATCCAAAGCCCCTCCAAAGAACGCCCTAACTGAATTGATTTCCATGGATCCTAGATTGTTTAATTTCACAGTAACTGCGCCATTCAACTGATTCAGACCCTCTAGTATCTTGGTCATTCTGGCCTTTTGAATTGAGCCAATGAGCTCTTTAACAATTGTGAGATTGTCTTTGAATACTTCTTGTGACAGAGCGTCATCGATACCTGATGTGAAGAGGCATTGGGCTATTTCTACATGGTGGAAGGGGAGCGGTTGGAAGGTGGCTGCGTCGCTGCGTTCGGCGTCTAGTGCGTCTTTGAGGTGGGAGGGCTCCATCCATTCAGGTGCGATGATGGAGCATTTCCGTCTCTTCCAGAGACTGATAGCTAGCCAGAGAGGGACTTGGCATTCTGTGTTGGGTTGGAAGGGTCCAAATTCACCCTGTAATTGGAGGTAATGAAGAGGGAGGTGTGAACAAGTGTGTGGAGAAGAAGAAAGAAGATTGAGGATGTCGGGGAATGTTGGGAGTGAGAGCCGGCGACCGGAAATTGAGGAGACTTACCGCTATGCATTGACAGGTAGCATTCTCTGTCGCTAATGAGAAGTTTGGCACTATAGAAATTAGCTCGTCTTTGGCAAAAAAGTACATCTGCAAGGGAAAGTGAAGAGTTTAGTTGAGGAATTCAAATTTGGAAGGGCTTGAGGAAGACCAAGGTGTTCTATTGTCATACCTCATGTTTACTTACCTCTTCTGGAGTACAATAAAACTGCAAATGTGGGGGTAAGCCAGCCATTGTTTTATTAATTTGAAACTTTGGTTGAGAAAATGTTGATCAAAAGTATTGCTGACGTGTATGAGATGGAATAGATGCTATGACGTGTATGAACAAGACCTGTTGCTTGTTATGAGACGGTTTAATTTGCCGTTAATTTGCCTTAATTCCCTCTGGTTTTGTCTACCCACCTGTTCCTCTCGCCGCTCGAAGAGTTGAAGAGAGGGATGCCAGCAATGGGGTCAATACATAGATACACTTATGAGATACATGATATAGATAATCACAAATACAAATAATTGTCTATTATATCCGTTACGCAACACTAAAATATATTTCGTCAAAACTAGTGAATTGAATCTTTTAATCCATACAAGGGCCTAAATATAGGTGAAGCCATGTATCAAGCACATGACAAGATTAAAGTTTTTCCGACTGATAGCAGATAGACTCAAAGCAGACTTTGGTGGAAATATCGAGCTGACCTTCGCAGTGAAAACTATGAATCCGATGTCAAACCCCTTTTCAGACGCTTTTCACCGCGGCTCCAGGACATCAAGAACCCTAACCAACTGCTTCTTGCGTGGAACAAACCAATTCATGAGATCATTTGCTACGAATCCTCGCAAAACTCGCCATCGCCTCCTCGTCGGATCAACCCGACCCACAGCCGACCTGACCAATCACAACAAAGCCCCTCTTCCTAGCAACAGCAACAACAGCAACAACTCACGTCCTCCGCTACCTAGATCTGCCATCTCTCCATCCAACCAAATTTCCTTCCCTTCCAGCACTATTACTTCTCCCCCGTCAAATTACCCACCAGGCTCGCTACACCTAGAGAACCCCATCTACACGTCTACAACATCAGCAGCAGCAATAGCAGCAGCTTCTTCTTCTTCTCAATTAGAAATCAACGGCTCGGTTAAAAAGGTACAATTCAGATCAAATAAAACTGGTTATTCAGTGCTTAAAGTGGCTATCTCCCCCTCCCCTTCTTCATCTGACACCACTTCTGATACTCTCAGTGCACGGAGTAGCACCATCAGTAAGACCCTAAATGCAGCAAGAGAGATCATCACAGTGGTAGGTAACCTCCCCGACAGTACACCAGGACAATCCCTCCACCTCCAAGGTCACTGGGGATACCACCCAGTGTATGGTCGACAATTCATAGCAACCGACTACCGAGCGGGGAAACCAACTGGAACTGACGACTTGATTGCCTACCTTAGTGGAGGAGCGTTGCCAGGAGTGGGTCCTGCAACAGCTACCAAATTAGTAGAAGCATTTAAAGACCAAGTAGAAGCCATCTTGGATAGTCCAGATGCAGTCGAGCATTTGGCAATGAAGTGTGGGGGTGTGGGGCGCAAGACAGCAGAGAAGATTAAACAATCTTGGGATGATCAGAAAGCTACAAGACAAGGAGTGATGTATTTAAGAGAGCTGGGTGTGCCCAATGCATCTGGACAGAAGATTGCTGAAAGACATGGTGTGGCTACGGTTGACGTGGTGAAGAGAGATCCATATGCTGCTGCTGCTGGGCTGGGGCTGAATTTATCCCAGTTGGATGCACTGGCGGCAGCGGCTGATGCGCCTTTGAATTTGGTGTCTAGAGCAGCGTTGGCGTTGAGTCAGTGTCTGGCTAGCGAGGCGTATAATGATGGGCATATCTACTTGCCTTGGTCTGAGTTAGAGGCTCAAGCAAAGACGTTGCTGAGTGTGACAACAGCAACAACAAGAGGAGGAGGAGGAGGAGAAGGAGGAGGGAAATGGGATTTACGCGATGGTGATCTGGCGTTAGTAGCTCAACTCATGCATGCTAATGGTATGCTGATAGGTGAGAGAAATAAAGAAAAGAATGGAAGAGACGTAGGAGATAGTGCAGCACTAACATCTAATACGGCTAATGAAACTATGGCAGCTGCAGAGGAGGTAGAGGCAGGTGATGCTGATGATGTTGATGTCTGGAATGGTAGTGCACTGGAACTAGAGCTGCACTTGAGACAACTGCTGCCCAAACTAAGACCTAAAACAATAGCCAGTCTAGTCCAGGGTCTAGGCCGCACCACACTAGCTGTCTTATCCAAAGATCAATCTACGGCCATCACCCAGTTGTGTACATGTGTGGGTATAGGTAAGAAGACGGCAACTAGTATTAAAACAATGTGGGATGAAGCTACTAATGTTTCGTCCAAGACTTTCTTTGCTGATGGCATGTCGTTGGAGGAACTAAGGCAGAGTGTTGGTGCTGGTAATGAGTGGTGGGGGCCTGATATCAGATGTTTTTTACCACAATTGTATGATGCAGAGAAAACTGTGGCCTCAGGAGTAGCAGATAGAGCTACACTGCATAAACCGACACCAAAACCTCGTCTGAAAAAGATCAATTTGTGGATTAAAAAAGTGCAAGAGACGACTGATGTGGAGTTTTCTAAAGGACAAAAAGCAGCAGTGACAGCTGCCAGTGATGCACCCATTGTCGTGATCACAGGAGGGCCTGGTTGCGGCAAGACCACTGTTGTGCAAGCCATTGTCAAGCTGTGGTGTGCTCAAGGCAAACTGGTGAAAATATGTGCCCCTACTGGCCGTGCTGCACAGAGAATAGGCACTATTCAAGGGATTGAGCCATCTACTATTCATAGAATGCTTGGATATAAGTCAGCAGCTGGTCGGGATGATGCGAATGTCCCAGACATCAACGACATGATGGGCGCTGATAATGATGAAATTTTTGGATGGTCCAACAGATTTGAGTACAACGCCACCAACCCCCTCCCTGCCAATGCTGTCCTCATAGATGAAGTTTCCATGCTGAGTCTACCACTAGCAGCTGCTCTTTTCAGTGCTCTCATGCCTAGAACTCAAGTGGTCCTGGTTGGTGATGTCGACCAGCTTCCCCCTGTAGGACCAGGTTCTGTACTTCAACCCATTATTGACTCGGGGTTAGCCCCTGTCATTGATTTGAGAGAAATTTTCAGACAAGCAGCCAAATCTTCCATAATCACATCAGCCTTGGCTGTGAGAAGAGGGATAGTTCCATTATTAGAAAAGCTTCCTCTGCCACCAACTCCGGAAGCCTTGTCTACCGACGCCTGCTCTGATGCTCTGATGTTGCAGGCTCCTACCACTAGTGGCGTCATTGACTCCGTAGTGGATGTCGTCTCGGGGCTGAGCAGAGTGGCTGGATTTAAGCAGGGAGATTTACAGGTGATCATCCCTATGAGGAAAGGGGCAGCTGGATCTATTGCTTTAAATCCAAGACTGCAAGCTCTACTCAATCCCCCTTCCTCATCAAAAAGAGAACTTCAAAGACATAATAGTAGCCAATACTTTTCCCATCCAACATCAGGTGATGGTAAATTGTCATCAGGATTGCCTCAGGTATTTCGAGAAGGAGATAGAATACTGCAACAAGTAAACGACTATGATAAAGATGTATTCAACGGAGATCAAGGCATTATTAAACAAGTTTATGCAAACGAAAGAAGACTAGTTGTAGAATTTCCTCACCTGAAGAGAGAAGCTTCAAGAAGAATATCGTCAGGGGTAGCAGTAGGAATAGGTGATGGTGGTGATAGTGGACTGAGAACATACCACAGCAACGAGCTCCATCAACTAGAATTGGCCTATGCAATTACAGTGCATAAAGCACAAGGAGGGGAGGCCAGTCAAGTGGTGTTGGCGCTCTCTCCAGCTCATGGACGTATGTTGTCTAGAAGGTTGCTTTATACTGGATTGACGAGAGCAAAGGACCGACTAGTGCTTGTCACTACTATATCTAATAGTGGTAATGACCCATTGGTGAAGGCAGTACAAGAGGAAGATTCGGCTAATAGATTTGTTGGATTATCGACTAGGCTAGAACAGGAAAGAGAAAGGAAGGGGCTTGAGGTGTATGAAAGATCTGTGTTTTCCAATGAAGAAGAAGTTTTGCATTTGGACACATTCTCTTCTTCTGTCATTGATGCAGATATAGATGCTGCTGTTGTTATTGAGGAAGAACAACAGCAGATAGAGCAAGTTGTGGACTCGATCAATACACCACCATCACCATCACCATCACCATCACCATCACCATCACCATCACCATCACCATCACCATCACCATCACCAATGTATGATGCTGTACACATAGAAGAGCACATTGGTCTTCTCAAATCAAAAGGTACCATCGACCGGACTGCTTCTGTTTCTGTTGATGTCCTGAACAAAAATCTCCACCTCATACACACTCACCTAGTTGCATCACCATTATCATCATCAGAAGAAGATGGAGTATCAACCCCGCTAGCAGTTGACACTATTCTAGAGATAGTTCCCAGTTTGGTGGAAGTTTCATCTGATCATTTGAGGAAGAGCTTGCAGTTTATTAGAATGAGAAAATTGGCTCCGCTCTATAAAGAGCAGGCCAAGGAGACGGAAGTAGATGCTGTTTCTGGAAATGGCGGTCAGAAAAAGGATTTGATTGATGAGCTCAGACATCTTATGGGAAAGCTCTAGAAGAAAGAAGAAAGAAGGAGCAGGAGGAATCATAATAATAGAGTAATAGCAGTAGACCTGGTTATACGTATCAGTAGATTGAAATATATTGACGTGACTTGACATTTCATTCTATATATATATATATATATATATAGCTAAACGAAAATAAATTGCCCACATTTAATAACTGTAAATAATAACATTTTGACATTTTGGAATAGGTATCACGTATTAGGGTGCTACATGCAAAAGGGAAGACAGATGGATCGCAGGTCAAAAAACAACCAGCTGGTCAACCCTTGCATCTGAACTACCATTACCACTATTAGATATACTTGCCTTGATGAATAGCATCAACAAAGATATCCTTCAAAGTATTCCCCATATTGCCGCCAGTACCATTACCACTACAAAGAGCTTCCATTTCGGCCTTACTTTCACTCTCCAACATGTACCCCAGCTCCTCCACCCAGGCAGGTTCTACCCCAGCAAGCTCCCTGCACAAATTCCTAGCTAAAGCCACATCCCTCCTACTCATTGCCTGAAACACACTTCCATCTCCAGTATCATCATCAACATGTGCCAACAACATATCAGATCTCACCCCCAACCACTTGACTGATGGAACAGCAAATCTAGTAGACTCAAGCATCCTTTTAGAGCCGAATTTATACATCATACAAATCTGTAAACCGCTGGGGTTCCAGTCGACAAGAGCCAGGGTAAGGAGGTGGGGGAAGGTATCTACCAATTTGCGAGTAAACTTGCGAGTGGACAGGTCGGGGTAGCCTCGGCCTGTGATGAGTATGCAGGGAAGGGATTGGGTAATTTTGGATTGGAGGAGGGATTGAAAGATGGTTTCTTTTTCTATGATGAGCATGACATTGGCATTAGAATCGAATGAGAGGTAATCCAGAGCTCTGAGATCTCCAGGAATGGACCAGCTACCACTAGTAGAAGTGGAAGTGGAAGAAGAAGAAGAAGATGATGATGATGCGCCAGGTAGAGAGGAGCAGTCTACTTGCTGACCAGATCTAGAGTCTTGAATGATAAGATTTCCAGCAACCATACCTTTACTGGAAGAAACAATGCCTAGAGAAGATCTTGGAACCTTGAGGAGTGAGATGACATCCTGTATAGCTTCACCAACCTGAGGGGCTGAATGAAAGAGGGGGTTGGTCTTGAGACGGTACCACAGACTGCGTTGAGAGATGGAGCAGCCTGCGCTTAAAATAGAGTGGCAGGTTTTCATGATGGCAAGGGCTCTGGCAAAACGAGCGGCTTTTTGTGGTTTGGAAGTGGAGAGGGTGTGGGTAGATTGCGTGGGGCCGAGGATGATGGTGTGGTTGTTGTTGCCTTGGGTGGTGGAAATAATAAGGGAGCGGGAAGAGGGAGAGGGGATGGAGAGGTCGAGAGGCTGATTGGTGTCGATTTGGTTGCTCATCCATAGGATTGAGTTATGAATCTTGTCTAGAACCTCGTCTTCTGTTGCAAAATAGTCAAGTTCATCAGCAGGAGATTGGGTTTCTGTTGATTGGTAAGGAGTGGTTGGTTGGTCAGAGATATTGTTGTTCAAGTTGGCGCGTGAAAGAGAGTTTTGGCGGGTAGTGACGTGCTTGACGAGATCGTCTACGTTCATTATTGATGTGATTTGATGCTGCAAATTGAAAACAAAGGGCAGAAATGGTTGGGTAATGAGAAAGACAGAAGGCTGTTTTGAAGAAGGGTGGAACTTCAAGGTGTTGTGGAGGCGGATCGCTTTTGGACAAGAGAGGAAAATACACATTGCTTGAGGTTTCTTGCTTACTTTGGTAGTATTTGATGAGATAAACATTGTGTTGATAGCTCAGTTTTATGACGCACATGGCCTCTTGAGCTGTGTTTCTCAAGGACCAAGCCATTCAACGATCTAACAGTGGATTAAACCTTGAAACCGTAGACTTGTAGACTTCAATGGTAAAGATCATTGACGGTGAGATCGTTGACGACTCGGATCCAAGAGTTCAACGGAGATTGAATCGGTAAGTGAACAAATCCCTTACTTCTCTCTCCGTCGACCTTCCAACACCACATTCCAATTCGTCTCCTTCAACCCTCTCTCTCTCACACACATACATTTCACTACCGCCTCCCATCATAGTCAGCAAAAATCTCCACATACTAGTACATCCAATCAACAGCAACATCACAGTAGACAACCCTTCCAATCCCAGCCACGTGCAAACCAACAACAACAACGACCAGCTTTTGACTTGTCCTCATTAACACAGGATCTCCAGCCTATTAATCTGGCTGCACTAGCTTTATGCGTGTACATGTTTGGGTTTAAAGGTATACTAGTCATTGGTATACTATGGTACGTATATCAATCCCATAATAACAATAATAACAATGGTGGGACAGGAGGAATTGGAGGAGGGGGGGTACCAGGTTGGTTGAAACAATGCTGGGAACAAGGGCAACCAACCTCCTCAGGAACTAGAGCCACTATTAGTAGTATTAATGCTGCAACGCAGCCTTCCTCATATTCTTCTCATAGATGTGGTGGGGATGCTGATGGTAAATGGAGCAAGTTGGGCAAAGCTCACAGGTTACAGTAGGAGGGAGATGGCATCGTTGGGCCCTTTCCGGGTTTTGCGTCAAAACAAAATTGTTTTCTGATCTAAAACGTGGGATTTGGACCGTATCAGTGGCATAAATGATATCATACACCTAAACTTGCAATTCTCTCTGCTCTTTTCATCGACTTTTAGGCAGAATGGCTATCGAGATTACCTCTGAATTCGGCTATGTTATTGGAACAGTCATTCTGACTGCATTGAATCATGTAAGTATTGCATCGGATGTGACTCTATACATGCACTATTCAGTATAGAGTTACATCTGCCAGAGATCAAGATCATCTCACCGACATCAGCACCTCTCCCCTTTCTTCCTTACTTCTAAACCTCCTCTGCGCCCCATCGCCTAGCATGGCTACATGGCCACCAAAGTCATGGCAGCTAGAAAGCAATACGGCGTCAAGTACCCTGATCTCTACGCCGATCCCAATAATAAGAATGCCAAGCTATTCAATTGCGTCCAGAGAGGCCACCAAAACTCCCTGGAGAACCTTCCTACCTTCTACACTCTCATGATTCTCTCTGGTTTGAAGTATCCAGTCTACACTGCTATTGCAGGTTTGTTTTATAATGCTGGAAGGGTATTGTATTTGAATGGCTATGCCACTGGAGATCCGAAGAAGAGGATGCAGGGGGGTATCATGTATATCGGAACTCTGGGATTGTTGGGCATGGCTGGAAGCTTTGCATATACTTTGTTGAGATCTTAGTAATGAGATCTAGAAGGAGAGAGAGGATGATGGATGGATGGGTGGATGAATGAACCCGGACAGAGGAATGGATGGTACAGACGTGTTGTCCTTTCTTCTGGAAGAGGTGGCGGTGCCCTCAAATATACCTCTCTTGCATGTTTTTTGGTTCAGAATTGCATTCTGTGTGTAAATTTGATATCAGTAGTCAGAGTAGGTTATATCAGGTCCGCTTGCGAAACAATTAGTGTCATAACAACAAGTGAACCAGAGAGATATTTGAATAATTATAAAACTACTTGGTAGAATGAGGCTGATTTGCCAATTGCCAAGAAGTACTCTTTTATATAGACCATATACTGTTAGACTATGTGGAAATCGTTCTTCTCAAGTCAGATGTTTAGCCACAAAACGAGACGATGACAAGACATGGGCAGAAATCGCTGAAGAAGCAGGCACTCTGGTCAAGTAAGTGGTCAATTCCCCTTCCCGCATCTCCTCTGAGCTAAACCCAAGGATATAGAACTGACAATATCTTCCATTTTGCAGGGATATCGGTGCCAAAGCCATCAATGGATTGAAGACGCTCGGCACCAGCATCGTCAGTGGCACTGGTGGAGAAAAGCAACGCCCTCAACCCATCACCAAGGCTCCTCCCACTCCTGCAGACCTCTTTGGAGGTGGCCTGGTAGGAGGTTTACTAGGCAAAGCAGTAGGCAGCATGATGAAAGGTGTAGCCGAGCAAATGCAGCAAGCTCAGGAACGCTCTGAAGATTTACTGAACAGGGCCAGGTTTGTCATTCAAAACGACAACAAATTACAAGACTATCTAGGAACCAATATACAACTAGGCAACCCAATTGCACAAAACTCTACGACCCAAGTAATAAATGGCCGGTCAAGGAATAAAACCTCTCTGATAGTGCCTATTTTCAGTAGTAAAGGAGGGCAGGCACAGGCCCAGGTAGAGGAGGTTGACGGGGATGTTAAAATCAGTGTTCAGCTGGCAAATGGGAGGGTGATAAATCTAGGTACATTGGGATCAGCAGGTAAAACAATAGATGTTGATTATAAGGAGTTGTAACATTTTTGGTAGTCTTGGATGATAGAAGTGGGAGAAGAGAGGGAGTAGAGGGGAGGCGTTGAAAACTGGGGACAACGGGGGTAGTGAGGGTTGTGAAGCCGAATTTGAAGCTATAGCATGCAATCGAAGAAGTCGAAGTCAGAGCATAGATTATGTTAGTTATAAACGATACTGTAAGGCTGCAGGATTTACTGAGTGAAACGTCCGGTTTCAAAGCTGGGAATTCTTAAAAAGTTATCAAATATTAAAGTGACACAAGTCGCCGAGCTTTTTTCTTCCTTGTATGAGGTACAGTAACTAGTGACTGACAATATAATTCAAATTCAAAGCGCGGTATTGCCATTCTTGGCGTTTGACAGATCGATAAATTAACGTTTCTTTTAAATTTTCCTTCTCCAGGCAAACCTAGCTAATTCATAGACTAATGCCGAACGAGTCTGTATTACAAAGAAAACTCAAGCAGCTGGTAGGTGTTTTCTCCCAGGATTCCCTTGCAATTCTTAGTTACCGCCCCAATTGTCACCCCTCCGACTTTCTCCCTCTCCCCCTCCTTCCTCTTCTTCTTCTTTCTCAACACACTCATCTCACCCACCCCTTGCGTCTATCTTCTTTACACAGGGCCTGACTGACAACTCTCCAGCCAAACTCAAGCGCCAGGTCACCTTCAAGCTCTTCTTCCCTCGACCCCCATACCGAGGAGCAGAATACCGAGCCGCTCGGGGCAAAGATGGCCTCTTCAATTTCGTAGGCCTCGTCCTGGGCCACCACGGTTCCACCATCCAACGTATTCAAAGAGCATCAGGAGCTAAAGTAGAAATCCACGATAAAGATGGTAACCTCAATGGGGACCATCCCTCTGCCTCTGATCCCACCCTCCATGCCCTGGTGATTGCAGACAACAAAGAGAGGCTGGACAAGGCTGTTAGTCTCCTGCTAGAAACACTGGCTCCTACTAATACTGAATATGAAGGTGTGAAGATTACTGCTAATGGCACAGTTAATCTGACGCCAATTATCCCAGAGTTTTGGAGTGGTGAGGACGAAGAGGAGTACCAATATTATGATGAGGAAGATGAAGGAGAGGAGGAGGAGAATGATGAGCAAGAGAATCAAAATGGTACTACCAGTACGAGTACCAGTACAGGGAAGGTTCCTACTGTCATCTCCACCATCAAGCAGAATAGCGATCCAAATTTCAATGCTAAGAAACAACCTCTACTGAGAAATATAGTCACCATCAATGCAGTTAAAATGGCCACTCCTAATGTCTGGGCAGAGAGAAGTGCGTTGGTGCATGGGCAGGAATCACCCACCCCTGCCTCTTCTCCAATGATCGAGCCCCACTCTGCACCTCCTCCTCCTCCTCCTCCTCCTCCTCCTAGACCTACGCTTACTCTATCTGAATCATCACAAGTACAAGCTCTACTGACAAGCAATACAATGATGACAAACACTCCTCAAACACAACATGAACATCATCAAGGTGAACTTTCCCCAAATCAGATGGTTGTCGGTGATAATAATAATCAACAACAGCACCAAATCATAGGAGCATCAGGCGAGCCAGCTCTGGTTTTATTCAATGCCGGTAGAAAAAACATAACTACAACCGTTACCACCCCTACAACTGGCACCCCCAAAATACCTATGATGATGCCAAGAAACGACAGTATGGAAGCAGTCACCACGCCTCTGGCTGCAGCTCAACCAAAGGACATGATGTACTCTACTGCTGCACTGGCTCAATTGAGCTCAGAACAGCACCATAGATTGAAACAGGGTCACACTCCTACTGGGAGCTATAATAATAGTAACAACTCATCATCATTTGGTCTGTGGGGCTCGCCCGTTACAGCAGAGACTGCAGGTCTGCCTTCCATATCATCATCAAGCTCCCCAGATACCAGTAGCAGCGCATTCGGTGGTATTAGTTTCTACGATGAGTTGCGTCAAGCTGCACAAGGTACCTTGTTAGCTCCTCCCCTCTCTCTAGATGATGGTCATCATCATCTAGGGGGGAGTTGTAGTGGGTCGATGATGATGACAACTTCCCCATTGGCATCAATGTCACTGAGTGGTGCTAGCAGTGGAGGAGCTATGTTTTTATCTACTCCTCAATTGTCTGAAGAGATTAACATGGGTGGTGGTACTACTGTGAAGCCTCTTGGAGCGGGCAGGTTTGCCAGTCCTAATCAGTATCCCCATCCCCAGCAGCAGCAGCAGCAGCAGTGCCATTACCCTCAGCATCATATCCATACCCATGGGGTATCTCCCCTAGATGTCAGTAGTAGTATTAGTGGTAATAATAATAGTAATGGTAATAACATAGTAGGGGCCCCTACTAATCTACTAGGTGGTGGTGGTGGTAGTAGTAGTAGTGATAATAATAACAGTATCAGTACTACCTTGGATGTGAAATACCAGCTGCATCCTACTACTTCTATTGGTAATGCAGGATTTCCCTATATGTCTGGCACTAATGCAAATTATGTAGGTGTGGGAAAGAATGGTGTTGGGAATCAGCATCAAGGTGCCAGCATTGGTGAAGGAATGATGCAGTACCAGCAACTACAACAAGATGGTATGATGGCACATCTGGGGAATCGGATGATGTGATGAAGATGTAGGGTGGAGACACACACAGATAGACAGAGGGAGAGAGAGAGAGAGAGAGAGAGAGAGAGAGAGAGAGAGAGGGAGAGGGTTTGATTTATTGATTACACTGTCTCCAGATGATTGAGAGTAAGGTTTTGGTTTTTTAAATCAGAGAACTTGGGTCCGTTTTTTTTTTATTAATTAAAAATCCTGTTACAATGTACATCAATACTACTGATTGTGCTTTGACTGGGATGCAATTGTAATGACGTGGGTGAAGGAAACACGATAGATGAAGGGTTCGTATATGAGATGAGATGGTCGCCGTCAGAGGAGTGCCAGCAATAATGCCATGGGCGGCGAATATGACGACTGCTATTGGGATGATCAACTGCTAAAGCTTGCAAGTATATCAATTACATGTTTTCTTAGTTTCACAGAAGACATCATGGCGCGTAAAAAGAAGGGTGCCAAGTCTAAAAAGAAGATTAAAGATGTTGCATCGGTAAGTTTTGGTGAAATTGGTATCAATACACGCACAATTAAATTTCAACACATACAATTGACGACATGGAATGTGTCTGCCTTAATCTTTCCTGGAAATTTTACTGACTTTTGAATAATCCATTTCCATGCATGAAGGCTGCAACAACAATGGATAGCGACAATGAGGACTTGAAGCCAATGGTAAGTATCATAATCACATCATTTATTATAAAACCGCCAAAACCATCAATCTCAAACTCTTCTCACACTCCATCTTCCCAACGCTCACACATTCAGGTTTGGATTCCCGGTCGCGACGGCCTCGAAGAAGGCGAGACCCTCGACTATGATCCCACAGCTTACGACTGCATGTCATCTATGTCTTTAGAATGGCCTGCACTTTCATTTGACATCATTAAAGACAATCTAGGAGCTCCAAGGTCCACTTTTCCCCTTTCATTCTTCATGGTTGCTGGCACCCAAGCTGCCACATCTAGAAACAACTACTTGGCAGTCATGAAAGTGAGCAATCTCACACAGGGTAAACATGGACTTCAAAAGAAAGATAAGGCTAATAAGAAGAAGACAAAAAAGAATAATAATAACGATTCAGATGACGATACTATGGATATGTCAGATGACGAAGAGGATACCGACAGCGACAATGACGATGCCGATGAAGAAGAAGAGGAGGAAGAAGAAGCCAGCCTGCATGTCAGGAAAGTAGCACACACAGGGAGTATCAACAGAATTAGAAGCATGCCTCAATCTCCCCATATCATAGCATCATGGAGTGACACAGCTCAAGTACAAATCCTAGATTTACAGGCTCTGTTGCAAGAAGTGGCCGATGAACCTGACGACGAAAATAACGACAATAGTGGCACCGTAGCAGGTCCATCGTCATCAGGAGGAGGAGGAGGCAACCAAAATAACAAAATCAATAAAGTTCCTGCATTACAAGTCCATTCCCATTCTTCAGAAGGCTATGCACTCGATTGGTCCCCCGTAGTGCAAGGCCAATTGGCTTCAGGAGACTGCCGGTCAAAGATACACATATGGACTCCCTCCCCTGGGGGGAAATGGCAGGTAGGCGCCGGTTTAAAAGGCCACACAGCCTCGGTTGAAGACATCCAGTGGTCGCCCTCAGAACCTACTGTGTTTGCGTCATGTTCAGTTGATAAGACAATCAGAGTGTGGGATAGTAGGAGCAAAGTAGGGGCTATGATTACTGTTGAGAATGCACATGCTTCGGATGTTAATGTTATTAGTTGGAATCATGGGACGAGTTATATGTTGGCTTCTGGTGGGGATGATGGTGTGCTGAGGGTCTGGGATTTGAGATCATTCTCTCCTTGTGGTCCTTCTGGTCCCTCTGGTACTGACAGTACAGCAGCAGCAAATCCACAACCAGTAGCTGATTTCTCCTACCATAGAAAACCAATAACATCAGTAGAATGGTGCCCAAATGAGCCCTCCATGTTGCTAACAACCGGGGAAGACCATCAACTGGCAGTATGGGATCTGGCACTAGAAAGAGATCCCGAAGAGGAAGCCACCCTGGGAGCTGGTACGGCAGCTGTCATGACTGGGGAGGTTGAGGAAGCACTGCCTGCTCAGTTGTTGTTTGTACACGCTGGGCAGATGAATCCAAAGGAGGGGCACTGGCATCCACAGATACCAGGCTTCATTGTGAGTACTGCGGCTGATGGATTTAATATATTCAAACCTTCTAATATCTAAAGATAAAAAACATGTGTAGGTGTAACTGAACTTGTAGACAAATTAGAACATGTATACGTCTGCATAAAATAAAACAGATCAATGGGTCGACATTATTTTCATATCCAACAGGGCCTTGATTTCCTGCATCTTCTCCACTCCTTGTCTTCCAGCAGCCCTGGCATCACCTAGACTCACAAAATCAGGTACGTCTCCTGGATCAGGAGCACCCTCTTCTCCTTCCAGTTTTGGTCTCCCCACACTCTGACTAAACTCACCCATCACCTCCGCCACCAAATCAGTCACAGCAGTCACAGCCTCTCCATACTCGTAAGATTCCGACATACCACCACCACCACCACTGCCCCTCCTCTTTCTCTTCATCATCACCCCGTACGCTTTTGACAGCTCTTTCACTTCTTTCAGAGTCTTACTGGGCACCAAGTTCCAGAATGTAGTATCATGAGAGGCAATGACTTTCAACACTGCTTGTGCAGCCCATGGAGGCTGGAGATCGTCATCCAGCATTTCAATCCATAAGTCACCAAGATCTTGTTGGCGGTGGTATTTGATTACTACAGCCAGGTCATTTTCAATGACCTGATCTACACGAGAAGATATGTCTTCCCATGTACAGACATATTGTTGATGTTGTTGATGTTGTTCTTGGTGACCTGGATACGAAGATTCATTGGTGTAATGGCCATAGGGAGGATAGTGTTGTTGTTGTGGGGGATTATAAGTTGTTGGCATAACATGCTGATGCTGATGCTGATGTTGTTGTTGTTGTTGCTGCTGCTGCTGCTGCTGCTGTTGCTGTTGTTGTACTGTTCCAGCTGCAGGAGGTTGTTGTAACAAGAGCCCAAGCACCTGAGGGTTATCCTTTAATACGCCCAACAATTGTGCAATCTGTGGAGTTGGTTGTCCCCCCTTCTGGATATGATCCAGTGCAGCTAATACTTGTCTGGGGTCTAATCCAAGGGCACTGATAAGAGTCAGGACATTTTGACTTGTTGATGCTGTCCATACTGCTGCAGCTGTTGCTTCTGTTTTCCTTGCTGCTGCTCTTGAGGAGTCAGTTGTTGTAGTAATTTTGGGAAGAGAAGGGGCGGTAGGTGGGGAAGTTGCAGTTGCAGTTGCTGTTGCAATAGTAGGAGCTTTATTATAGCTTACTGGTTGACTTTCAATAGCATCGTCGTTTGATGCTGCTGCTGCTGCTTTTGGAGCTGAATCTCTCGGAGATGGAGATGGAGAAGGAGATGGAGATGGAGTATATTCTGGCGCCACCGATGTGGTAATTGAAGTGCCATCACCATCTCTCTCATCCATGGGAGCACCCACTGCAGCAGGCACATGCGCAACCATATCCTTCCCAGTTCTAGGTAAATCAGAAGGAGTAAAACACTTAATTCCCACCACCTGAGCCCGGAGAGACAGCCCTTTATCGTTGGTCAACAAAAACACTGCTGCTCTGTGTCCCGCTGAACGAAGCGCGTCTACGATGCCTTTGGAAGCGTTCAGACATGTTTGGAGGATTCTGTCGTCGTTATGAAGCTCTCTGGGACCGTTGGGAAGGGCCACCTCAGCACACATTTTCTCATATTCATCGGCTGTTTGTATTTTAAGCCAATTATCTCGGGATGAGGTGCGCAGTCGAATTTGTTTCAATGCTCGACGTGCTGCCCCAGATCTCCCATCTTCCCCTCCTCCTCCTCCTCCTCCCCCCTGTCTGTCGTGGATGTCTTTGAATCTATCCAGTTCATTCAACACTATCCAAGGAACAATCACCAACAGCTCTACATCCGATTCACTATCATGTCTTGCACCCAGGTCTTCACATATACGCATGGTGGTGGCCAAGTGGCTCAGCAGGACGTTGGTGTCCAGCACCAGGACGACATGAGCACCATCTGCAACTACTCCTCGACTTATTGCACTGGTACTGCCCTCGTAATCCATTGGCTCTACACTACCATGACCTCCCATTTTACTAGTTTTCATAAGTTCGGGGAAATCTTGAAGCATGTCTCTACTGCTACTACTACTACCTAGTAGATTCGTAGGGGCACCTACTATATTATCACTACCACCACTAGCAGTATTATTCTTACCCGCTCTCAAGGCATTAATCTCATCGACAACATCTTCCCAGTCAACCATTATTTCTTCATTGAGATCATCACCATTATGTACAGCTGAATCATATGTCTCTGAGATGACAAGGAACCAGAGAGGGAGCCAGCAGAGGAGAGAGGAGTGTTGGATGAGGAGAGAATCGCTGGCATGGCCAAACGCTCCCTTTTTGCTCCATGCAGTCATTCTTTTGAATGTGTGAGGGCCTTGTTTCTTTCCATGGGTGTCTATGTAGTACCAGGAAGAGGATGAGAGAGAGAACGGAGTGGTGGGTGTGGTGGTGGTAACAGAGAGTTGAAAGAGAAGGGTGCGAATGGCAGCTGCTGCGAGACGGCGGTCATCTGACGAGATAGTGATCTTTCTGCCGAGTTTATCGGAGAAGAATTGGTCTCTGAGCCAAAACGTGGCTCCAGCACATTTGCTGTGTGTTCCTAGTTTACCAAAGAGGTCATCAGCCTGCTCCTCGGTCACGCTAATTGTGGCGAGAGTTGGCATCTTTCGATTCAAATGCAACACCTGTAAACAAAACCTAAAGCCTATGTCTATCCCAAGTATACTGTTGATCACAGTTCATACAACAACGACAAGATATGGCAATTTATCCATTGCAGCAAGCGTTTATCAAGCATCTCAACATCGGTGCATCTCCCCCGCCCCACCGACGACCTCCAGCGGTCAAGGACCCATCCATTCAATTCATTTATACAACATACTTTCTAATAAGAGAAACCCCGCAAAAGTCAATAGTTACAACTCATCATGATCTTCATTCAAATTGAATCTAGAATAAAATACAAAGGGTCTCTCCAACATCTCATGCAATGACAATTTCCCATCCTCATTCTCATCAGCAACACTCACCATCCTCTCTGCCTCCAACCTTGCATACCTGCCCTCAGTAGGGTGCATATCATTAAAAGCTGGAAACAGTTCATCAACACTCAGCAACCCATCAGCGTTATTATCCATTAGTGTAAACCTGTTCATTGCATTTTCTCTCATTCGATGTTCAGGCATCTCCTCACCGTGCTCGTCCTCTGTGTCTTCATTCCACAGGAAGAAGTCGGGCCACACGCCATTATAAAACTCTTCAAAATTCAAATGCATGTCACCATCATTGTCACGATCATGTACATCTTGCCTTAATGTGTGCAGTTGCAGTTGAATGTTTCCTCCTTCTTCTGGGTGCATCATCTTGTAATACTCATCTTCATTGAGCCGCAAGTCCATATCGGCATCTGCAAGTACAAACCTAATCTTCATCACTTTTTCCCAATTTCCGTATAATTTACTCACTTGGGCATCATTGTCTGGACCTCTATGTCCGCGTGCAATGTCCAGTAAGACTTGAGGCAGGGTTAAGTGGGCATCTGAAGCATCTACTGGGTCTTCAATCTCCTGATAATGGGCATACTCACGTTGCCAAACAAGGTGACCATCCTTGTCAGCATCCATCTCATGGAATTCCTGTCTGCTTCTCTTGACAGATATGTTGTAGGCATTGCCGAGTTGCCACTTCCAGAGCTCACCAACAGTGATGAAGCCGTTGTTGTCGGTGTCAATTAGGGGGAAAATACGGGTGACTCGGGATGTAATGGTTTCACTGTCGTCGTCTTCATTGATTTCGTAGTCGTAGCCGAGATCTTCAGATTCCAAGTTGTCTTCATGGTGGTGGGCAGCAAATTTGGGGTCGAAGGAGAGGTGGCCGAGCTCTTCTAGGCCAAGCCCCTTTTCCAGCTGTGTAAGAGAAGGGAGGGGAAGGGAGGGGGCGTGAGGAAGGGGTGAAGAGATCCGGCGGGGGGGGGGGGTTTGAACAAGGTTTACTTCTGCACCCATTCTATCACCTGAGTCGGTGTTCCAAAGATACTGATAGCGATGCCGAATTGCCCAAATTATATAATTCTACTATAGGGAGAAGAGATCGAAAGATGGGAAAATCGGAAGCGGGACTATTCTCTCCTCTCTCTCCTTCTTTTCTCAGCCAAATTTACTCACCAATTTTCCTCTGAATTTCCTTCTGAGTGTCTTCTTGACGTCACTATGCTTGTGTTCGTTGTAAATCCCTCGACAGCGGGCATGGGTAATTAAATCCAGTGTTACTACTAAAACGCTGAGAACTAGAGCCCAACTGGTCGATTTCATACTGAAAGGAATTCGGGAAGGCAATTGCAATCAATTTTAATAATTTTAATAGCGCCAGTGCAATTGCATGGGCTATACGTCTCAAAAATTCCTCCATCTCTCCGGATCGCTTCGAGGGGCAGGAGCTGCTGTTGACCGACTCGTTTTTCATCATTAATAATGGAGCCATAGTGAGGGGAAACTAATGAAGCAACGTGTGATTCTAATAACTGATGGTGTATTTTTCAATGAATAGATATTGGATACCAATAAATAGATTGAATATGCAATCCCAAACCTCTTCCTTACTGTGATGCCGGTGTGGCTTGATTGTCAGCCAACTTGGCCAGCAACGCCAAGTTTTCATGTAGCCGTTTCTGAAACTCTTGACACTCCTCAAATTTCCCTGCATTCTGCTTTTCTACTATTGATCTAAGAAGTAAGTCATTCTCTTCTAGTTTCTACAAGGGATGGGGTGTGAGAAGAAGGGAGGAAGCGGGGAGGATTGCTAGCAGATCAATAGCAATGGTATTGATCATAAATCGTTTTCGTAACCTACCTGCTGTATCTCTCTACTAGTTAGTATAGTTTGCGAGGGAGTACCAGTTTTCCCCGACATGATTTATGGATTTCTATATTTTCGAAATTGATCAAATTACTGCCTCCTATTTCAATTAATTTGCTATATATTGGGACGTATCATGTTGATGAGTTGAACAAGAAGCTATTTATCTGGCAAAAAGATTGAGTAATGCTCAATTTTAAGAAGAAAGGGAGGACGGTGAAATCCTTTAAAGTGTTCTTGGCTTTTTTTCGTCCTATATATAGGAGGCTAAAACAACCCCATCAGTAACTATTTTATTGGTGCATCATACCTGATATCATTTCCATCATGAATGCGATTATTTCTTAAATTCACACAGCAGTTGATCACTAGTAATCTGGGTGCAACTACAACTTGGAAAAATGGTTTCTTTTCCCTACAAATGCAATCATTGCATCGTTCGCATCATCCTACTAGTTATAATCGGCTATACAGCAGCTTTAGATGCTATCGTCCTCGATAATTTCTCCCCCGACCACAAATATCCATCCCCGACACCAGATTACGACCAAAGCCAAGACATCCCAACCTCAGATGTCCCACCACCACCCCAAGATGCAGCATCCTTACCTCCAGATATCTTAAAATCACTCGCATCTGCTGGTCAGGACATCCAACAATTAAACCACCACATCCCTTGGTCTCCCCAGGACTACACCACCTCTTCAAATTATGAAAAACTCTTGTATTCAGCAGAAAATGAACTCTACGTTTACCCAGACAAACGTAATGTAGCCAAGGGACTTAAAACCCTCAAAACATTGAGTGGGGAGCTCTCGGATGCAATTCATTGGCTGGAATCTGATGACAGAGCCTTGAGAAATATAGTACTGAACACTTTACAAGAGGAGGACCCTCTTACCAATGTCAATAGCAATAAGCATAGGAGGAGGAGGAGGAGATCAAGCATACTGAAGCATCTCTCTGTTCTATATAAACAACAGCAAGCTCTTCTTATAGCTTCTAATACCTGTATATTATCAGATAAACCCGATCTCAAAGCAGCATTATTACCAATGCATCAACACGCCCTATCAGACAACACAAGCCACATAAAAAACAATACTGATACCATCCTCAGCCAAGATAGCAACACCCTTTTTCTTCACCATCTTCACCTTCTTCGTCATCGTCATCATCACAAAATGCCAAGCTTGGTATCTTCGTACCTTGCCAATCAACCAGGAAGATCCAAGTTACTTAAAGATTTGATCCAGGTAGGTAGTTACAATCTGACAGATATACCTGGACTGGCTGCCGCTGGGGATGCTGCCTTCTTACTCGCCTCTATCATCTCTTCTGGATCTGGACTTGGCCTTCCTCCCTCCTCCCTGTTGTTATCAGCTTCAAGCATCAATAATAAGACGAGCAGTACTATTAATGTCGAGTCGGTAGCAATAAAGTTAATCCATCATGCAGCAATGAGCGGCTCCCTGGAAGCTTCCCTCTCCTTAATAGATCGTTACCGCACTGGAAGAGGAGGCCTCCCAACAGATGTACCAGGAAGCCTGGAAAGAGCGGTAACCACAATGACTCACATGGCCAGCGTTCTAGATGCATCAGGAGGAGTAGGTGCAGTAGGGGGCTCTGTATTACTTCGTAACAGCTGGATGGAAGGGGGATATAAGACAGAAGAAGGCGGTTGGTTGTTATGGGATGGATATGATGACCCACATACAGTGAATTACGAGAGAGAAATGGCAGATAGAGGAGATGCTGAAGCTCTTAGGCAAATGGGTTATAGACAGTTGCTGGGGCAAGGGCTGGATGCAGATGGAGGGGCAGCTGCTGCGGCGTTTGCTGCTGCTGCGGCTGCTGGGGATCCATATGCTCTGTTTAACGATGGATATATGGCTTTCCAGGGTCAACACATGCCTAGAAATTACACACTGGCCAAGCTAAGGTTCCACCAAGCTGCTGTTTTGGGTATCCATGCTGCATATAATGGTCTGGGTGCTGTGTACTATCATGGAGAGGGAAACTTCACCATGGCCAGGTATTATTTTGAAAAGGGAGTAGAACTGGGAGACCAGGATTCCATGTTTAATTTGGCTACAATGTATAAAGATGGCATAATAGCTCAACTGGAAGGTAGTAGTGGTAGGAATATGACGTATGCAGTGGAACTGTACAATCTAGCAGAGAGCCAAGGTCACTGGAGATCTAGTCAGGAGTTGACCAAGATTTATACGTATGGAGTACCTGGTGGTGATAAAAGCAGCAGCAGCAGCAGCAGTATTGGTAACATTATAGAGAAGAATTACACAAGGGCGTTTATATCATATGACAAATTTACCAGAAATATTAAACATTGGAGAGACGGACTGAAAGATGCTGCCATGGTGTATTTGGAAGATGGAGATGCATGGGGGGCCGGGGTGAGGTATGCACTACTGGCAGAACAGGGGTGTCCTGAGGCTATGTTGAATTTGGGATGGTTGATGACGATGGAGAAGAAAGAGGTGATGGGAGGAGGAGGTGGTGGTGGTGGTGGTGATAATGGTCCTGGAGAGTTATTTAGGAGGGCAGGAGAGTTGGGGAAGAGTCAGGGGTGGTTGCTGGCTGGACATCACATGTTGAATAACATGCTTGGTGGTGGTAGTAGTAGTGGTGGTAGTCATACTAATGCATCGTCGTCGTCATCATTGGCTGTAGAGTATTATCGTAGAGCCGGCAATATGAGCAACGTGGAGGCGCTGTACACACTGGGCTGGTTGTATGAACAAGGCAGCCATATGATGAGTTATCCCCATCCTCATCATCGTCTCCATCCTCTAGAGAGAGATCTAGATATAGCTAGACAGTATTATAGAGAAGCAGTGGATGTGTCGGTGGCGTTTAGGTATGCAGTGGCACCCTGGTTGGCGATGATGACGTTGGATATGAGGAGGTGGGGTAGAGAAAAGTGGGAGGGATTGGGGTATGGTGTACAGAAGATAATAATGCATTGGGACGTGGTTGTATTAATATTATTGTGTGTGATATTGGGGCGTGTGTTGTATTTGAAAATGAAGAAGAAAAAGAAGAGGATAAGGGAAGAGGCCGAGTCTGTGGCTGTGGTACATGGTGGGCCAGCATAATGATGATGGCAGTGAACATAATGCTCATTGTATTGCAGTTTTTTCCCTAGATAAGTTATGTTCTGAAATTCAGTGTAAAAAGTATGTCTGGTACAAATGTATGGTTAAAAAGGGTGCACAGCAGAGGAGAACGGATGGGGGGGAGAGGGGTAATTGGAACTGGGGTGTTCCAGCCTGGTTTGGGCATGATTATCAGTTGTCTATTTTCTATGCAATCTTGATAGCAGTCCTTGTTGAAATTGAGAACGTCACTCTCTTCTTATTAAGCGTGTTCAATAAGCAGACAACACTATATATTGAATTCTACGCAATTGATTTGAATCTGCTGCCTATTAAGAAGAAGTCATCACCAATTATAATCTTGAATATTTGCATGCAATTGACATGGTGAAGGCATACTTAAGATATGAACTAAGTCAAGCTTGGGGTGTGATAACTAGTAACTCAAACATATGCTATGATCACAGTGGAAAGTATCTAGTCGCTTCGTCACTCGAAAATGTGTCAATTTGGAACATAAAACAAGGACTTGTGGTACGTTCCTTTATATTAAATAACACTCTCTTCCACTCTTTACACCCCCAACCGGCTATTCATTCGCTGACTACATCCCTTCATAACCAATGCAACAATAGGTTCGGACGCTCATCCCTCCACCGTCACAATCCAACAAGCCACCCGGTGAAGTCACCCAGCTCGCACCCTCCCCCATCTCCTCCCAAGTAGCAGTCGGCCATTCAGATGGCACCATCCGTCTTTGGGACATCCTCACAGGCACTTGCCAGTCCACTTTTGCAGGCCACCATCGCAGTGCAGTTACCGCTCTCAGGTATGATTCCACTGGTGCTTTCCTCGTTTCTGGCTCCAAGGACACAGACCTCATCTTGTGGGACATTGCAGCAGAGAGTGGTCTTGTTAAACTCAGAGGACATAGAGGCCAAATTACAGATGCATCCTTCTTAACACTTCCCTCTACTCATAATAAAATTGATGATGATCGACACGACAATGGTACTGATATCAATAACACCACTACTACAACAACTGCAGCAGCAAAGCATCTTGTATCATGTGCCAAGGATGGTCTGGTCAAAGTATGGGATCTAGACACCCAACATTGCATCCAAACCATCATGGTAGGTACTGGAGAAGCATGGAGCTTGGATGTTAATTCCTCTCATACTAGAATAGCTGTAGGCTCTAATGACGCAGAACTTAGATTGTATAGAATTGCACCATCATCATCATTAGCTAGTAATGATACTAAGAGAGATCAAGTGCTAGTAGCAATGGGAAGCATTAAAAGAACAGCAGCAGAAAGAGCAGCCACAGTAAGGTTTCATGACAATGGAGGAGGAGGAGGAGGAGGAGGAGGAGTGACATTACTAACGTGTCAAGGTGCAGGGAAAGTGACAGAGGTATGGAGAGTGAGGAGTGAAGGTGAGGCTGGGAAGAAGGCAAAGAGGAGGAGGAAGAGAAGAAGAGAGAAGAAGGGGGGACAAGATAAGGAGGAGGAAGATGGCGGTGATGATGATGAGGATGATGCTGTGGTGGCAACTGATGAACTGGAGGCTGTTTCAGTGATTAGAAGCAAGCATAAAGTCAGATCATTTGCATATTCACCTTCTACAAACACCCAGTCTTCACTTATTGCTGGTGCTAAACGCAACCTGAGATCCAACAGTGCTATCGCAGCCAGTGGTACCTCTTCTTCTTCTGCTCAAGCCCGTCTCATTCTCTCTCTCACCAACAACTCCCTGGAAATCTGGGACATCAAAGAAGGAGAAGCTTCACCAGAGAAATCTCAAGTCCTAGATACAGCCGGACACAGATCAGATATCAGAGCTCTGGCTCTGTCAAGTGACGATTCCCTGTGCGCATCCGCCTCTAGTTCTGGAATCAAACTATGGAATGCTCACACTGGGGTATGCCTACGTTCAGTAGAGTCAGGGTACGGTTTGAGTGTGGTGTTTGCACCAGGGAATAAACATGTAGTGGTTGGGACAAAAGAGGGCAGCTTGGATATTATTAATTTGAATTCTGGGGAGAAGAAGGTGATTGCAGATGCACATGGGGGAGCTGTGTGGTCGTTGTCGTTGTTGCCTGATGGATCTGGGCTGGTGTCGGGATCAGCTGATCATTCAGTGAAGTTTTGGGAGTGGCAGCTCTTGTCAAATAAGGGTACTGGTAAGGTGGGTGGCGGTACTTTTACTGCTGTTGGTACTGCTGGTCTTAATGGTACTAATACAAGTGAGCTGTCGTTGAAGAATATAAAAACGTTGAAAATGAACGACGACGTGCTGTGCGTTAGAGTTAGCCCAGACAACAAACTCCTGGCAGTGGCCTTACTAGATTCCACCGTCAGAGTCTTCTTTGTCGATTCTCTGAAATTCTACCTAGCTATGTATGGCCACAAGCTACCAGTGCTCAGCATGGACATATCATCCGACGGCACATTGCTGGCCACTGGATCAGCAGATAAAAACTTGAGAATCTGGGGATTGGATTTTGGTGATTGCCACCGGTCCTTGTTTGCGCATAATGACAGTGTTATGTGCGTCGCTTTTGTCCCCAGGACTCATTATTTGTTCACTGCTGGGAAGGATAAAACTGTGAGGTATTGGGATGTAGATAAATACGAGGAATTATTGACCCTGGAGGGGCACCACGGGGAGGTATGGTCGTTGGCGGTGTCAACTTTTGGAGACTTTGTTGTCAGTGGTTCGCATGATAGGTCCTTGAGAAGGTGGGAGAGGACTGAGGAGCCCTTCTTCCTGGAAGAGGAGAAGGAAAAGAGGCTGGATTCATTGTTTGAGGCTGATCTAGAAGGGCAAGATGGTAGAGGAGCATTGTCTCTTGGTGGTGGTAACAATGATGACGATGAGGGAGAGGATGATGGTAAAGGAGGAGGAGGAGAGAGAGTGGCTGCGGGGCGGAAGACACTGGAAACTGTCTCTGCAGCTGATGCTATTGTGGAGGCATTGGAATTTGCTGGTCATGAAGAGGAGAGAATCAGAGCTACAGCTCAGGAAGCTGCTATAAACAACAACAGCAGCAACATCAACAATCCAACACCCAACCCTATGTTGTTGGGTAGAACTCCCTCTCAGCATGTCTTATCTGTGGTGGCAGGTGTCAGAGCTTCCGACCTAGAACAGGCCCTTCTCCTCCTACCATTCAACGGCGCACTCACATTACTAGATTACCTAGTAGAATGGCTAGAGCAAGGAAGCCAAGTTGAATTATTATGCAGGATTAGTACTTTACTGCTCAGAGTGCATATGCAGCAACTGATCGGTACTCCAACAGCCAGACCAGTGTTGATCAAGTTGAAGGAGCTGTTGAGGAGTAGGGTGCAGTATATGAAGGACGTGGTTGGGTTTAATGTGGCTGCTATGACGCATTTACAAAGAGCGGTGAAAATGAGAAGTTTTGCTTCAGGAGGAGATGGGGAGGAGGAGGACGAGAGAGGGGCGGTTGGTGCTGTAGCAGTGGCGGTGAAGAAAATGAAGAGAAAGATGGAGCAGAGTACTGCTCAGTTGATCTTGTAATATCTCCAACTGTTTTAGTTCACAGGGAAACTATACAAAATAAATTTTAATACCATTGGTGTTTATTGATGACCTCTCTCTCTCTCTCACGCACACGCACACGCACACGCACACGCACACACCTTTCTCCGTTTCATCGAGGCTCCAGCCACATGCCTTTATCTCCAATTAGCGCATGACAAGGCAACTGCCAACTCTCTCCACTAGGTTTATGTACCACTTGTACTGTAGACACTCTCCAAGAATTAAAACAAGGAAACATCCCTGCCACAAACATCGACGCTCTACTACTTCCTTCACCACTACTTCCACGTCTTCTTAGCCCATTTTCTGCACCACTTGCTGCAGCTCCAGCAACAACAAACCCCAGTCTACACTTCTTCAATACTCCAATATAAGGCAACAATAGAAACTCATAGGCATCGACACTGCTTCTTTTGAATGCTTTTTGTCCTTTATTCAGCCATAGTGTACTAATATGGCCATCTTCTCCTACCAGCTCTATAAACACTTTTGCTGATTTGGGGAGGCTAGCACCTAGTCTGTTTGATGTGTGGATCACTATACGGTAATGGCCTGGTGGAGAAGGAGGAGGAGGAGGTTGGACTACTGGTGGTGATAGTATAGCTGTTGCTTCTTCTTCGTGTACTGATTCAACTTGTTCCTCCTCCTCCTCATCATCATCAACAAAGGAAGGATACAGGCATGCAGTGTATTCATTCCCTTCATCAAGCCACCTATCACATGGGAACTTCACTACCACCATGTTCTTTATATTTTCGTCCCTGGTATATTCAGATAACTCAACTCTACTTAAATACCAAGGCCATACTGATATTGAGTTACCACATCCTTCAGGTAATTCCATCCATATACAGAGACTGGTTATGTCTCCAACATTGCTGCAATACAATGGATATGATGTTGATTGGATGTCTTTAAGACAGAGGACGCTTGTACTGCCTTGTGTGCCAGTTAATTGAAGTAGTATTGCCTTTGGAAATGAGCTCTGACGTTCAGTGTTGGGGTTATACTGCCGAGAGTGTTTTGTTATCAATGTTATTGTGTATGCAGGGGGGTGAGTGTTCACCTCTCCTTCACGAGAATCTTCCTCCTCCACGTCAGACAATGAAGCTTGGCTGTTGTGTTGGACTATTGTTACCCCTTCCTTCATATCTAAAGCTGCATTGTTTTCATCAATTAATATTTCTTCAGAGTCAACATGCTTGTCAGGGCGGGGTGTCAATACAAGGTAAAGAGCTGTTTGTTGATAAGGAACAAATGCCACCTTCTTTTCATCTTTGCAACTCACTACAACAGATTTTATGCTATAATACAACTGCTCTATATGGGTGTCACAATTATCACTAGTTGCAGGTTCTATCTCAAGTCTTAGAAGCTGGCCCATATGTTGAGGTAGTCTCAGTTCCATAATGATTGTGCAAGGGAAGTATGCATCATCATCATCACTGCTACCTAGTAGTATTTCCAACTTATCTGGCGGTACTAATATCTTTTCAGAACACAGTTGAGATCCATGAAGATAAAAAAAGCATCCATGTATCATTCTGGGGTCCTTGGTGGAAGTGTTGAATCGAAAAGTGTACCATGCCAACTTGCTGTAATTTTTATTGTTTTGTAGTCGTTGCAGTTTTAGTGCCTTGATATTATGATTGTTACTACTAAGAGCAGATGAAGTTTCCATAATGTGTCTTTCATTCTTGCGGCAGATTATATCTGTTGATTGGCACCAGTGTTCTTTCTTATAGTGGAGCGACTGGAGTGCTGTTAATCTCTGGTCTCGTTGCTGATGGAGGTGTACCCGTTGTTGCTGAACAAGGAGGGATGCATTTTGTAGTTTTTCTACCCATACTTTGGCATTCTCTGCTGTTGGAGCTGAAAATATGGTTTCTCCTACTTGGAATAGTACATTGCTTCCATGAACAAGTGATATTTTCTGTTTTGGATGTAAGTAGATGGGCTTCACGCTTTGGTACGTAGTGGTAGCGGTGCTGGCTTGGTCTTCAGAGACGGGGGAGAAATGAAGTCGGTTACCGTCTAGTTGCACGACAAACTGGTCCCATTGGCGACATACCGTCGATTTAGATGATATATAGAGCGTTTCTGAATGTATGATGGACATCTGATCTGGTTTAAAGACGAAGAAGGACTAGGACGATTTGTACATCTGATCAAGGTCAATGTCCCTGTCAATTTCAAAATTATCGTGTTAAATGTTTTAAACCTACGATTTGGCTTCTAGTTAAGGGCAATAACAGTTATTCAGCTAATTTCAACTGTCAAAACTCGCTAAATGGAGGGCTATCTCATCCCCCCCCCCCCCCCCCCCCCCCCCCCCCCCCCCCCCCCCCCCCCCCCCCCCCCCCTCCCCCCCCCCCCCCCCTCCCCCCTTTGGGGCCCCCCCCCCCCCCCCTTGGGGGGGTCCCCCCCATTTCGGGGGTTCCCCCCCTCCCATCTGGGGGGGTCCCCCCCCCTTTGCGGGGGTT